>Ga0068860_100001781_pt1 | contig 22923 bp, 18 predicted proteins | sample KBSSwiS32_FD_66597 | JGI IMG/M metagenome (GOLD analysis project Ga0068860, IMG submission 66597) | Switchgrass rhizosphere microbial communities from Kellogg Biological Station, Michigan, USA - KBS Switchgrass S3-2 | ecosystem: Host-associated > Plants > Roots > Rhizosphere > Soil ...
AGCCGAGCGCGCCGGCCGACATGGCCGCCCGGCGGACTTCATTGAAGCCGGGTATCAGCGCGGCGCGCTGCGGTTCAATAACCACATCCTCGAAGGATTCACGCAGCATGTCCAGATCGTTGGTATAGCAGCCTGAAATGAAGCCCGCTAGGTTCGCGGTCTGCCACACGAAATCCTTCATCGGCACACTGCCCTTCAGAATGGAGCGTGCGCTGCGCGTCGACAGAAACATGTGCGGATGCACGACCACTGCGCGAATTGCCGACGGCACCGGGATCTGCTTGACGCGCGGATGATCAATGCCGACCGTCAGCACCAGCCCGCCAAACAGGCAGGCCGCGATGTTGTCCACGTGCAGCGAGCCGCTCGCCACCTGCTCGCCCTGCATGGCAAATTTCAAAAGTTCGATCAGGCTGCGGGGCTGATCCAGCACGGCATTGGCAGCGACCACGGCGGCAACCGCCGATGCCGCCGAGCCCCCCAGACCTGAAGCGAGGGGAATCCCCTTATCCAGCTCCAGCTGCAATCCGAACGGCAGACCTAAAGCCTGTTGCATGCACTGCAGCGCGCGTCCGGCGGTGTTGCGCGCGGCCTCGAGTGGCAGATCGACTACCGCACCACGAATGGCGGTAATACTGACGCCCGCCTGGTTCGTGCGACGCACGGTCGCCCGATCGCCCAGCGCGTCCACGGAAAATCCCATGATGTCGAAACCGATGGCGACGTTGCCGACTGACGCCGGCGCGAACGCGCTGGCGCTGGTAGGAACTGCAGCCTGCGCGCTCACAGTCGCGCTCCCAGGAACGTCGCCGTGCGCAGCAGGTCTGCAAACACGCCACCCGCCGTTACTGCTGGACCGGCTCCAGGACCTTGTATTATCAAAGGGTTATCGCAATAACGTGTAGTAACATATCGGACGACATTGTCAGTCAGCGCAATGCTGGCGAAGGCATGCTTGGCGTCCAGTTCTTCCAGACCCACGGTAGCTTCGCCCTGCGCCGTGAGCCTGCCGATGTAACGCAGCACACGGCCGTGCGACTTGGCCTGCTGGTAGCGCTGCGCCATGCGCGCATCGAACTCGGGCAAGCGCTGCAGAAATTCAGCGGCGGTGCCCGCGGCCAATTCCGCAGGAACCAGGCTTTCCACGCGCACATCGCTCATTTCGATCGCCAGTCCCATCTCGCGACCCAGAATTGTGAGCTTGCGCACCACATCGGTCCCCGACAGATCATCGCGCGGATCCGGCTCCGTATAGCCGCGCTCGCGAGCGTCGCGAACGATGGCCGAGAACGGTTTCGTACCGTCGTAGACGTTGAACAGGTACGCGAGCGTCCCGGAAAAAATTCCCTCGACGCTGATGATGTCATCGCCAGTCGCGAGCAGCTCGCGCAACGTGTGTATCACCGGCAGCCCGGCGCCCACGGTGCCGTGGTACAGGTAATGTGCACCGCTCGCCCGGCGGGCCTGCTCGAGCGAACGGTAGTAGGCCAAGGGTCCGCTGTTGGCCTTCTTGTTGGGGGTGATGACGTGCACGCCTGCGGCCAGCCAGTCGCGGTAGCGGTTGGCCACTTCCTGGCTGGCGCTGCAATCGACGATCACCGTGTGCGGCAAATGTTCGACCTTGAGGTGGGCGAGGAATTGCTCGTAGTCGGCCGCCACCTGCCCGTGACTGATCTGCTCGCGCCAAGAATCCAGCGGGATGCTGGGATCGGCGAGCCTCATGGTCTTCGAGCTCATGATGGCGCGCACCCGCAGGTCGATATGGAGTTGCCGCGCGAGCCGTTCGCGCTGCCCCGCGAGCTGATCGAGCAGCACCTTGCCCACCGAGCCGGGCCCGATCACGCCGATCGAGAGCGTGTGGGGCGAAAGGTAGAACCCGGCATGCACGGCACGCAGCGCGCGCGTTGCATGCTTTCCTTCGACCACCGCTGAGATGTTGCGCTCCGAGGCGCCCTGGGCGATTGCGCGCACGTTGACGTTCGCCGTGCCCAGCGCGCTGAAAACTTTGGCGGCCACTCCTGGCATGCCGGCCATGCCGTCGCCGACCACGGCGAGAATGGCCATCTCGCCCGTGACTTCGATGCTCTGCACCTGGCCCTGGGCGAGCTCGCGGGCAAAGGCGCGTTCCACAACTGCAGTAGCGCGCCCGACTTCGCCTGCGGGAATCGCACAGCAGATGGAGTGCTCAGAGCTCGCCTGCGAGATCAGGATCACCGAGATATTCTCCTCGCGCAGCGCACCGAACAGGCGATGCGCCGTGCCGGGCACGCCGATCATCCCTGCCCCTTCGAGGTTCAGTAGCGCCACGTGTTCGATGCTGGTGATGCCCTTGACCGGCTGGTCGCTCTGCGGCTGCGCGCAGATCAGCGTGCCGGGCTTTTCGGGCGCAAAGGTATTGCGGATCCAGATCGGAATGTCGCGGCCGATCGCCGGAGCCATGGTCTGGGGATGAATGACCTTGGCTCCGAAATAGGCCAGCTCCATGGCCTCGTTGTACGAGACCGCGGTGATAACTTGGGCGTCTGGCACCCGTCGCGGATCGGCCGAGAGCACTCCGTCCACATCTGTCCAGATGTGGATTTCACCCGCCGCGAGGAGCGCTGCGAAGATCGAGGCTGAAAAATCACTGCCGTTGCGACCCAGAGTGGTCTGGATGCCCGAAGCGTCGCTGGCGATGTAGCCGGTGATAACGAGGGTGCGCGCTTCGCTCTCCAGCAGCGCGCGCAGGCGCTCTTCGGAAGCAGGCCATTGCACCGCCGGCCCGAGCGCTCCCCATTCGACCACGAGGCACGAGCGGGCATCGACCCATTGCACCACCCCGCGTCGGTCGCGGTGCCGCAGGTAGCGCCAGAAAAGGCGCGTGGACCAGATCTCGCCGTAGCCCGACACCTTGTCGCGCACATGCTGGCTCGCGGTGCGCATGACCTGCGTGGTTCTGAGCACGCTGTCCAGATCCAGCGCATCGTGATCGAACTCGGCCAGGTACTCAGCGACGGTGGCTGCAGGCAGGAGCGCTGTCGCGATTTCTTCATGGCGCTTGCGCAGTATCTTGAGCTGCACCCGCCAGGCTTCATCCTGACGCTCGGCGAGTGCGACCAGTTGCAGCAACCCGTCGGTCACGCCCCGACAAGCCGACAGCACAACGGCGATGCGCCGCGAGGATTGCGACTCAATGATTGTGGCGACGCGCTCGAAGCATTCCGCATTCGCAACGCTCGACCCGCCAAATTTATAGACCACCCAGGTACTGGGAGCCGCGGAACTCATCGCCTGGGCACTCTGTCCGGGCACTACGAAAGGCCGGAATATCGCGGCACTGTACTGGCCCTCCGCGATCCGGGCAAGCCAGAGCGCGTGGCTCGCGCCCGCGACTGCAACGCTTGCCGCGCCCGGACTCAATCGAGTCGCTTGTGGAATCGCGCTGCCGCCAGCGACACCGCCAGCAACAGGAATACGCTGAGCTTCACGATCGGCAACCACAGCGCGGCCAGCGTGGCTCCGCGCAAAATGACCCCGCGCAGAATTTCCACAAAGTGGGTCAGCGGCAGGACTTGGGCAACGATCTGGACCCAGTGCGGGCTGCCCTCGAAGGGGAATGCAAATCCCGAGAGCAGGATGGAGGGCAGCAGCGTGAAAAAACCCAGCTGCATGGCCTGAAACTGCGTCGTGGCGACGGTGGAAATGACCAGTCCAAGCCCCAGGGTCGCCGCGATAAACAGTCCCGCACCCAGATAGAGATCCAGCACACTTCCGTTGATGGGCACGTTGAACAGCAGCACGCCCGTGAGCAGCACGAGTGTGGTTTGAATCAGGCCCACGGCGATGTACGGCAGGATTTTTCCCACCATCAACTCGATCGAGCGCACCGGCGTAGTGATCAGCAACTCGAGGTTGCCGCGCTCGCGTTCGCGCACCAGCCCGATCGCAGTGAAAATCACCATCGTCATACTCAGGATCACACCGATCAGCGCCGGCACAATTTGCACCGCCGTGCGCTTCTCCGGGTTGAACTCGGTCAGTACTTCAATTGCCGGTACCTTGCGTCCGCCGGTGCCGGCACGAGGCGGCAATGGGGTTTCGGAAATCGTACGCACTGCCACGTCAACTCCAGGCCGTGTGCCATCGACGATCACCTGGGCCACCGGCCGCGTGCCATCGATGCGCCGGCGCTCGAAGTCAGGGGGTATGTACAATCCTGCATGGACGGTTCCGGCCACGATCAGGTTGCGCAGCTGCTCTGCCCCTGGCGGTCGCGCCACGATATCGACCACCTGGCTCGACGCTATATCGGCCACCAGCGCCCGCGAGGCAGTGGTATTGGCCAGATCCACGACGCCTGTGCGAATGTGGCGCACGTCGTAGTTGATGCCGTAGCCAAAAATCATCATCTGCAGTAACGGAATGCCCACCACCATCGCGAGCGTCAAACGATCGCGCGACATCTGCCGCAGCTCCTTCATGGCGATTGCCCGCACCCGACGGAGTGAAGCCGGGGCCATCTAGGGCTCGCTCCCCGGCGCGGGCAGGGTCGCACCCACGAATACATCCTCGAGGCTAGCCGGGGCCTCGCGAACCACGGCTTGCACATGCTGGTCGGCCAGCAGGCGCTTCACGCGCTCGAGAGCCTGTGGCTCGTCGGGCGAGATCAGCGCGTGCAGGCGCAGGCCCAGCTGTGCGAGGGAGCGCAGGGATTTCAGTTCGTGCAGGGCGGAGCGCGCCGCGGTGATGTCCTCCGCCTCGATCTCGAGGACCTGTAGTGGCAGTTCGGCCATCAGCTGCTGGGGAGGTCCATTGGCTACTATGCGGCCGCGATCGAGTATCGCCAGCGCGTGGCAGCGTTCCGCCTCGTCCATGTAATGCGTCGAGACCAGTATGGTGGTGCCGGTGGCAGTGAGCGCGAACAGACTTTCCCAGAAATCGCGCCGGCTCTGCGGGTCCACGGCGCTGGTGGGCTCATCGAGCAGCAGTAGCGGCGGCTCATGCAGCGTGGTCGCCGCGAGCGCCAGGCGCTGCTTCTGACCGCCACTGAGCGTGCCTGCCGGGCGCTGCAGAAATTCCGCAAGCCGGTATTCCTCGATAGCCCGGGCAATTCGTTGCGCGGCGCGCGCGGGCGCGAGCGTGTAGATGCTGGCCATGAAGTCCAGGTTCTCGCGCGCGCTCAAATCCTCCCACAGGGAAAAGCGCTGGGTCATGTAGCCAATTTGCATGCGCAGCGCCTCCGCCTGGCGCGGGATATCCAGACCCAGGACGCGGATCGTGCCACTGGTAGGCTGGATCAGACCGCAGAGCATCCGGATCGTGGTGGACTTGCCTGAACCGTTGGGGCCGAGGAAGCCGTAGATGCGCCCACGCGGCACGGACAGCTCGGCGTGATCGACGGCCACGAGATTTCCGAAGCGGCGCGTCAGGCCGTGCGCCTCGATGGCGATGGCCGACCCGTTCACGGCACCCGGTCCAGCGGGACCTCCACCGGCACGCCGGCCGGCAGGTTACGGGCCGCCGGCTCGGGCAGATCGATTTCGGCCAGGTAGGCCAGACGACTTCGATCACGCTGCGTGAGTGCGTAGTAAGGCGTGAAACTTGCTTCGCCCGCGATGTAGCGCAGCGCGCCAGTGAAGGGCTGAGCCACGCCATCCACGTGCACCTTGAGCGCCTGGCCGGCGCGCAGTTGAGCGCGCTGGGGTTCGGGCACATACACGCGCGCGAAGGGCACGCCGCCAGCCAGCATGATCACGACCGGCGCACCAATGGGCGGGCGTTCGCCGATGCGAAACGGCAGCGCCTCGATGACACCGTCCACGGGTGCCACGAGTTTCAGACGATCCAGCAGCACGTCCTGCTGCTGCAACAGCGATTGCTGGGCGCGGAGCGCCGCGCGCGCCTGATCGAGTTGCTCGATGCGGGTACCGTGCTGAAGCAATTCCAGGCCGGCCTGCGCCGAGCGCAGCGCCGCCGCACTGCTGTCGCGCAACTGGCGCTGCGCGTCGACCTGCGCCTGCGCTGCCAGGCCCCGGGCCAGCAGCTCGGTCAGGCGCTGGTAATCCTTTTCGCTCTGATCGCGCTGCGCGGTGGCGGCGGCTACCTGCGCCTGCGCCTGCGCAAGCTCCTCGCTGCGCGCCCCGTGAATAAGCTCATCGAGCCGGTGCTGCAACTGACTCACCTGGGCGGCGATGCTGGCGCGATTGGCGCTAAGCGATCCGCCATCCAGTTGAGCCACCAGCTCGCCTTGCCGGACTGTTTGGCCTTCCTGCACCGGCATGGCGATGATGAGCTCGTTCGCGGTGGCGGCAATCTCAAATCGATGTCGTTCGATGGTGCCCACGGCGGGCACATGGGTGTCGCGGCTGCAGGCCGATGCCGCCAGCAAAGTGCTCAAAAGCAGGTACCGGTGTAGTGAGGTCGTGCTCATGTGGCCAGAAGTTTAACGCAGGCTCAATGCCCGCACGTCGCCATGCACAAAGCCCGCCATCGGGCGGGACGCCGCCGCAACTGCGGGGCACTGGAGGGCTGAAAAGGCGCGGTAAAAAGGCGGCCGGGCCGTTTCCCGCCGGCGGCTTGCCGCTGGCGGAACTTACAGGCTAACGTGCGCTCTGAATGATCGCCTGTTTGGGGTATTGAATGTCGATTCACCGATTGCAACGCGCACTGCTGGCTGCCGCAACCCTGTGCCTATTTGCCGGTGCATGGTCGGCCTCGGCGGCGCCTTGGCGCCACTACCCTCCGGGCGATGAGCCGACCGATAGGATCATCGTCAAATGGCGCGACAGCGGATTTTCGGCCGTGCAGATCGTGGGCACCCCGGCCCGCACCTTGCAGCTGAGCCAGGCCACCGGAGTGCCGCTACGCCCGGTGCGGGAACTCCACGACCGCCTCGATTTGGTGCGCATTGACCGGCCGCTGCGCGGTGGAGCGATGCGCGAGGTAATCGCGAAGCTCCGCACTGACCCAGCAGTGAAATACGTCGAGGCCGACCAGCGCCGCTACGCGCTAGCTTTTCCCGATAATTTGCCGAACGACCCCCGGTTCGTGGCCGGTTCAGACGTCATTGGCGATTGGGCAGGACAGTGGTACCTGCGCGATCCTTCCGCCACCACGCCGGCGGCGATCGGTGCCACCACGGCCTGGAAGACCGCTTCCGGCAAGAACTATGTGATCGCCATCATCGACACCGGCGTTGACCTCACGCATCCGGACTTGGGGACCTATGGCCAGGGCGGCAAGCTTCTACCCGGCCGCGATTTCATCTGCAACGATCAGGGCGTCAACTGCGAGGACGTGAGCGCGGCCTATACCTACATGGTGGCCAACGACGGTGATGGCTGGGACACCGATCCCACCGATCCTGGGGATTGGATCAGCGCGACGGATCTGGCGCGGAGCGATGACTTTTTTGCCGGCTGCGGCGGCGGCACCAGCGGCAACGAGCCGGTCAACAGCACCTGGCACGGCACGCGCGTGGCGGGGATTGCCGGCGCGCTCACCAACAACGGTGTGGGCATTGCCGGTACTGCCTACGGGGCTTACCTGCTGCCAGTGCGCGTGATCGGCAAATGCAGCGGTTACGTGTCGGACATCGTCGCCGGCATGTACTGGGCCGCCGGGCTGAACAGCACTGCGATCACGGATATCCCTGTCAATCCCTATCCCGCCCAGGTTCTGAACATGAGCCTCGGCGGTCGCTCGCCGTGCAGCCAGACCGAGCAGGACGCGGTAAACGCCATCACGCAGGATGGACACGTGGTGGTGGTCGCCGCCGGCAATGACGGCGGCCCGGTGGACGCGCCCGCAAATTGCGTGGGCACCTTGTCGGTTGCGGGTATCCGTCAGGTGGGTACCAAGGTGGGCTACAGCAACGTCAGCAGCACCGCCGCCAGCATTACGGTCGCCGCGCCTGCGGGCAACTGCGTCACGGTCAACACCAGCTACCCGTGGATCAATCCCTGCCAGTACTCGATCGAGACCACCAGCAACGACGGGCTCACCGTTCCGAGCAATCCCTTCTACACGTATTCGATATTTGCGCGCACCTACACCGGCAACGTGTTGAACGAAGGATCGGTGGGCACGAGCTACGCCGCGCCACTGGTCTCGGGAGTGGTGGCCATGATGGTGGAGGCCAATCCCAACTTAAATGCCGCTCAGATCATTGCGCGCATCCAGGCCTCGGCGACACCCTTCCCGGCTCCGGCCGCACCGCTCCCGGGTGGGGTCTGCCACGTGGCCTCGCTCAATGCCGACTCGAACGGTAACTACACGGATGTGCAGTCCCAGGAATGCCAGTGCACCACGACCACCTGCGGCGCGGGCATGCTCAATGCCACAGCGGCGCTCGCCAATGCGCTTTCGCCCCAGGTGTCCATCGTCACAACGCCGGCAACCGCGAGCATCGGTCAGACCGTCACCCTCGATGGGAGCGGTAGCAGCGCCGCCACCGGGGCGTATTTAACCGCCTATCAGTGGCAGGTCGATCCGGGCACGGCCATCGAGAATTCCACCAGCCCGATCGCGACTCTCAAGTTCCCGGCATTGCGCCCCATTACCGTCTCACTCACGGTGACCGACAGCCTCGGAAGGCAGGCCAGCGCCAGCCAGGTGGTCCACTCCAAGACCTTTACGGAAGTCAACAATGGCGGCGGCCGGATGGCGCCTGTCGGGCTTCTGATACTTGCATTGGCCGCATTGTTTGAGTTCCTGCGGCGACGGGCCTTCAGTGCCGCTATGCTACGCGGCCGGCCAGTCCGGGGCGCGGCCACCGGGCCGCCATAACTTACTTTAAGGAGAGACGATTTTGAGGTTTTGCGCGCGCGCGGCGCTGAGTCGCGCTCCATGGGTCTTCGTCCTTGCGGCGTTCGGCCTTGCCCTGGCAGGCTGCAGCGGCAGTTCGCCCTCCTCGGTCACGGGTCCCATCGGCACATCCGTAGGCGTGACCGTGCAAAGCTCCACCGGCACCACCGTCGTGCAGCAGGGCGGCAAGCTGTTCCTGACTGCCTCGGTAACTTCCGATCCGACCAATGCCGGCGTCACCTGGGACCTCAACGGTGCAGGCACGCTCAGCGAAGTGACCAAGTCCTCGGCCACCTATACGGCGCCGACCGGAGTCGTGGGCTCCATATCACCAATCCTCAATGCCACGTCGATCTCCGACAAATCGAAGACCTTTACGGCATTGCTGCTGGTGCAGGGCACGCCCGTCATCGATCCCACCAATCTGTTTCCGGGCAACGTCGGCAGCCTCTACAACGCGCAGATCTCCGTGTCCGGCGGACTGGGACCCTACGTGTGGGCGCTCGCGAGCGGCACCATGCCGCCCGGCGTGACGCTCGGCGTGTCGACCACCTCTTTCACCACCATCACGGGTACGCCGACGACCCTCGGGACCTACACCTTCCAGATCAAGGTCACGGACGCGAACAAAAAAACCTCCAGCGTCGATCTTTCCATGCAGGTCAAACCTCTCGTGGCCTGCCTGCTCGAAGGCCAATACGCCTCGGTGTACAACGGTTACGTCAGCGGCCAGGTGGCGGTGGGCGCGACCAGCATGACGGTCGCCAGCGACGGCACCATCACCGGCTATCATGATTTCAATCCCGGCGGGACGACTATAAGCGAGAGCGTGACGGGAACCTGCGCGACGCGCACCTCCAACAACGGCACGACGCAGCTGATCGGCGCTGCCAATTCACCGGTCTTCAACTATGCGATGGCCGCGAGCCTGATCAACGGGCGCGTCCAGCTGATCAATGGAGGCAACACCCAGGCGGGCTCCGGTCCGCTGGAAAAACAGACGACCACGGATTTCGTGCTCTCGAAGCTGGCGGGCAACTTCGCCTTCGGCGCGCTGGGTTCCGAGTCTGGTGGCGCACACATGGGCGTTATCGGCGCGGTCACGATCGATGCGAGCGGTAACATCACCGCCGGCCATGCCGATTCAGGCGGCAGCAATCGCCTGGTCAACGCCGCACTTACCGGGAGCCTCACTGCCCCCAGCGCGACGACCGGCCGGGGAACTATGACGCTCACGGCCTCCGGTCGGACCTTGCACTTTTCCTATTACGTGGTCACCGCCGATCGCCTCTTTATTGCCAGTCTCGATCCGGCCCTGCCGGTCGCCGGCTTCATGACGCGACAGGTCGGCACCTTTGACAACACCAGCCTCAGCAATCCGGGGATCTTAAGCCTCTGGGGCGCGGCGAAAGTGTTCGAGCCAAAAACCGTAATCTCGCTCGGGCGTTTCAGCAGCGCCGATCCCGGGAGCGGCACCATCAACCTGCTGCTCGACACCGGCAACCTGGGCACCGCCACGTTCGGCCAAACCCTCAACGCCATCATCTACGCAGTCCGCCCGAGCGATGGGCGCACAACGATGAGCTACACCAGCGGCAACACCAACCGTAACTTCGTGCTGTACCTGGATGGGCCGGCCAGCGGGTATGTGGTCGAACCGGACAGCAGCGTCGGGTTGACCGGCCTGCTGGAAGCGCAGTCCCCGGGTCCCTTCAGCACCACGGTGCCCGGACTGTTCGTCGGCGCCACGCAGTTTCCGCAGGACGGCTCGCCGATGGTGCTGATGCCAATCGTCCATTTTGCCGGAAGCCAGTTCACCTCCAATTTCGTGACCGGCCTCTACTCACTCGATAGCAACACCGGGCGCGGCGTGGGCTCACTGACCGTATCGGGATTCCCGGTCAGCCCACTCGCTTTCTATATCGTTCGCCCGGACCGCGTGGTGGCTTTGCAGATGGGCACGCAGTACATCAACTCGGTCTTTTACTGGCTGGACACGGACTAGCCGAAGCGCGCTTCAGCCCCCGACCTGCAAGAGGATCTTGCCCACGTGCCGCCCGCTTTCCATCAGGCGGTGCGCATCGGCCGCCTGCGAGAGCGGAAAGGTCGCGTGCACGTGCGTGCGCACCCGCCCTGCCTCGCACGCCGGCCACACTTCCTTAAGCAGCGCGTCGCGGATGACTGTCTTCTCCGCCAGCGTGCGCGGTCGCATGGTCGATCCGGTCACCACCAGGCGGTTGCGCATGACCGGGTTGAAATCCACTTCCAAGCGCGATCCGCGCTGAAAGGCGATCAGCACCAGTCGCCCGTCGCGGCGCAGCAGGCTTAGGTTCTTGGGGATGTAATCGCCCGCGACCATATCGAGCACCACGTCCACCCCTTCTCCGCCAGTGAGCTCGCGCACTCGCTCGACAAAGTCCTCGGTGCGGTAGTTGATGGCGCCGAGCGCGCCGAACTCGCGGCAGAAGCGCGCCTTGTCCTCATCGCCCACCGTGACGATGCATTGCGCGCCGCGCAGTTTCGCCAGTTCAATCGCGGCCAGGCCGATGCCACTGGATCCACCGTGCACCAACAAGCGCTCGCCCTCGCGCAAGTGCCCCAGCCCGACGAGGTTCGCATAGACCGTGAACCAGCACTCGGGCATGCCACCGGCCTGCTCAGTGCTCATGCCGCTAGGCTGCGGCAGCACCTGGCCGGCGGGTGCCTTGCACAGCTGCGCGTATCCACCACCGGGGGTTAGCGCGCACACCGCATCGCCCTCACGCCACGTGGCCACACCGGGGCCCACACGGGCAATACGCCCGGACACCTCCAGCCCCAGCACCGGCGAGGCGTCGGGAGGCGGCGGATATTTTCCCGAACGCTGCAGCAGGTCAGGCCGGTTGACGCCGGCGTAGTCGACCCTGATCAGCACTTCCCCCGCACCCAAAGTCGGTTCCGGCGCTTCGACGATGCGAAGGGTGTCGGCGCTGTCGCCGGGTCCGTAGGCAATTTGTTTCATGGCACCTTCGATTCGTCCGGCGTGCCGCCACGAGTGGGTCGGCCAACTGAGGCTTCGACTATCGATCTTAGGCGCTGCGCCCGGCGGGCACCAGCAATGGCTATAACGCACCCAAAGCGTCGACGGGATGATTAAGAACCGGAGAAGCTACAACCCGTTATCGCTAATTTCTGGAGCCTATGTGATCTCTGTCGCAGAGGGTGGCGCTAAGTACGGCGTATGGTCGGGGCAGTTTTGCTGCGGGAGCCGATGAATGAGTGCACCGGAAAAGCCCAGCCAAGAGCGCGTGTCGCTGCTGGGTCCAAAATCGATCCTGAGCGGTGATTTCGCCACCACCGAGGACCTGGTGATCCTGGGGCAAGTCGATGGCGGACGGGTGCAGGCTCCGCACGTGACCATCGGGCCCTCTGCCCATGTGACCGCAAATATTCACACCAAGAACATCCGGATCGAAGGCGTGGTGGTGGGCGATGTGTATGCGGAGATTTCCGCCGTCGTGCATGCCACCGCGGTCGTGCAAGGGAGCGTGCACACGCCGCAGTTGACCGTGCAGGAAGGCGCGCTCATCAACGGTGGCATCAATCAGGGTGCGGCCGACGAAGCTGGCGATCGCGGGCTCGAGGCCCCGGCGGCCCCCTTGCGGGCCGCGCGCCGCGCCCGATGAAATGCCGTCGCAGCAGCGGCTCGCGGGGCGCCAAGCTGCGAGGTCCGCACGCCGAGGCGCCCTCCCAGGCCGCTGAACCGAAGGCCGGCACCGCCGCAGCAGCGGCTATCCCTTCCGCGAGTTCCCGGCCGGGCTCGAATCTGCAGCTCGATGCGCGCACTGAGGGTCCGGTGCACCACACCGGCACGTTGACGATCGGCCTTACCGGGTCGGTGATCGGCAACGTCTATGCCACGACCATTGTTCTCGAGGGTGAGGTCATTGGCGACTTGCACGCCTCGCAGGCGCTGCGCGTGGGCGCGAGCGGGCGGGTGACCGGTGACATGTACACGCCCCGGGTAGCGATCGCTCGCGGGGCGCAGCTGCGCGGCAACATCTCGATGCCGATGCCGCAGACGCCCACGTCCGACTTGAACGAGCGTGCGGTGGACGCTCTGCTGTCGGGCAGCCAGCGCGCCTAAGAAATCGAACTACCTATTTGAATTGCGGCTGCGTGACTTCGCTGCTCACGCCGCGCCGGATCACCGGGATCCAGCGCCCCCAGACGCGCGCCCGGTACATTAGCCGCACCAGCACGACTCCGGCCAGCACGAGCAGAATCAGAGAAACGTAATCCGGGACGCCGAGCAGGTCCAGACTCACCCCGCAGGCGACCAGAAGCACGTTGATCAGCGTGAAGGTCGCGAAGGCGGCCGGCACGCTGAATCCGGCGCCCACCAGCAAATGATGGAAGTGCTCCATGTCCGCCTTCATCGGCGAGCGACCGCGGGAGACGCGGCGAATAACGGTCCAGAACAATTCAAACAGCGGCAGGCCGACGATCCAGAGGACCGTCACCGGATGCACCTCGCCTGCCAAAGGCACCTGGCTGGTACGGATGCCTAACCACACCACCACGGCCCCCAGCAGCGTGCTACCGGCATCGCCCATGAAGCAGCGCATATTGCCCACGTATTGGGCCGGCACGTTAAAGAGCAGAAAGCCGCATACGGCAGCGCCGGCGATTGCGCAGATGGCAAACTCCTGGCCGCGATTGCCGTGGAACAGGCCGATGAGCAGCGCGAGGCCAGCAAAGGCTGTCAGCGCGGTGACTCCCGCGAGGCCGTCCATCCCATCGAGCATGTTGAAGGCGTTGATCGCCGCCGTAATCAGCAACACCGTAAATATCGTCACCCCGGGCCCGTGCAGCGTGACTTCGCCCATGCCGAAGGGATTGCCCAGCTGACGCACCATGGCCCCGGTGCCGGCGATCAGCGCGATAGCGGCCATCAGGTGCACGCCCAGCCGCATCCAGCGGGAGAGCTCAAAGCGGTCATCCAGTAGGCCAATGGCCACCAGGATCGCCGAGACACCCACCAGCGAGGTCACGGCGGAGCTTGACGCATCCAGGAAACCAACGCCGGCGACCAGTCCCAGGAACATGGCCAGCCCGCCCACGAGCGGTACATCGCCGTCGTGTCGCTTTCGCCCACCAGGGCGGTCGACGAGGTCAATGGTTTTGGCCAGAGGGCGCAAGGCAAGTACCGCCAATAACGTAACGAAAAACCCAATGGCGGCGACTACGAGAACATTCATCCCGAAACCCTTGTTCTTCTTGGCTCGGACGCAGTTGTCATTTTACCTCAAATGTAGGACACGCGTTGTCGCTAAAATGCGACATGCGCTGTCGGACTGGGCTGGATTTTTAGAATCGGTCGAGCAGTACCAAGGTCTCCCCATTGGACTGGCGCACCGGCCTGGACACTTAACGCATATTTGCAGTCCCGGTTGACCGCCGGCTCCTCCTCCGCGGCAGATGGCCTCAGCGCGTCTGCCGGGTAGGAATGGCCGAACTGAGCATATTGCTATCGAGCGCAGAGCGCGCGGCCACGAACACCGCGCGCGCCAAGCCGTTGGGCGGCGCCGAATTCCAGTCCGTGGGAAATTGCTCGTGCCACGGCTGCGTGGTCGTCACGTAGACGTGCGGAAAGAATATCTTCAGTGACTCCACCACCCAGCTGCGCGTTGGTCGGCACCCGGTCCCGTCAGCTGCTTGGGTCGGGCTACCCTTAAATTCGGACACCAGGTTGACCGCTTGCTCCTCGCCAAAGGACACGCAGGTCTCCAGGAGGCACAACTCGGTGCAATGGTCCGCCATCCAGTGTAGGGCGTCCAAAGGGCGCGAAAGGTGATACAGCAGTCCATAGCAATGAATGATCTGGGCTGCGGGAATCTGGTAGCGGTCAAGGTCCATGACATCGGCCGTGATGATCCGGATCCGATGACCGAACCGCCTGCGCATCAAGGCGACGTTACGTGCACGGGCCTCCACCGCCGTGACCGTGCACCCGCGATCGAGGAAGAACGAGGTGTGATCACCGATTCCCGAGCCCAGCTCAAGCACCGACTTGCCATTGATAGGCAGGTTCAGCGACGCCAAGTGCTCCAGTCGTCGCTGATTGTGGCGGATATAGGAATTGCTACGAAACTCGAGGAGCGGTCCCACGACCGGCAGCCGATGTACAAACCTCGATAGCAGCACAAGCGATCCTCAGGACCAGCGGCAGTGGTCCGCAGAGCAGCGGCCAAGATACCTTGAATTGGGTGGATCGCCATGGGACCCATAGCCGACGGATTGTCAGCGCCCGCTTACAGCGCCCATCCATGGGGAATGGGTGCCGGACTTAGTGCCGCATTCTCGGGCGTTACGGCGTGTTCATTGCGCCCGGAGGGCACATATTGCGGGTCTCAGCCATGAACTTACGCGTCGCCTGCCACCAGGGGGCATTGTCGTCCCACTGGAGTGGCGCCTTTTTGTCAAAGTCCCAGCCACCCCAAATGACCAATCCGTCGGCGTGCTCCCTCATGGTCCGCAGCTGCAGCAGCCAGTAGTCGGCGGGTATCTCGTGGTGCGCGAGGGCGCCAGCGGAATCGTGATATTGCGGCCAAAGGAACGGATATACCGGCCGGCCGCGACCAATACGTTTGGCTTCGGAAATATTTCCTGCCGCGTAGGCCACCCAGCCCTGTTGATTGGGGTAGAACGTGTACAGTGAGGGATACAGGGCTTCGACTTTTGCGACGATCGGCGCCAGCCGATCATTTTCCCGCTGCCACTGCTGGAAGGGCGGGCCTCCTTTGACAGCGCTCCAGTAGTCGCGCACCGGCAGCGAACCGTAGAAGGACAGCGGCTTGCTGTAGCCCGCATCTCGCATCCAGTCGATGGTCTTGACGTATTTGGCGATGTTGCCTTCCGACGCAGGATTGTTGCTCGTCAGCGGCAGTTCCAAATCGATCACCACCGGATCGCTGTTTTTCAGAATCGGCGCGGTGCCGGCTTTGGTTGCCTCCCGCAGCGAGTTATCGTCAGCGCCCGCGCCCTTCCACCATCGAGCCGGCACGACCAGTGTCAAATGCTGTATGCCCAACGCCGCCAGGTCAGGCTTGCCGCTGTACGCGGTTGCATCGAAGATCCGGAAGCATGCGGCCGCATTGGCACTGACGCTCGCGCATACCGCAATAAGCACTAATATCAAGGGCGCTGCGCTTGATACTTTCTTGGTTTTCATGTGAATTCCTCGTCCGACAGTCTACGTCAATGGCTAAAACCTAGCGCCTTAGCGCCACTTTGCCTAGCGGCCAACGGCTACGAGCAACAATCTTAATGACAATTTAACCCGGCATCTGACGGTCCGGTCGTCGCAAACGTATGGGAGACCGATGAGTGCCCGAGTAAGTCCGTCGCCTATAGTCAGGAGAACGCTCAGTCCGCTTTTTGGCTCGCCCGTCTGCGCTTGTCGTATTTCTTGCTCAGATAGGCCTTATCAAATTCAAGGGACTCCGTAAGCCAGGGCTGGCGCGTCTCGTTTTTGACCACGCCAAATGCAAATTGGTTTCCTTGCCTGGGCACAATAGCCACGGCAATGCCTGCCAGCAGGGCAATCGTCCTTCCGGCCAATCTCCTCAGCGGGTTGCTGAGCATTGAGTACCGTTGCAAAGGCACGCTAAATCCATAGTCGTAGAAGAACTTGTGGCGGTGAGCCGGAGCAAAGGAGCACACGGTCTTTTCAAATTCGCGCTCAGTCCAACGGTACACATAGTTGGGAATCGGTCCGTTGCGGTACCCGCCTCCCGTGCCGTCCGACAAAAATACGGGTTCCAACTCGTAGTCCGACGTGATGCCAACCTTCACCGCAAACTTCATCAGCATGCTATCGCGCGCCTCAATGCACAAGATGCCTTTTCTGGCCACCCGCAGCATCTCGCACACGCCTCTTGCCGGAATCGCGAAGTGATGCAGCCCGGCGTGCACTACCACCCAGTCAAAAGATTCATCCGGCAGTTCTAGCTGTTCGCCGTCGAGCCGCTTCCAGTGATACGGATCGTAGTTTCTGGCGCCTCCGTGATAGTCGACATTGGAGATGGTAGCGTCCTTGATACCGGTCTCGACCATCACATCCCTGTCGGTCGAACCGCCCGCCACGACTAGGACCGAATCAGTATTCGCCAAGTGTCCTTGCTTTCTCAGCGAGGCCAGAACACGCGCGTAGAAATTCATAGTTTCGCCGTACCCTCAGGTGTCGTTGCCGACTTTCGATCTTGAATTCAGCATCAGCGGTTTCGTCGCTAACGCTATTTAAAGGCCATGCCCAGAGACTTGATCGGCAGCCGCAACATCAATTTCACGAGATTCGTCGAGACGCCATTTGCCTTACACGCACGGCGCATCTCCCGCGTATTCACCATCACCGATTTCCATCCGCTGTTGGTGACGCCCCCGGTCGGCATATGCACAACTACCTCCGGCACATGGGCAAACTGTATCTTGTGCTCGCAGAACGCTCGCAGGCAGAATTCATAGTCTCCAGCCTGCCTGTAGTCGATATCAAATACCCCTACCCGGTCGTAAACTTCTCGCCGCAGGAACATGCTGGGATGTGCCGGCATAAAGCCGTAGGCCATTTGCCAGGGAGCGAATCGCCGCGAACTAATGCTCCGCAGCACCCGCCGCCGTTCATCGGCGCTTACTATCAGGGTGTCCCCCAGCACCGCATCCACCGACGAGCCCGAAAAACGCTCCTGCACGGCCAGAGCCACTCCCGTGGACGCATAACTATCGCCGGCATTGAGGAAGGCAATAATGTCGCCGGTTGATAGAGCAAGCCCTTTGTTGAAGGCATCGTATATCCCGAGATCTCGCTCCGACCTAACGACTGCAACGTGTTGTCCTTCTGTGCGCACGACATCGAGCGTTCTATCAGTCGATGCCCCATCTATGACGATGTGCTCGATGGAGACTCCGCGTTGCTCGCGGACGGAACGCAGGGTCGCGGCGATCGCGTTTTCCGCATTGCGCACCGCCGTGATGATCGACAATTTCATGATGGTCGCTTGGTAAAGGACGTGCGGATCATCTTTCCAGCGATCGCCGCGACGCGACATCAACCGCTGCGATATATCGGTTTACCATGGTGTCTATGGAATAATCTCCGCGCAGCTGCTTGCCAGCATTGGCGGCCAATGTCGCGCGCAGATTACTGTCACTACAGATGACCGAGAGCTTTTCCGCCATATCGGTCACATCGCCGCGCTTGAACAGAAGCCCATTGAATCCATCGCGCAGAGCGTAAATTTCCGGACCATGAAGTTGCGGATAGGAATGCGTGACCACAGGAAGGCCGTAGGCAAGTGAGTGCATCAGTGTTAGTCCGATCGAGCCAGGGTAGATCAGACAACGGGCCGATAAAAACCATGGGGCGAGTTGATCTTCATCGTACAGCGCTCCAAGCCAGCGCACGCGTTGCGAGACCCCCAGATCCTCGGCAATGGACATCAGTCGCGCCTGATCTTCCCCGCTGCCAATTACCACCAACCGCACGTCTTGCTGGCGATCTGCCAGCATGCGCAACGCCTGCAACGTCGAATCCAAACCGGTGGGCGGCGAGCGCCTGAGCCGTCCGCAGAACAGCACCGTACCATCCGTAACAGCCTGCTCGCTCCGAAACGACGCGACTCGCTCCTCGGGCCATTGTGCGATGGCTCGGTCAATCTCCGCGGTGTCAATCGTATTGTTCGCGGAGAAGACCGCCATGTCTGGACCAAACACTGCCCGTGCCTCCTGCGCCTCCTGATCTGCATAGAGCAGCAGCACATCCATCTTCCGCATCAATTTGCGCCGCACCCACACTCGCCAAGCTACAGATGTTGGCGATCTCCAGTGCCCCCACCAGACTATTCCCAAGCCACGCCGTCGCGCCGTGCGCAGCAGCTTTACAGTGCTGATAACTCGCGGATTACCGTAAATCACCAATACATCGCCCCTAGTGCATTGCGCCGGCAGCTCAAGTCCTGCTTGCCAATAGATTTGGCCCATAAATGATCTGCAGCTGTGTGTCGTGTCGGCCCACGTTGGCAGTTTCTCGGCCGATGGCGGGGAGCCCGGAAACGTCGGACTTGCCAGCACTCTTGTTACGTATCCACTGCGTTCCGCGATCTTCTGGAAGAGTGGTACTCGGTAGTGCGGAACCACCGGTTGCGAAATGATGAGCCTGCGCTCGGCACTGCCATTCATTGGTACAATCATAAAGTATGAGGCATTTACGCGCTCGCCAGCGCACGTTGGGCGCCGCATATCGCTAACAGCCTGAAAAACCGGCGATTTGACTACTATTGGTCCACTCGCATGTGCCGCCCCGAATTAGCTAAGCTGTGTTCAACAGTGGCGCGTGACAAACCGCATCTTGTCCTCTCTCACCTGTGCAGAAAGTTAATTGCCTAAAGCAGCGCGCATAGTAGTTGTAGGTCCGACGCGAGGACTGCTCACGGGTCAAGCGGCTATTACTTCCATTGCGGTCGCTACCTTGCGGGAGCACTATCGACTGTCCGAGATCAATACCAATGCCGAGGGGCTGTCAACCCCCGCGCGCGTGCTTAGAAATCTCTGGTGCATGGCGCGCGTGCTCGTTGCACGTTGCCGTGGCGGAATGCTGTACCTGACCCCGCACCGGTCATTGCTCGGTTGTGCCAAGGATCTGCTGGCTATCGCGCTCTGGCAGTTGCCCGTTGGAACGCGTGGCGTCGTGTGTCACTTACATGGAGCGGACTTCCGCGCATTCCTAGCAGGCCTTCCGGCGCCGCTGGCTGCGATAGCCAGGTCTTTGTATCGTCGCGTCGATCTGTGGATCTTGCTTTCGGAGCGCATGAAAGACCAAATTGAACTACTAAGCCCGCACCAAACGTGCGTCCTGGAAAACTGTGTGACCTCCGATGGAGCGGTATCAAATCCGCCCGCTCCCCGAGCGGGTGCTTTGCGCCTTCTGTTTCTTTCCAACCTGTTTCGCAGCAAGGGGGTGCTCGAGCTTTGCGAGGCCGTTAGCCTTGCAAGCGCGTCCGCAGGCGGGCCACCGCTCGAATTGAAGGTGGCAGGCGCGCCAATGGAGTCGGGCGTGGAAACAGCGGTTCGGGCTGCAGCGGCTGCCCATAGCAACATTAGCTATGTTGGTCCGGTGTACGGCGCAGCCAAGAGAAATCTTCTGGAGTGGGCTGATATCGTGGCCTTGCCAAGCTCCTTCAGGTCCGAGGCACAACCGCTTTGCTTGCTCGAAGGTGCGCTCGCCGGCTGTTACCTGATAGCCAGCCGCGCCGGCTACATCACCGATCTCGCTACCAACCTGCGCATTCAGTTACTGGACGACACATCTGCCGCTACAATCGCGCGCGCTCTCCTGGGGCTACATGAGGATGAGGTTCGAATTCAGGGCGCGGCCAACCGCGAAGCGGCCCTACTTCATTACTCGGTCGACGCGTTTACGAGCAAATTTGGCACCTACATTGCCGCATTTCTTGGGCAACGCGGATAACGCACGCCGTTAGGATAGGCGTGCGGACGCGGACGTGCGGTATTAGGCCAGGCGCTAGGTAGCGGGCGCGATTTCATATCCGAGCAGCCTGACTACTTGTGGATCGAGCCGATCGTTCAGCTGATCGACGGCCGGTTTGCTCAATTTCGTGAGGTACCTTTTTTCTAAGTAGTAGTCGCGCTGCTGGTCGGAAAATTCTGCGGATTGCGGAACGCGATGCAGGGACGGCGCGCCCAGGAAACGTCTGACCTTTCGTTTCAGGCCCATCCTCTGCTCCAAACCGACCAGGGTCGCCTCGCGATCCGCCAGCAAGTCTGCGTAGCGCACGAACACGATCTTGTCCGTCTGAGTTGCGAGATCCAGAAACTTGCCATAGAAGAGGTTGTACTCCTCAATGTAGTGGTGACGCGGGGCCGGCCAGCGGCACTTCTCGGCCCACGCCGTATAGCTCAAGTACCAGCTGTACGGATCCTTAGAGATCACTATGTAAAAGTCTGGCTTCGCGACGAATAGTGCCTCGAATTGATCAAAGGACTTGATCACGATGTCATTTCGATACTGCGGTTCCGGCACGACGTCTTTATTGTCATAGAGCCGGAAGTGCTTTTGCAGAGGAGACTTCCTGTCAGCGTTGCTATTGCTAAAGCGAAGCCCGTACATCGACTTAAAAAGCGCCTCGAGGTAGTTCGTACCGCTCCTTTGCAGGCCAAAATGCAGTAAGATCATTCAGTGCTCTGTTTCTGAGTAACCATCTTTTGCCGATGCCAGCCGATCATATCCACAATGAAAGTCGGATGCGCGTTCATCCTGGCAATCGTCGATGTCATTGAGAATCTTCGATCGCGCAGCCCGCCTAGCGGAGCGACTGCTGCTGGCAGTTTGTGGATGGGACCAAGTGTCCCAGAGCTTTGTGCGTCCCCGCGGACCCATGATATTTCTAGGATCGCGATACGGCGGCTGGACGGTCCCCAATCGGTCTTTTTCGCCCGAGAGTATTTGTTACTGCGTTGGTGTTGGCGAGGACATCTCTTTTGACCTGGAACTCATCCGCCATTTTGGATCGCGGGTTTTCGCCTTTGATCCCACACCGCGCGCTGTTTCCTTTGTGGCGGGACAGCAGGTGCTTCCGGCGCCTTTCAAATTCATGGCGGTCGGTCTCTGGAGTGCCGACACCACAATGCGTTTCTACGAACCGAAGAATCCCTCTCATGTCTCGCATTCGATCGTGAATCTCAAGCGAACGCAGAAGTATTTTGAAGCCCCGTGCCGCCGACTCAGCTCCTTGATGAAGGAGCTGGGCCACCAACGGCTAGACCTACTTAAGCTGGATATCGAGGGCGCCGAATACCAGGTCATCAATTCTATTGTCGAGGACGCAATACCAATTCGTGTGCTTTGTGTTGAGTTCGATGAAACCAATTCGCCGCTGGACAAAAATTACCGGCGCCGCATTAGAGACTCCATTCGCCTATTGCGTGATCGGCACTTTTACCTAGCGGCGCGCTCAGGCCGCGGCAACTTTACGTTCATCAATACCACTCTTGGGTGAACTTCGCTGCTTTTCGCAGCGGCCCGGATCAATGCCAGGATGAATGTCGTCAGCCTGGCGGCTCGAACTGAGCGGCTATCCGCTTGCCGAACTGAATCGGCGAGTGTGCCGCGGCCACCTGCTGGCATTCCTCGGGATCACGGCGCCGATGACGGTCTCTGCCCAGCCGGTTGAGTGCCGCCGCCACTTCCTGGGCATCGCCCGGAGCAACTTGGGTAGTCAAGGACACCTTGCCCGCCAAATAGCCGATCGCTCCCTCCTGCGTGGCAATAATCGGCAACCCGCTGGCCGCCGCGAGGATGAATACCCCGCTGGTATGCTGATGGCCGACATAGCCGAGCCACGCCGCGTCGGACGCCGCGAACACGTCCGCAAGTTCATTGTTAAGAACGTATCTGTCAATGGTCAACAGAGCGTCGCGATCACGCAGCGTCTGCCAGCGCGGTTGCGACACCAGGGCCTTGGCGGTCGAAGTCAGCCGTCCCACTAACAGAGCCTTGATGTTCGCGCTGCGCTCCGAGTGCAGCATGCCAAGCAGCAGGTGTTCAATGCCCTTGCGGGAATCAAGGGTTCCGAAGACCAGGACAACCACAGCCTCGTCGGGTATGCCGAGCTCCAGCCGGATGCGCTGCCGATTGCCGACTGCCGGCGTGTCCACCGGGTCAGGCAACGGCAGCAGCTTGCCAAACGAGCCGGCAGGTGTTGCAGCTTGCTGGCCGGAGAATCTGGGGTCAATGGTGAACACACTCCGAAGGGAGCGTGACCTGCACAACAAACCCATACCAAGGGCCTGCGTACTCAACGGGCGACTCAGCGCGGTCGAATCCATGCGCATCGTGATTCCACACCAAGGCACCCGGCCGAACGGCACGCCAAGCGCAGCGAAGGCGTACAGGCAATAGTCCAGATACGGCACTACCAGTCCGTCCAGCTTGTGCTCACGGCATGACAACGCGAATAACTTCGAGAAGTACGATCGATACACCAGCTGGCGCCTCAGCAGCTGTAGGCGATGGTTCCGGGCACGAGTTACAACGGCAGGTACTTCGAGGCACACCGAGCGGACATCGCGGCACCGGAGCAGCTC
>Ga0068860_100001784_pt1 | contig 22904 bp, 18 predicted proteins | sample KBSSwiS32_FD_66597 | JGI IMG/M metagenome (GOLD analysis project Ga0068860, IMG submission 66597) | Switchgrass rhizosphere microbial communities from Kellogg Biological Station, Michigan, USA - KBS Switchgrass S3-2 | ecosystem: Host-associated > Plants > Roots > Rhizosphere > Soil ...
TTCTCCAGGTTACCGGGTGCTATGGCTACCTGGTCTGCTGATGTACTTACAGTTATATCAAAATTCATAAGGCTCGCCGATTCACCATTTAAAAGAATCTGCGTACCTGCATACTCATCTTTATCGGGGAAAGCTTCTTCTTTTTTGGGTAACCCATATTCTTTGCGGTCTTCTTCATTGCTTAATTCTTCATCATCATCATAGCCTAAACCCGGTAAGCCATCACCAATAACAGTCCCGTTATGAAGCAGGTCTGTTCCATATAAATAGTTACCAAACCCTTTATATTCTTTTACAGAGTTTACTTCCAACATTGCAGAGTCTCCCGGGCTAAGCGGCCTGGTGAAACTGTATAACCTGTAATCAGAAGGCTCCTGTTTAGCTCTTAAAAAATTAAATTTTCCCCTTTTATAAAACAAGGGGATTGTATAAGTAAGTGCAGCGCCATTATATTTGACAGAATAGTCTGTAATATTATCGCCGTCTAAAAGCAGTTGCGTAATTGGAGTTGCAGTTTTATTTACAACAGTTACATACGCTTTAAAGATTGCTTTTTGCTGATCCGGAAAAATATCCGTGTACATTTTTAGCCTGGTTACGGATGGCAAAGGTGTATTCTCATAATGTTTTAGTTTCTTTTCAGCAACGGCGGCCATTTCTTTTCTTTCTGTTCTTGTATAATAAGCATTTAAGTAACTAACATTATAATAGTTATATGCGGCTACTGCAATAAATGCAATAATTAATAGAACCCCGGTTAAACGCGTCGTGCCTGTAAAGCGTTCTTTGGCGAGTTGTATTCTTTCCTTAAATGATGATATGGTACCTCTTACATAATACAAATAACCAAGTAATACTAATAAGCTGCCAAACAACAGCCAGTAAATATTAAACCACGTTATGGGTTTCCACATATGGCCAATACCGTCAAAGTCGGATATGCCATAATTGGGCGTGTACGCGTACAACAAAAGATGATAATCCATCCAGCCGGATTCGTTCGCCAGCAGGAACAATACCCATAGGGCAATGCCAACTCCCAGGGCTACAAATTTGTTGTTGATGCATATATGCAGCACAAATGCAAGCATTACCATCTCAATGCACATGGGCAATGTAACGCCCAATAGTGTAGTAAAATATAATGGCAGATTAAGGTGTGTGAACCCGCTCACCAGTTGCATAAAAATACCTGTTATCATCGGCAGCATGGTCAGGAAAAAAGCCAGGCAAATGATGCTGATAAATTTAGCGAAATTTAATGTCCAGTCAGTTGGCGGCAATGCATCATTGATAAATGCATAACGCGTCGTTTTTTCCCGGTGGATCGTTTCTCCTGTGTAAAAAATAATAATGCAGAAAACAAATGTGAGAAAGGTATTATTGAAGATAAAAAGGATCATACTTGTTCGCGGGAAATCAGGCACCCAAAAGTTGCCGGGGCCATGCCGGAAAACCATGCCCAGGAAAATGGTGCCTCCTGCAATAATGAGCCAAAAATAATTGTCCCGTATAATATTCAACACCTCGATCCTGGTAAGAGTGAACAATGTTTTGCGCTGATAGCCACGTGTAAAACTTGTATGAATAAGCGGGAGCGCATATCTTTTGGTTGATATATTTTGTACAATTTTTTTATCCCTTTTCCCGCTAAAAAATTTTTCAAAGCTAAAACTGAAATAGGTATATAGGAGTATAAGCGCACCGACACCTGTCCATATAATACGGTTTAATAAAAACAACCCACTTATATCAGTAAGGGAATTATTTTTTTCTGCAATTGTTTGCAGGCCCCGCTCATATTTTATTGCATTTACCGCAAAGGGATCGGCCAGGTAAATAACCGTTGCGCTTGATGAAGAATTAATAAAAAAATTGGCGATCATATAGCCTAAGAACAAAAGAATCCCACTGCTGTAAATTACTTTCACATTCCGCGTAATGGCTACCAAACCGAAAAAAAGAGATGAAGTGAAAAAGAGGTTAGGAACGGCAATCGTCACGAAAGGGTGTATATAATTAATCAAATGGTTAGGTCCGTAATGTGCAGCACCCAACCACCCAAGAGAAGAGCCCGCTTTGCATCCCAGGTAAGCGCCGAGTAATACAGCGCTGTCAATGATCACTACAAATGAAAAGGAAGAAAGATACCTTCCCCAAAAATAGCCTGCTTTGGTAATGGGATAAGACAGGTAATATTCTTTAGTATTGAACTCAATATCACGGTATAAAGGGACTCCCATGATGTACGAGCTAACCAACATCATCATCATACTCATAATTGAAACATAAAAAGCAAGCGCTGATGTGCCATTAATAAGCTGCTTTTCATCCAGCGGCATGGCTCCTATGGCAAAAGAAAGAAAGGTGAAGCCGAGACAGGCAAGAAAATAGAGGTAAACGGCAGGGCGGTGAAGCCTGTATTTAATTTCGAATAAAAATATTTTATTGAACATAATTTTGAATTGAAAAATATCGGGAAATGCTTATAGTGTGTTTACATCGGTTCTTTTACTGATGTTGCTGAAGTATACATCTTCAAGATCAGGTATGGCAGGCGCAAAACCATTAAATGCCCCGGTATCAGTATAGATACGGATAAACAACTCGCCTCCCTTTAACTTGGTGGAAATGACCTTGTAATTGGCCTTGTATTGTTCTATCTCACTTTTTTTAATGGCTTTGCTGAATATCTTTCCCGATAAATCACTCACTGCTTCATCAGGTGTGCCCGCATATAAAACCTCTCCCTGGTATATAATAGCAAAGTTTGAACAAAGAGTGCTTACATCTTCTACTATATGTGTTGATAGAATAACAATGGTGTTTTCACCCAATTCACTCAGCAGGTTATAAAAGCGGTTACGTTCTGCGGGATCGAGGCCGGCTGTTGGCTCATCAACAATGATAAGTTTGGGGTTGCCCATTAACGCCTGTGCAATACCAAAGCGCTGTTTCATACCACCCGAATAAGTGCCCAGGTGTTTCTTTTTATCTTTTGACAGGTTTACTTTGCCGAGCAGGTAATCAATTAATTCTTTTCGTTCTCCCTTATGCATTACACCTTTCAATTGGGCAATATGATCCAGCATTTGTTCAGCAGATATTTTGGGATACACTCCAAATTCCTGCGGCAAATAACCCAATAACTGCCTGAGCTCTTTTTTTTGTTTTAATACATCAAGGCCATCTAAAAAAATACTGCCATCATCGGCTTCCTGTAAAGTAGCTACGGTACGCATGAGGGAAGATTTGCCGGCACCATTAGGGCCTAGCAGGCCAAACATGCCCTGCCCCATCGTTAAGGATACATTTTTTATTGCCTGTACACCGTTGGCGTAGGTCTTGGAAAGGGATTCAATTGTTAATTGCATAGTGTTTAATTTTTTGTTTTGTATAAGGCAAATGATTACCTGTTGCATGGAAATGACCATGCGGTTTTTTATAAAGTTTATATTAGTGGGTTACTTTAGTTTCTTATAACTGCATTTAATTTATTGATGTTCCCACCGGTCACCACAACCACTGAACTGCTGTCGGTAGTAATATTCATTCGTTCAATTTTGGCATGGTAGTCGTTGATCATAGAATGATCGAGTGCAACATCAACTGTTTTAAAATGATCATTACGAAAAAGTATTACCTGGCTGTCTTTTCCTTCATTTATAACCAAATTATCAAAATACCTGTCGAGAGAATCAATCCCATTGTTATACCGGGTGAATAAGTTACAACCGGTAAGATCAAAGCGGTAAGAATAGCCGCTATCATGTTTATTATTTCCCTTTATATTAATATTTGAATTAAAGGCAAGCACGTCGATGCCGGCAGGAGAATAAAGTTTTACATTTTGCGGTGAGCGGTACAGTTTTTGATTGGCCGAAATTCCAGAATGATATTCGCCATTTATAATTAGAGTATCACCCCTGACATTGAACGTAACATAACTGACATCGCTTTTCTCTATGGATAGTTTAACTGAATCAGAAAAAATTATATTACATTCTGCAAGGCCTGTTAAACGCACATGGTTTACATGGTTGAACTTATATTCATCATAAAAAAAAGCATTGTACTTCGCGGGGTCGGTAAAGTCTTTATTAACATACTTTATGTGCAGGGCAATTTGAGCATAAGCCAGGTATCCGAAACCGGTCAATAGTATCCCCAGTAATATTTTATTGCTTGTTTTCATAATATTCCGTTTTGATTTTACCCGGTACATCATCAACAGTAGCACCGTATTCAATTTTAACTTCATCGCTGATCTTTATCATGGGCCATTTATTAAAAAAGCCCCACCTCTTTTTAAATATTTTTCCTGTGCGTACATCAACGGTTATATTACCGGGAAGATCAATAGTGTAGTGTGCCATAAATTTTTATTTCTTTATTGAAAAATGCTGTTTTATATATTTTTCATACAACCTGCTAAATTCATCTATGTCCATTTCAAGCAGGTACATGTTTCTAAACAGACCTGGCAGATCCTTTTCGGCAAATTCACTCTTCCTGTAATTCAAAGCAGTTTTGTGTGCATTGGGTGAAACAAAATATCCAATCCCTCTTTGGTTATAAATAATATCCAGCTGTTGTAAATGTTCATACGTACGCATTACAGTATTGGGATTAACCTCGAGTTGTACAGCCAGTTCTCTTACGGAAGGAATACGCTGCCCCGGCTTCAATTCCCTTAAAAGAATTTTTTCGCAAACATGGTTTGCAATTTGTAAATAGATAGGCTGTGATTCGCGGAAATCCATTATAAAATTTTAATTTCCTAAATTTCTTTTTCTTTTAAACGATAATAAGTTGCTAACCATATTAGCGGCGTAATGCCAAACCTCATGAGGAATGTCATTAGACGGCCTAACCAAAAAGGTAATGTATAATATGTTTCATTACCTGTATTGTCTGTTAAGGTAGCTACGGTAAAAAGATTGGATTGACGCGCATTTCCAGGCAGCAGCCGGATTAAGAGCTTGTCTTCAACAACAAATAAGAAAAGCCATATCAGCAGCAATACAACCAACGTTTTAAAAAAGCTGTTCTTGTTAAAATAAACAGCGCCTAAAATGAATGCAGACTGAATAGGGAAGTAGGCAGTAAACAAATCAATATTATCGCCAGGGTAAAAAACAAAAAGATCTGCACTTCGTGAAAATACATTGATAAGAGTTGAGGGAGATAAGGGCCCGGTTATGCCAAATCTTTGTCTCAATTCAATAGCCCTGGTAGTGCGGCCCACCATTATTTCATAGTTAGCGTTATTGGCCATTTTTATAGCCAAATAATCAGTTACATAAAATACAAGCGTGTATGCTGAAAAAAATATAAGTACTCCGTAAAAAAGTACACATAGCAATTTTTCGAGGGTTGCAGCAGGTAATAACTGGTAATGAATTTTTCTTGGCCTGGTTGTAAAGTCCCTGAATATAAAACTGGCAGACAGGCAACCGGCAATAAATAAACCTCCGAAATATAAAGTTACCTGGTTAGCCGGGCTAAAGGCATATGGATTACCGATCATTATTATAAAAATAAACCAGCCGGTAAAAAAGGCGGCAATGGTAAGAAAAAATAAGCCATAGGCCTTCCGGCTCTCAAACCAGTTTTTATGTAAAAGCCGGTATAATCTTCTGAAGTCTAGCAGTTGGTTCATATAACTATCAGGCTTTAAAAATGGATTGAATTAATTTGGAATTTGCCAAAGTAGCTTTATACAATAATTCCAGGTCTATTTTACTTTCTTCATCGCCGGTATTAAGCGTAATTACGGCATTGCCTCTTAACATCGGCTCGCTGTAAATAGCCAATGCTGTTTCGGAGGGATCAAAAGTTATCTTAAATAATAATTTTGAAGCGACGTATTGTATGCTTTCATTTAGCACAATCTTTCCGTCATCAATAATAACTACCTGGTCTATGAGGTTTTCAAGGTCCTTTACCTGGTGCGAACTGATAATAATAGATTTTTTTTCGTCAAAAGCACCCGCGATAATTTTTCTTAGCTGGCTTTTACCTTCAATGTCGAGGCCATTGGTAGGTTCATCCATTAATAATAATGATGTATTCGCGGCAAGGCCAAAACTGATCAGTACTTTCTTTCTCTGACCATAACTAAGGTTTTGCAAATTGCTCTGATAGGATATATTAAATTCTTTAAGATACCCGCTGAATAGTTCTTCATTAAACCATCTGTAAAACGGGCCAGTGTATTTAACCAAATTAGGAATAGAAATATCCGGCAGGTAAAATTCTTCGGGGATCAGAAATATATCCTGCAAAAAAGCAGGACGCCTTTCGCCCGGGTTATGACCAAACACGTTAATCCTGCCGGCCTTCGGAAATAGAAGCCCTGCTATATTAGATAACAATGTTGATTTCCCCGTTCCATTTTTGCCCAGCAGGCCATAAATATATCCGTGTTTTATTTGCAGGTTTAACCCGTCAAATATTTCTTTTTTGGGGTAGGAAAAATGCAAATTTTCAATGGAGACCATGCGCTAGTGATTTAGTGTACTATTATATTAGTACACCAAAATTCGGATAGTATTTTTGTTTGACCAAATTTTTTTAAGGTTAATTAAATAAAAAGCATAAGCAATCATTTATACCTGGAATTTCTAATTCAGGTTTCACAGCCACGAAGGCCTTAAAACGCCGGAATAGAGTTGGGCTAATGATTTAGTTTTCGAAAAGGATTTGTAATTGCAATTAATTAAACCCTGATTATAGAACAATCGATAGTAATCAACCCCGGTCGTTACCACGCGGCTAAATAAAGCCTGTGAAAATCGTCCACCTCCAAAGTTCGCGGATTGGTAGCAGTGCAATGATCTTCTTTAGCTTTTTCTGCCAAAGGCTCCAGGTCTTCGTGCGTTAATCCAAGATCACGCAACCTTCCAGGCAAGCCTAATTCTTTATTTAACTGGGTAAATCTATCAGGTAAGGTTGATGCATCTGTGATTGCTAATCTACTTGCAATAGCCCGCATTTTCTCTTTGCAATGATCGAAATTAAACTGAAGGACAACAGGAAGAAAAATAGCATTGAGTGTACCGTGATGAAGTTGCATGTGAGGGAGCGCCCCTAACGGATGACTTAAACTGTGAACAGCGCCCAGGCCTTTTTGAAATGCAAGGCCTCCCTGCAACGCACACATCATCATTTCTGAACGAGCCTGCTGGTCATTTCCATATTGGGTTGCTTTGAGAATATTGTGAAAGCCGCGTTCTAATCCATCGAGTGCGATTGCATCAGCGATGGGATTATAGCGGGAGCTGCAAAATGTTTCTACACAATGTGAGAGCGCGTCCATTCCTGTTGCAGCAGTTAAAAGCGGCGGCATCTCCACCGTTAATTCGGGATCACAAATTGATGCAGCCGGAAGTAGATGATTGCTGAGGAATCCCAGTTTTCCTATACCTGGAAGTGTTAATAATGCGGCACGCCCAACTTCACTTCCGCTTCCGGATGTTGTGGGCACGGCAATTAAAGGAGGCATATTAGCGGTAATCTTTGAAATACCGTCCCATCGGAAGGCATATTGAGTAAGCGGGGGCGGGTGGTTCACCAAAATACCCAAACCCTTCGCAAGATCGATTGAAGAACCTCCCCCTGCTGCAACGATACCATCGCAGCTTGAATTACGGTACAACTCAAGGGCTGCAAGCACCAGGGCTTCGGTGGGATTGGTTTCTACCCGGTCGAAAACAACCGCCTCCTTGATGCCCAGCCGTTGAATGATCCCGAGTTTTATCAACCCTTTGTCGGTAATTACGAGGGGACGGGAAATCATATATTTCTCCAACAAATGGGGAAGCGATTTCACCGCTCCAAAACCAAAATAAATATTGGTCAGGTATAAAATGTTTGGTACAGTTAACATATTTTTTTTAAGTGCTCTTCAAGTGGGACGGGAGCCCAGGGAGCAGGTAAGTTAAGATCAGAAGAAATTACCTGGGCACAATTGTACCCCGGCAAGCCGGTAATATTTCCCCCCGGATGAGAAGATGATCCGCATAGGTAAAGCCCTTTCAGGTATGTACGATATTCGCCGGCTCCTGCAAATGGGCGATCATACCCTATTTGTCCATTTGTAAATGCACCGATCAACAAATCCCCATTTTTCATATTTGGAAATGTTCTTTCGGTATCCAAAGCGCTTCGGGAAAACCAATCAATGACATCATGCTCCAGGTTAGGTGCATATTTGGTCCACAGGTCAAGCATTTGCCTGCCGTGTATATCCTTTACCCGATCCCAGTTGCCGGCATCTCCGTCAAGGCAATAAGGAAGTTTCTCCCACATGAATGCTGTATGTTTGCCAGGTGGAGCCTGTGACATATCAAATATAGTTGGGCAGCTTCCCCACATTACTGTAGGTGGTATGGTTCCTTTTTCATGGTGATCTACAATCTCCGGGTACTGCCTGAAATGTTCCAGGCCAAGGATGATCATTAAAGCCTTATTAAGATCCGGGTTATTTTCTGCAGCTTTATATTGGGGTGGAGCATTTAAATTGAGGTTCAATGCAAATAGAGGAGCAATGAGATTATATTGGAAATTTTTGGCTTTAGTCCTCCATTCTTTCGGGATGAAATCTTCATTCATTAATTCAAGAAACGTTTGTTGTGGGTTTAAACCTGACGCCACAAAATGACGTGCACGAAATACCTCACCGGCCGCGGTTTCAATTCCAATAGCCTTGCCGCTTTCCACTAAGATCTGTTTCAACCCGGTATTAAGTTTAACCTCTCCTCCACTCTCTTTAACAACGGAGAGGAGCGCCTGTGCCAATGCTGCAGATCCACCTTTGCACATCTGGGCTCTACCGGTGCTTGCGATCAAGGCAGGAATATGGTGGCCAAATCCTTTGCATCGTAAATCAACTTCCCGGAGGCCGTTAAAGAAAAGCAGACCAGCCTGGATCGTCGGATGTTCGAATTCCTGCAGAACAAACTCCATGGGTGAGAGGGCGTTTGTCTCCAGCAGTAATCTGCCCTCAGGACTTTTTTTAAGCAATTCGATGCGCAATGCCGTGGGTAATGGGGGTGATTGGCTTTCCGGTATCAGAATCTTTTCTACGATTGGCAAAAACCGTTCCCGCCAATCTCTTAAGGTTTGTGCGTCTTTCTTGCTAAATTTTGAAAAAGATGCGGCTGTTTTTTCAAATGAAGTCCACCACTCTAACGATTCTCCATTTTCCAGCAATAAGGCAACATTAAATTCCGGTTCGAGATAAATAGCCCCGTGACGGGCCAATTCCAGGTCCCTGTACCAGGGCATCTGACTCAAAGAGCGGTGATAGAAGGAATGCGTGTTGTGAAGAAAACCCGGATGATTTGGGTCTTCCTCAGTGGTGAGGCCTCCCCCGGCAATATGCCGTCTTTCGAGACATAGCACCTTTAGACCAGCTTTACACAAATAGGCCTGCAGGACCAGGCTGTTGTGTCCTCCGCCTAAAATGATGCCATCGTATATAGCAGAATCCTGATCAGCCATTAGTCATGAAATATAAAGATTTAAACACTATTTATCAGGTTAGTCAACAATATCCATTTAGTCCCGGTCTTTAAAATGATTTGACCAACGACAATATATTTGAATCTATAGATTCTTCACTTTCACCTGCCGTTGCTTTTGTCAACTGCCAATGTTCCACGTGCTCAACAGCTCCGGAAGGAGGTATTTTTGTTAAAGGGCCCAACGTTTCTATTTCAAGGAAATACTCATTGATATATATTTCGTTGTTAGATCCATAATCAGGATATATAGCATCGGGGTTAAAATCAAATTTTTTTATTAATAATTCCCCCTTAAGATAATAAGCGCTCCAGCCTTGTTTATTTAATACCCCGATTTTTTGCTCGGAGGTATACAAAGAATTTTGTTTAGCCTGTATATATTTTTCGCCCCATATCCAGCGTGGGTCATTCATTTTTGTGTATTGCCACAAAGCTAATGACCGGGCCGGCAACAGGTAATCATTTCCTTCGCCGAATGGTTCCTGCGGTATGATTGCCCGGCCACCGGTGCTAAGAGCAGAGATAGCCCAGGGAGCTCCCTCGATGTCGTTGGGACTTTGATTTATTAAACGGTGCAAAACAGTTACCTGGTTTCGATCAGGCGATAAAGTGATCTCCATTTCTTTCACTATGCCAGTTGTACTTTCTTTTGCCTGCGTTACCTTAAGTGTACTGGTGTCAGCCGTATACCTTACAAGGTCATTATCGGGATTATAACTAACGTCTATCTTTTCGGGTGCAAGCCATAAGCGATGGCCGCCATATATCCGCCATTCTTCTCCTCCCGTCTTGCCGGCCTGATCGGGTGCCAGGTAAAAAAAATTTTGCTCATTAATAAATCCAAGCCTCACAATCCGTGGACCTACATCAGTAGTAACTATCAACTCTATTTCATCATTATAAAGCCTTATACAATTTGGCCAGCCATTATAATTTAGTTTTTCATTCATAAAATATTCGCTTTCTCAGCTTTGTTCCAAACAGTGGTAAAATTTTGTCAAAACATCACATCCATCCTTTGTTACCAGGACAAGGTGCTCCAGCCTTATCCCGTAATCCTTTTTATAAACAGCAGGTTCCAGTGCAATCACCATCCCTGGTTCTAAAACCATAGTATTATATGGAACAATACGGGGTTCTTCATGATAAAAAGTGCCTACTCCATGGCCGCCGTGATGACCAAATCCACCTTCGGCTGCAAGATGATTACGCATAGCAAAATCCACGTCTTTTGCCTGCACACCCGGCCGGACAGTACCTATGCCAATTTCCAATGCTTCTTTAACCATTGTAAAAATCCTTCTGTGTTCTTTTGTTGGGGTTCCCACAACAATGGTATTGCATGAATCGCCCCAATAACCATTTAAGCAGGGAGTGAGATCAGTGAGGACAAGGTCGTTCTTATGAATAATTTTATTGGTTGGATTCCCTCCCCCGCTTGCAGTCGTTGCCCCGCTCACGAGGTCGGTCATCATTGGAACCCTCGCGCCTGCTACAGTTTCCATTTCAAGTCTCACTTTGGAAAAAAGATCCAGTTCCGTTAGACCGTCCTTTGCATATTTTAAAACAGCTGCCTGCCCAACGTCGGATAAATTGGCTGCCTTGCGGATATATTCAATTTCATCGCTGTCCTTAATTGCCTTTAAATAAGCTATTTCAGGGCTAATGTCTACGAATTCGATCCCGGGGTATTGAGAAAGCAATGATTGTGCGACAACATAAGGAAAAGAACTTTGCTCGATACCAATTCTGGCACTGCCGATCCCTTTTTGTTTATAAACCTCGTGCAACTGGATCAAAAACTGTTTGGTACCTTCCAATGGTTTTTCATACACATAGCTTTCGTAGTTCCTTATTGAAAAAGCAGGATTCGGAGTTGATAACTGATGCGATTCATTATCAGCAATAACAAGGCTGGCGGAGTTCCCAACAACCAATGCTGCGGGCAACAGATGAAAGGGAGACGGCCCTGTTTCGAAATTATAGAAATAGCCGGTTAAATATTTTATTGATGCGGAAGACGTTATCAAAAATGCATCAACATTTTTTGTCTTCCTTATCTCCTTTAGTTTTTCAATTCGTGAGGTCACTGAATATTATTTATGAAATAAAGTATTAATCAGAAAAAAAAGTGTGGGGATTATCAACAAGGAAAGTATGAATCTCTGTCTTGCTGAAGCCGGACTTTAGCAGTGAAGGCACCGCGTCCGTCATCATGTAGGCAAAGGTTCTCCTGCCGGCATTTGAATCGAAATTGGGAGGCCCTGCCCCTTCAAATATTTTCTTCCCATTCTCCCAATGCCAATTGCTATCTATCGAGATAAAGATTTTGTTTGCCAGGCCCGCATCGCAAAAAGAACGAAGAAAAGAAATGAGTTCATTCCATGGCGTATAGAACTCCTGCCCGAAAGTATCGGCTTCCAGGTACCCTCCTTCCCTGGCGATTGTAATCAGCTCACCAGGTTTGCCCTTACGGCCAACATCTACATGCGATAAGAAAATGCGCTTCGGATCAGCCCCGGTTTTCACAAGCAAATCGAATTGTTCGAATGGGCCTCCTGTATGTGTTGCAATGGGACAGCCGGTAGCTTTTTGTACCCGGGCTGCGGCACGGAAGACCTTTTTCTCCCAATCCGTGAGAGACGCTCCTTCGCCGGCAACCTTAATAATTCCTGCTTTTATTTTTGTACCACCAATACCTTCTGTTAATTCTTTTAGCATTAATTCTTCCATTTGCTTTTCATCCTCCATATCTGCCATCCATTTGGGGATCTTTGCACGACGATAAAACCCTGTTGAGGCCACAATCTTCACGGATGTTCTCTCTGCAATACGCTTATAAAGCTCTAAGGGCCTGAATGGAGTTAGATCTACAACAGTGTCAACTCCTGCACGCGCTGCATCATTCAGAAGAGACACAGCAAAGTCGACGGACTCTGATTGCAGATCATCCGGGATTGGCATATAACCGGGGTCTTCAAGCCGTGGACCACCAAACCAAAGAATGTGTTCGTGCATAAGTGTAGTTCCCAGTTTATCGTTTGCAATGTCACCCGTTAATGTGGGAACCAGTTTGCTTTTGTTTGTTCCCTGCCTTGATTCCAAAATACGTGTTACCGGAAGTCCAGCAATAGCTATCGAACCAAGAAATAATGAACTTTCACTGATAAAAGTGCGGCGGCTATATGTATTCTTCAATGAAGGCATCCGGGAATTTTATTGTATACTTACGCCGTATTTCTCTATTATATAGGGGTTTAATTCAATGCCTAAGCCAGGCGTTTGCGGAACATCAACATAACCATCTTTTTGTACAAACGGATGGATCAATAGTCCTTTACGGATGGCTGATTGTGTAACGGAAAATTCAAGAAACGGCGCATGAGGTATCGCGGCAATCAGGTGAATAGACGCAGCCACAAGCACACCGGTTTTGAAGGCATGGGGGACGCATAAAATATTATTGTCCGCTGCCAGGGTTGCAATTTTCTTTGCTTCGGTTAACCCTCCACAACGGGACACGTCAGGTTGTATTACATCGATATGAGTTTCATTGATCAGCCGGGAAAAAGCCAGTCGCCCGCTTTCCTCTTCACCGGTTGCAATACGCATCGTAGTTGATTCAGTAAGCCTTTTATAACCAATATAATCTTCTGCAGGTAGCGGTTCTTCCAGCCAGTAAATATTAAGTTGTTCCAATGCTTTTGCGACATACATAGCAGATTTTAACCTGTATCGCTTACCAATGTCAATCATTATTTCAACGTGATCACCTGCGGCCTTACGGGCAGCTTTAATAAGGCCAATATCAAAGTGAACATCATATCCTAATGGCCCCCAGCCAAACTTGATGGCCGTATAACCCTGTGAGGTATAATTCTCTGCCATTCTTTTAACTTCTTCTGCATTTTCGGGCATCAAGGCGCTGGCATAAGCCCGCACTTTTTCGGTATAACTACCCCCCAATAATTTATGAACCGGTTTTCCAACAGCTTTGCCCATAATATCCCATATCGCCATATCTATCCCGCTCATTACATGCATCGCGGGACCGAAGCGGCCATAATAATATGTCTTATCCCACATGTCATTCCATATTTGTTCGTAGTCAAAAGGATCAGCACCTGTTACAACTTCACGTAAACCATAGCAGGTTCCATGTGACATATACGCGTCTACTATGGCTTTCCCAACATAAGGCGCCGTATCCACCTCGCCATACCCGGTAATTCCTTCATCAGTTTCAACCGTGATAATCAAATCATCCTGGGTACCATCAGCAGCCGAAGAAATTTCAGGCAGGCGAAGAACAGTGGCTGTTACATTTGTGATTTTCATCTGTAATATTTTATTTCACTAATTACTACTAATTTCACGTATTACACTAATGAAAGACAGCTACCCATTCGTGTAATCCGATAGCAATCGGATGATGCTTTAAAAATTCGTGTTTTAAAAAGATTCGTGTTCCTAACTTAATATTCCACCATCGACCCAGGTATTTTCTGTGTGGTATCATTTTCGGGTGACCCTCCTTTATCTTTCCTTTTAAATAAATCTAAAAGCTGCTTTTCATAAACAGTTACCATTAATGTACTTATTATAATTATCGCTCCTCCGATCAACATCGTTGTAGTCATCTTTTCATTCAGTAACACAATGCCCAACAGGGCTATAAAAAATGGCAACAAATAATTGCCGAGAATAAACTGTGTTACATCCATGCTTTTCAGTACATAAAAAAACAACAACATTGAGATACCATATACAATAAAGCTCAGTTCCAGCAAACCCAAAATAGCGGTTGTTCCTGAACGGAGGATCGCAGACAAGCTGAAAGGCTCTACCCATACCAACAAAGGAATACAGGCAACACACCCCATCAATGAACCATACACCAATATTTCAAGTTCAGTAAAATTTTTATCCACGAGTAATTTGCAGTAGGTATTATAAAAAGCGCAGCAGGCGCATGCCAGCAGAAAAATAAGGTTACCTGTAAAATATTTACCTTCTGTAAAACTGGCTCCTTTAATATCAGGTAACGACGTTAGCAGCACGCCGGCAATCGCGATAACAAACCCTATCACGCGTATAATATTTAATTTTTCCTTCAGCAGGATGGAAGCAAACACTGCTACCAGCACCGGGATGGTTAAAGTAATGATACCGGCATTAGATGCCAGTGTTAATGTAGAACCAAGTGTATAAAGCCATTGCATTAAAAAAACACCGATCAATCCCGGCAAAATAAAGTATCTCAAATCCTTCCATGTACGCCGTTCAGCCAGTTTTCTTTTTTTATTCTCGGCCCATAAAAATGGAATAAACATGACTGTGCTTATTATCATAGGAATAAAAGCTATGGTGATGGGCCCCAGTTTATCTCCCATCAGCCGTATAACGGGAACCTGGGTTGCCCACATAAAATTGACTATGATGACTAAAATTAAATTTTTGGCTTTGCCTATTTTAATCATACTTAGTTCCGTTTTAATTACACGGTTTGCATTTTTCCAATCTTCACATTTTTATATGAACATACTGATTAACTCATTTTCAAATTTTCAAATTATTTCGGGGGTAAACCGCTACCAAACCCTCCATCTACCACATAAGCTGCCCCTGTTACAAAGGAGGCATCATCACTTGCAAGGAAAATAGCAACCTGCGCCACTTCCTCCGGCTTTCCTATACGCCATAAGGCATGTAATTTCCCTGCATCAAGACGAGCCTGTATGGGGTCGGCCTGGCTTTGAAAATAACCTTCAGCAAGACCCGCGTCAATGTATCCCGGGCAAATACAGTTCACACGGATTCCTTCATGCCCATGGTCAATAGCTATGGCTTTTGTTAACCCGATAATAGCAGCCTTGGTAGCGCAGTAGCCGGCACAGGCAGGCTCGACAAAATATCCATTCACCGACGACATGTTGACAATATTGCCCCGTGTGATTTTTAAGTATGGAAGAAAGAATTTGGAACAAAGAAAAACACCCCCGACATTTACTGACATTTGTGTGTTCCATTCTTCAAACGAAGTATCCTCAATTGTTTTGTTTACCTGGATCGCAGCATTGTTGACCAGAACGTCAATCTTTGAATACAGTTGAATGGTTTTATCAACCAGCTCAGCCACAGAACCAGGCATAGAAACATCTACCTGGCAAGCGGCAGCCTTATTATTGTTGGCAAGTATCAGCTGTGCAGTTTCTTCTGCCGCCTTCAAATTTATATCCGCAACAACGACGGAAGCTCCGGCTTTTGCAAACTCAATCGCACATGCCCTTCCAATCCCCGACCCTGAGCCGGTGATTACAACCGACCGGTTTTGTAATTTCATAACGACTGGTTATAAGGCTTTGTATTTATCATAAACTTCTTTGAGGGTTTTTCCGTCGAGCAATTCTTCTCTTGAAAAATTTTCAGCAATCACTTTCTCTCTGGCCCTTTGTAAAACTTCCTCTTCATCAAGCGTTTTCGGAATGACGACGATACCATCAAAATCCGCAAAAATCAGGTCGCCGGGATGAACTAAAACCTCCCCGCATTGGACGGGAACATCGTAAGCAATCACAAGGCCCCTGCCTTTTGAATCCAAGGGCCTTATCCCTGCGTAATATACGGGAAAATTCATATCAATAATCTTAATGCAATCCCTCACCTGGCTGTCGCAAATGCAGCCGACAACTCCTTTGCGTTTTGCCACAGTAGACATCAGTTCGCCCCAGGGCGCGTTGGTACCATTGAGATCGGTGGAATGCACAACAACATCTCCTTCGTTAAGGGAATCCATTGCTTCAATTTCCAGGCTGTAAGGGTCATCTTCACCAACGTAATGAACTTCCTTCCATGCAAAAGTTCTCGCCCTTCCTATAAATCCACAATTCCTTATATCCGGCAGAAGAGGTCGTAATCGTTGATGCATAGCCTGGTTCCGGTACCCAAGTTCATCCAGGATGTCGCAAATAGCTGCCACATAAATGTGTTCTTTGTTATCATTGTGAAAGTTAATTCCAACCTCCTTTTTAATTATCATATCAGGTAGTTGTTTAGTTGATATTCCAATACATTTTAGTTTTACTCAATAAGCTCAATTTCTTGAGATTGGTTAATGATATGCTTACACAGTTTTTTAAACGAAGCTACTTTTCAAAAGCGATATTTTTTTTGTTGATATTGTCCAATCATTACCCTATTTTGTACTAATCCTTATAATATCAATTTAAAGGAACCGTCCTTAAACCGCGAGTGGCAATATCCATGAATTTGTAAACAGAATTCATGAAATTAACGTAAAAATTTATTTCAATTTTTATAGGTAATCACCAGGTCGTAAGAAGCCCCCGGCTTGATGGTTAACAGGGCATAATCAGTACCCTTTATTAATTCAACTGAATAAGACCTTGTTACTCCATTAATCGTTATTTTGGTTATTTTTTTCTCATTATGCAAGTAAGGGATCATGCAGGTTAGCCCGCTGGTATGTTTTATCAAAGATTTTATTTTGAAGGATAAGCGGTTATTTGCCCAATGGATGTCAGTAAAGACGGCTTCATCTTTGGCTTTCATGAAACCGAGCAATTTAACTTCTGTCCAAACCGGGATGCCCTTACTGTTTGCATAATCCAATGATTTCATTAAGGGTACCTTCGAAAAATAATATTCATTATTGTGGGCCTTAACACTAATATATGAATACACCTCGTTGTCAAGGCTCCTGTCCATTAGTCCTTTAAAGCAATTATAATAGCCATCCTGGTCTTTATGTTCCATATATTGCTGGTCGTACACATTATTTAACTGTTGGTATACATTTATCATTTTGCCACCGGCATCGGCAAATTTCATAATAAGTCCACTCCCGGTATAATTACCCTGGTTTGTGCCGGAAGCCCCAAGGAAATGCCCCTGGTTTGAACCATTATCGTAATGAGCATAATTGCAATCCAGGCCAATTCCGTGTTTTTCTTCTATGCGGGCTTGTGCCGCGAAATCACTTACACCATCTTTATTTTTTCCACACCAGACAAACCAGTGATTGGTAGTCGTGTACATTTTCCCGATACCATATTCCCTGTTTAATTTACCAATGATATTTTTATATACACTATCCATCGTTTTCCAATCAGGCTTCACTGCCTGTTTGGTATCATCCGGATGTCCCGATATCTCAAACCCTTTATTGATCCAGGAATTAATCCAGGGTTTTGAAACAAGGCTCACTTCCTTGATGTATAGCGTCATCTTTGCTCCTTTGGAATTGATATCCTCAAACTGTTGCGTAAACTCTTCTTCTTTTGAGTCTTCCCCATCGTTGTTAAGCGTCACCAGGCATTTAAGTGTATCAGGGAAATACCAGAATCGTGGTATCGGATTACTGTAGCTGTTCATTTTTTCAATACCATGAGATAATAACCTCATCTGTTCATCTGCCTGGTTGAGCAAATTTTTAGTGGTATCTACCCATCCGCTAGTAAATAGATCCATGGCACGGATACCTGTAATTCCGTCCATTTCTTCTCCGGCGTGACGATAATTTCCCTGTCGTGTGTACACAATACTTTTTGGCAGATTGTATAAAAAAGCCATCGCATGACCCTTGCCATATTCATTTACAACAACAGCTGGATATTCAGTTAACGTAGCTGCATCTTTGTACAATGCAGCTATTTTTTTACCAGGCCCGGGATTATATTTATCAGCTTCTCCGTGAAACTGTAATGCCTCATGTGTAACTCCTTTTCCAATTGCTGTGCTGGTGTCAATGGAAATATATCCTTCTTCAATGATACCCCCGGCATAGCTTATTCCAAAAATCCGGCTTAAGGTTTTATCAGGTTTGAATGCAATTAAATTCCCTCCTTCTTTCACGTACCGGGAAAACATTTCTTTTTGAACGGTTGTTAATGATATTTCTGTTAAAATAATTACTTTAAACTTCTTTAAGTATTGTAACGTTATTTCATCCGTAAGCGGATCCATTTGAAATTCATTAAAGCCCTCTGTTTTTAAAATTTCGCCGGTAAACGATCCGAAATTTTTATGAGTGGCTATTATAAGAAGAGGATCATTTGATGAGGGTGCGGCTTTAAGAAACCCTGCAAAAATCAACCACATAACAAACAATGTTTTAAAAATTTTAGCCGGATATTTCATTAGCTATAATTATAATTAATTCATTTTTTTTACTCTCTATCACTATTTGCGTTGGGTGATGACACCAATTTCTGCGAACACTGGCAGAATCCTTGCGGGCCGCTTCGAGAGATTTGAGGACCCATACAAAAGCTGGCAGATTCATTTTGCGCAGTCCCTTAAAATCTGCTCATAAACAGTTCGTGCTTTTATATACCGATCTTTTATAGTCTTCACTTCCTTTGTAAAGTAAATATTCCAGGCGCCACCGGGTTCTGTTTGTTTCAAAATGTTATCAATCCACGCGATAAAAAATTTTGCATCCTCCGCATCTGCTCTTACCGGTTTATTATTGACGGTTATAAAAACCGCGCCGGTATGCAATTGATGTCCCTTTTCATCCATACGCCGGGCGCATATCCATCCGCTTTTTGTAAATGCTTTGTTAGTCCTAAACAGTAAGGGCCTCCCTGGTTTTGCCGTTCCAGTTTGACTTCCCACTACTTTTCCATTGCTCACCAGTTCTATTCTGCCTGTTAGCTCTTTTAGGGCCGTCCATTTTACCACTATGCTAACTGTACCTTTATTTTTTATTTTAATTTCATCGCCCGGTGAATATCCATTTACTCTCAATTCAATAAATTCGTTATGGCCGTTTCGCGATACAACCGTTTTGCCATTTCTTATTCCTTCTATCCATTTACGGTAAGTAAGTTTATCTTTTACCTTTACATAAGTTAATAATGTACCTAAAGGCTCGTAATTATTACATGGATAATCTGTTCCTGCTGCAAGGCCGGGGCGAAAACCACAGTTCAATAACCTGTAATAAGCCTTAATTACCGCTTCACTGTTGTAGTTACCATTATTGGAAGAATTGCTGCCATAGACATCTTCTGAAACAAAATCAATTGTACCTAGGGCTGCTTCTACGGGGTAATCTATGGGAATACAGCAGTTCAGTTCACGCTGGAGACTATCATTTAAATATTCAAAATGGGCAAAGCCCTTTACGGCATTTTGATTTTTTGCCCAGCTCAAAATTTTGTAGGGCGATTCTTCCCAGATTTGATGCCCCTCTTTTAATCCCAGCAAAACGAGGTGCCCCCCAAGAGCCTGGTGATTAAAATTAGAATAAGTGGCATCCCAATGCCATTCTGTATCCCAATGGATGATACGGCCCGGGCGTGATTGTACGGCATCCCTTCCATTAACTTTGGGTAAATCTCTTTTGCTATCTTTTACCTCGCCATTGCCCATATCTGCTAATACAGAAATCACGGCAAGGTCATTTGGCTCCATCATGATAGCAAGTTTATCTTCAGGCAATAAAGTTGTTCCCTCCCCACAATTGAGATGCACATGAATATCACCTGAATACCAACCTGGTGACTCAGGCTTCCCGACGCTTTTTATTGCAGCATTTCCATTTTCCAAACCTGTTAAAGTGAATATGCATTTAGCAGGTATGGTGGTTTTAAATGTGTTGCCCATTACCCTTACATCAGCAGCTTTATGTACATTTTCAGTGTTACTGGTGCGATACGCCTCAAGGCGTTTAATGGCAAGATCTTTCAACGATCCATTCAATGTAACTGGGCTGTTTTTCCTGTTAATTCCAACAATGCTTACTCTTTTAGATACTGTATCATAAAATGCCACTACAGGCAAACTGTCTGTCGTTCCCGAAACTGATACCTGCCATGAACCTGGTTCAACAAATTTTGAAACCTGCTGAATGGCATAAAAATTTTTTCGGGGAAAATAGGTTTTGGTTTTGGGTTCGTAACCTAACATACCCCAATAGCTAAAAAGGGAGGGCGCATGATGTTCATAGTAACTGTCGTATCCTTCCCAGGCAAGTGCGGCAGATGCTCCATTTTTCAAAAGATCCAGGAGGTAACCCACACACTTACTGGCAAAATCGTAATTGTATTCTCCCAATATTCCTTCATCGCAGCCCTTACACCAGGCATTCCATTCAGTTACCCAAAAAGTCGATTTAGGGTAAGGTGAATTTGCAATAAACGTTTTTATACGGGAATCGTATCCTCCGTAGGTATGAAATCCGAGATGTGCTATCCTGGACATAATTACCGGGTCTTCCATTAATGCGGGAATGAATGATGTAAGAGCGGCATCATCCCCGGCATTATCAGGTGCAACGATCCGGATATCTCCCATTATTCCCAAACCTTCCATCCGGTCTATTAACTTCCTGATGATGCGTGCATGCTGTTTTGCATCCAAATGCGGGCCTTCACTGTATTTATGGTGGTCCGACTCGTTAGTCGGCGCAATGAGACCAAATTTTAAATGCTTCGTTTTTATTGCATAATAAAAAAATGAAACGATCATTTCTACGTATTCATCTTCATACCGAGGCTCTATAACTTTTATTCCCATCCACTGAGGAGCAAATCCCATGAAATTTATCATTAACTTATCTGTTATCCCATGTTGATTAAGGTATTGAATCATATCCCAGGCTTTTTGAAACTTAGGTGTTTCATATAACCTGTTATAATAATCCCAGTTAAACGTGAACGGATCATTATTATCGTTTGTGTCCTCCCATTTTTCTACGGTCTCTACTATAACTCTCCAGATAGTTGCATGCATAGAATCTAGTAATAAACCCAGGGCCGGCTGAAGCTCTTTACCGTTCCAACTGCGGGTATTGGCATTGATGCCGATGCCATCTACCTGTTGAAATCTCGTTGAACCATCAATTTGCAGGGATACACTCTCTTTTTTATTTATTGGCTGGCTGAAAATACTGTTGATGTTTGTTATGAAAATTGTTGTGAGCAATGCAATAAATCGAATGGGTGAACTCATTTTTTCTCGTTTAATAATTTTAATCGAAGAAGGCGGTGACTGTAGAAAAACGGCATATTGAAAACCTGGAACCTTATCATCTTATTTGACTGATTCTATTATTACATTCTAATTGAGAATAAGGTAATAAGGTAACTCATTGATGTAATTCTTTCTACTAAGGTTTGGTAAAGATGATTAAAACTTACTTATAGTCCTTTCGTTGTAAAGTATAACAAAACCAATTTCGCATAGATCATCTCAAAATAACCTTTTCAACAGCGGGTTAAATAAATATCAAAAAATCTAACCAACTTTTTTACCCCTTACACAGTTTTATTACATCACTCAATATCCCGGGTTCTGGGCAAGGCCTTTGCCCAGATCAATTTGACTTTGAGGCACAGGCCAAAGGTAATTTTTCGCCGGATCGAATACCCGGTCTTCAATCTTGGCATGCTCGGTTGAGGTATAGGTTACATTCCCATTAGCATCTATAGTACTGATACGGGCGCCATATACCGGGCCATTCATTACCTGTTCACCTATTTTCCATCGTTGTATATCGTACCAGCGCAAACCTTCCAATGCCAGTTCCACCCTTCTCTCTCTGCGAACCAACTCCCGGAGTTGTACCTGCGTAGCATATTTTGTTTGGTCAACTGCAGGCAATCCTGCACGCAAACGGACCTTGTCTATGGCATCATATACGGTATTATCTATCTCGTTTAACTCTATTTTTGCTTCCGCATAGGTTAGCAACACCTCAGCATAACGTATCAGCGGTATATTGAGGCCAGTTGCATAGAGATCTGAAAAATCGGATTTATAGTGTATATATTTCCGGCCAACATAGCCTGTATAATTGTAGGCTGGCCAATAATCCAGGGAATTTGGATTCATCGGATTAAAAATTATCCCGGCATATTCAGCTCCCGGTATTATAACTGTCTGTAGCAATCGTGGATCACGGTTCACAAAAGGATGATCAACACTATAACCGGACGTTGGATCATCAATCGTTTTGCCATTAGCCATTTCATATGCATCGATAAGAGACTGGGTAATGTTTACAGAGCTCCAGCCTCCGCCCGGTGTATCTTCAGGGGCCAGCACCATCAGGCCAACGGTCAAATTCGGATCACTCTCCAAATATCCCCGGTCCAGGATTATTTCCGAATTGTATTCATTCGTAATACGGAAAAGGTCTTGATAATTTGGAAATAATGAATAAACCGCCAGATCCATCACTTTTTTAGCTGAGGCTGCGCTTTCGGCATATTTTTCATTAAAAAGCTCGACTCTTGCTTTTAAAGCCAGGGCAGCTCCCTGGGTAATGCGACCGCGATCGCTTGCCTCATAGGTGGTTGGCAGGAGAGGTGCAATCGTGTCCAGTTCATTCAGTACAAATTGTAC
>Ga0068860_100001787_pt1 | contig 22894 bp, 27 predicted proteins | sample KBSSwiS32_FD_66597 | JGI IMG/M metagenome (GOLD analysis project Ga0068860, IMG submission 66597) | Switchgrass rhizosphere microbial communities from Kellogg Biological Station, Michigan, USA - KBS Switchgrass S3-2 | ecosystem: Host-associated > Plants > Roots > Rhizosphere > Soil ...
CGCGAGTGTCTCCTGCATGAGCTCGCGAACCTCACGATCTGCATGGAAGACCCCGAGTGGTGTCAATGATCGGCCGTTATCCGTGACGGCGGTCAGCACGCTGGCCTCCCCCACGATCTGGGCGACGTATCGAGTGAGCGCCTCGATTAACCGATACGCGTCGTCCTGGCAGTCAACAAGGCTGTCCCAAAAATCGAGCGCCGGGTCGCGGTGTGACGAATCGGCTGGAATTCCTTCCGTCGTGCCTACCCGTTGAGATACCGGTCTCATCGCACCCCGCTCCACCTGGCGGCAACAACTCTGCTCGATGGAGTATGACATCGCCGGACCGCCAATTCGAGAAAGCAACGGATTCCAGCCTGACGTCATCGCCCTTTGCCGAGAGGGGCCAGTACGCTTCAGCCAGCGGGTGCGACCTCACTGGGCCGAGCAGAATGCCGCCAGACGAGGTTTTCTCGATGTGCTTCTCGGCTCAAGCGGACTTGGTAGCCGGAGTGGTCGTTGGGGGTCTTGCAGTCGACGCATTCCGCCACGTACGCAAGCCCGCTCAGAAGTTGTTGGTGGCCGTCCCGGTTGTACTCGCCGTCCATCAGATGATTGAGGCACTGGTGTGGTGGGGGCTCAATGGACACGGTCCGCACGCGGTTTGGCGCACTGCCGTCTGGCTCTACCTCGTGATTGCGTTCGGGATTGTGCCTGTACTGGTTCCGCTGGCCGTGGAAGCGCTGGAACCCGCTTTCAACCGGCGACGAATTCAGGGGTTCGCGGCGCTCGGTGTCGCTGTCGCGGTGGTGTTGCTGTATGCCCTTATACGCGGGCCGGTGGTGGCCACCATCGAGCGTCATCACATCGCTTACGACGTGAACCTGGCCTATGGCGGCGTGATTGTGACCCTGTATGTACTTGCTACGTGTGGCTCGATGCTCGTGTCCAGCCATCGACATGTCCGACAGTTCGGTGGTTTGAATTTGATAGCCGCCGGGCTCTTGGCCTGGCTCAACAAGAGCGGTTTCATTTCGCTGTGGTGTGTGTGGGCTGCGTTAACCAGCCTTGTCATCGTCCTTCATCTCCGCCACACCGCCGAGCCACCTCGGGCCAGGGCGCGTGACACCGTGTCATGACGCGCTAGCCCCACCAGGTTTCCGGCTGCTCCGCAAGGGCCCACCGGATCGCCTCGGCCGCGACCTCCCGAGAAGCGTGTTCGCCGACGAGGGTGGCGAGGGCATCGCGGATGGACAGGACTCCCACGGTTCTGGACTGGTCCGTAACCACCAAATGCCAGATCCCGTATCGCAGCATCAAGGCCGCCGCATCAAAGATGGTTTCGTTGGTCTCAGCGACGGCGGCCAGCGAGGCGTCACTCGTCTCAGAGACGGTTGAGGCACTCCCGACGCGAGATCGTCGAGGTTCTGCAACGTGACCTCGGCGATCGAGCAAGGGCTTCGCGGGTGAAGAAGCCTTGGTGGGCAGTGATCAAAACGTTCGGAAACGTTAGGAGTCGGGAGAACACGTCGTCACGGTGGTCTGGTCGAGTCGGGCCTCAAGGAACTCGAGGACGTGGCTGCGATCGTGGTTAGCGGCGGTGAGGCTGTCGCGGTTGTTAGGACTTGGCCGAGAAGAAGCGGACTTCCCACCTCAACCGGTCCAGGTCGTGTTCACTGTGGCTTATGAGCCGGTTCCTGCCCGAGACGGGCGGCGAAGACCGCGGCTTCGGTGCGACGTTCCATTCCTAGCTTCGACAAGAGGTTCGAGACGTAGTTCTTCACCGTCTTCTCGGCGAGAAACATCTCTGCGGCGATCTGTCGGTTGGTCTTTCCTTCGGCGATGTGATCGAGAATGCGTCGTTCCTGGTCGGTGAGTCGACCTAGCCGTTCGTCGGCTGGGGCCGGGTGGCGGAGCCGTTCCAGCACTCGCCGAGTGACGGCTGGGTCGAGCAATGACGTGCCGGATGCGAGTTGTCGGACGGCACTGACGAGCTCGTTGGCTCGGATCTGTTTGAGCACGTACCCCGCCGCCCCCGCCATGATGGCTTCGAAAAGTGCTTCGTCATCGCTAAATGACGTGAACATGAGGCATTGGATCTCGGGATTGCTTGAGCGGATCTCCCGGCAGACTTCGACGCCGTTTCCATCGGGGAGGCGTACGTCCAGGATCGCCACCGCGGGTTGCAAGGGCGGGATGCGCACGAGCGCCTCCTCGGCCGTCCCTGCCTCGCCTATCACCACGATGTCACCGTCGGCTTCGAGAAGGTCAGCGATGCCTCGACGTACCACCTCGTGGTCGTCGAGGAGGAAGACAGTGATTTGCTCGGTGGCCTCGTCCGTCATGTCGTCTTCCTCTTCTGACCCCGTTGGGTCCCGCATCTCTGGTCAGCCCACAATAAGGGCGGTGACCATGCCTGTCATGCCGTCGGCGGTTTCGGGGTGTCGGAACTCGCACTTGGGCGTCGTGGTGGGAGTGGTCGGTGCCCACGGCTTGGCAGTCCCGCGGCCATTGGACGGGGCTGGACCGGGGCAATAGTCCCAAATTGTGCGGTGTGCCCCTCTGCTCTTCCGTGCCTCGACCGCGAACCTCGATGATGGTCCAATGAGCACCACGACGTCTCCACAACTGCGGTCACTCTCGCGCGAGGGGAGTCTGCGCCTCTTGCGGACCGGCGGCATCTGTTCCATCGCCGTCACTGAAAAGGCGCTGCCCGTTGTCGTGGCGGCAAGATTCGCGCTGGTTGGCGACACCATCTACGTGAGGGCTCGCAGCGAAACCCTCCTGGCCCGAGCGGCCACGGATCGGGTTGTAGGTTGTGGTGTCCACGGGATGCAATCAGGTACTCGCCGTCGCTGGACCGTTTCGATAACGGCGGTGGCCGAGTTTGGGGCACCCACCGATCTGGCGACCCGTGACGAGCTTGCATCGCTTCGCTCCTGGGGCGATGAAGAAGACGGTCAGGTGCTCTTAAGATTGGCCACGGATCTGGTCAGTGGTCAGCTGATCGAGTTCTAGCTGCGTCGACGAGCAGCCGGCGCTCAGCGGCGGCGATCGTACGACGGGTGCGAGTCGCGGCGTCGGCGTTTACCGAGATCGACGTGATGCCCAGCCGCACGAGCTGCTCGGCGAACTCGGGCCGGTTCGATGGCGCCTGACCGCACAGCGACGAAGTGATTCCCCCGCTCCGGCAGGCCGTGACAATGTGACTGATCGCGTCCATCACGGCGGCGTCGGATTCGTCGAACAGCTCCGAACAGATCTCTGAATCGCGATCCACGCCGAGCATCAGTTGAGTGAGGTCGTTGGATCCAATCGAGACGCCATCGATTCCCATGGCCGCGTATTCAGGGAGCCGGTAGACAACCGACGGTACTTCCGCCATCACCCACCGGTGCAGGCCGCGGTGATGGGCCAGGGGACTGGCGTCGACCAATTCGAGGCACTGCTCCAGTTCCCAGCGAGTGCGAACGAAGGGAATCATCAGGTGGAGGTTCGAGGTTTCTTCCCGAACGCGGGCCAAGGTGCGAAGCTCGAGGGCGAACAACTGTGGATCGCGCACGTAGCGGTAGCAGCCCCGAAATCCGATCATCGGATTCGATTCCTGAGGCTCGAACTCCTCCCCGCCCGTGAGGCCCCGGAACTCGTTGCTGCGAAAATCGGTAGTTCGGTAGATCACTGGACGAGGGTTGAACTCTCGAGTGATACGCAAGAGGGACGCCGCCAACGTGTCCATGAACTCTTGCTGCCGTCCCTCGGCGATGAGCCGGTTGGGGTGAACTCCGCCGAGTGCTTCCGTGAGCAAGAACTCGGCGCGCAGGAGGCCGACACCATCAACGTCGAGTCGGGCGACTTCGGCAGCCCGGTCAGCGACCGCCAGGTTCACGTAGAGCCTCGTTGCCGTGAGCTCGGTGGCGATGGCAGTCGCGGGTAGCGGCGGCGCGGAAACCGTGACGTTGGAGTTGGGTGGCGCCAACTGGCCAACGGTTACCAGGCCGGTTCGGCCGTCCACGGTCACCAGATCGCCATCATGCAGGTCGGCGGTGGCGGTTCTGGCTCCCACTACACACGGGACCGCTAGTTCGCGGCTGACGATGGCAGCGTGACAGGTGAGCCCCCCGCCGTCGGTAATCACGGCCGCGGCGCGACGCAGCACGGGAACCCAGTCGGGGTTCGTCATGGTGGCCCACGAGGACCTCGCCCGGTTGCAGAAAGCCGCCCTGCGCGGGTGAGTGGAGGACTCGCACCCGTCCAGTGGCTGTGCCGGCCGATGCGCCCAGGCCTCGGAGCAATACTCGGTCGTCGGGGAGCGTCGACGCTGGGGTCGAGGTCGGCTTGATGGTGGTGATCGGACGGGATTGGACGATGTAGGTGGCGGTATCGGCCATTGCCCATTCCACGTCTTGGGGCTGCCCGTAATGGGCAGCTATCGCCGCCGCCAGGCGGGCGACGGCCAGGACCTCTTCGTCGTCGAGCACTCGCTGGTTGGCTTGCTGGGTCGAAACGGGGATGCGACGTTCCACTCCATGTTCGTCGCGGCGGATCTGCTCTCGTTGGGTGCCCTGATGGACCGAGATGATCGTGTTCCGAGCCGGGTCAACGACGTAGCTGTCGGGTTCAACCTGCCCGCTCACGATGACCTCGCCTTGACCCCACGCCGCTTCGATTAGCATGCGTGTCCGATCGCCGGTGGCTGGATCGGCGGTGAAGATCACTCCTGATCGCTCCGAGTCCACCATCTCCTGAACGATGACCGCGATCGCCGGTTCTTCGAACAGCTGGTTCACGGACCGGTAAGCCAGCACGCGTTCAGCGAACAGTGACGCCCAACACTCGACCACTGCATCAAGAATCCCATCGGCCCCGGCGACGTTGGTGAATGTCTTGTTCATCCCGGCAAACGAAGTGCCGGCGGTGTCTTCAGCAGTCGCCGAGCTTCGCACTGCGAACCATGTCGCGTTATCTCGATCGACGATCTGATTGAACGCACCGGTGATGGCGGCACGAATGTCAGGGGTGAGGGCCGCTTTGCGGACGAGCCCAGCGCTCTCGTTGGCTCTTCTCGACAACTCAGTAGTGTCGTCCGGGTCGAGTCCGTCAATAGCATGAGCCAACATCTCGCGTACACCCGCCGCTTGCATGGCGGCCAGATAGGCAGGCGCGGTCACCACGAAGCCCGGCGGCACGTTGAATCCGGCGGCGGTCAACTCGCCAAGATTTGCGCCTTTGCCGCCCGCGACTCGGGTGTCGTTCTGGTTGAGCTCCCTGAACCACGCGATCGATTCCATCGTGATCTCCTTCGTCGGTCGTACTCAGACTGCGGGATGTCGGTCCTTGTCGCTAGGGCATTAGGACCCTGGTGGCCCGGCGGTCTACCGCTGTCACGATCCGTTGGAGTAGAAGGGTGGAGGTGAACCCGTGAGGCCCTTCAGGTGACGGGCGGTCTCGCCAATCGGGGAAGCAGCGCCGGGAGCAGTTGAAACTGAGGATCGATGTGGGCGGCGACCCCTTCGCACATGAGCACCGTTTTCACCAGCAACGCCAACTCTCGCGGAAGCCGTAGCGAGTGCTGTCGCTCGACATTCAGGATGTCACGCAGCAGCGGACCGATATGAACATCGCGAAGTGGTGTGTCCACCACGCCCCCCACGACTTCGTCGAGATCGTGGCGGAACGAGTTGTAGTCGATGGGCCCAGTAGCAACCCCGAGGCCCATCACGCTGGTTGCTAGGGCATCGGCGTCGCGGCTCACGACGGCCATCAGGAGCTGCGTGAGTGTTCCTCGGATAGCTGCGGTGACCGTACCCATCATGCCGAAGTCGACCATCGCCAAACGTCCATCGTGCTCCACGAATACGTTGCCTGGATGAGGATCGGCGTGAAAGAACCCGTTGTCGAAGACCATCGAAAGGTACATGTCGGTAAATCGACGGGCGAGATCGGGCCGGTCGATGTGCCAGGCGTCCAGGGCCCCGACATCGTCGATTTTGACGCCCCGGATCCGTTCCATCGTCAGGACGGCGACCGTGGTGCGAGTCCAGTCAATGGAAGGTACGTGGATACCCTGGACCTTCAGCTGCGAGCGCGCCATATCGGCGCTCCGCCCTTCGGTCAGGTAGTCGAGTTCGCGTCTGAGCGTGGTACCGAACTCCTCGACAAAGCCGCGGAAGTCATGGCGGCGCCAGGGACTCCAGCGGTGGCTCACCGCTCTCGCCGCCCGATTCAGCAGAGCCAGATCTCGTTCGACGGCCTCCGCTATGTGGGGACGCCGAACCTTGACCACAACCTCGGATCCGTCCGGCAAAACCGCGCCGTGGACCTGGCCGATCGAGGCGGCCGCGATTGGCACATGCTCAAAGCTGGCAAATTGCACGGCTAGACCACCGAGTTCCTGATCCACGATGGCGAGGATGGTGGATACGTCGACCGGCGGAGCGTTGTCCTGCAGGCGGGTTAGTTCCGCCTCGAAGTTGGCCGGCACAAGGTCGGGGCGAGTTGAAAGCACCTGTCCCAACTTGATGAACGTGGGCCCGAGATCTTCCAGCAGCCGTCGCAACGCCACGGGGCGTTGGACCGGTGTTGCGCCCCGCCGTGGCACCAGACGGTGGAACGCATAACCGGCGCCGTGGCGCACCAGGAGCGATGCGATCTCAATGCTTCGGGGGGCCACGCCGCCTTTCTAGCTGTGAACGGGTACCGGCGGATCGCGATGGCCGAAGATGACCTCGGCGGTGATGGGACGCGCCAGGTCGGCGAGGTCGGCCGCCAGGTTGATCAGCAGGTCGTCAATGGTGATCATCCCGACGAATTTGTCACCGCGAACGATGGCGAGCCGGCGAATCGCGTGGCTACGGAACACCGCAAACGCCTCGTGGACGTCGGCTTCGGCCTCGATCGTGATCACCGGCGTGCTCATCAAGGCGTCGACTCGAGCGTCGGTCGGGACACGCCGGGCCAAACCGCGACGTACAAGGTCTCGATCCGTCACGATCCCGAGGAGTTGCTCCCCGTCGACCACGGCTAGGGCGCCGAGTCGGGCCTGGTTCATGATCTCGGCCGCCTTTTGGACCGTGCAGTCGGGTTCCACCCCGACAGCCGAGCGTCGAATCGACTCAATGACTCGCATTGCTGCCTCCAAACATGTGTCTTGGGCGATGATGACAATCCTGAGGTGGAGGGCACCAGGGTCGATGGTCCCAACGCACAATGACCCGGTCAGAAACGTGAACCGCTCGTCAACGGGCGCGTTCTGCGCGAAGCCACCCCGCACAAGTCAGCGCCGGGACTCGGCCGATGGTGTACTTCGCAGCGGCTTGAGGGCCAAGGACGTATGGCGTGACCGGCCGGAATGACCCCCCAACGGGGGACGTTTGGCTCTATTGCCGGGCCAGCGCCCGGCCCATGATCGTCCTGTAACGAAGCAGTAGTGGAGGCGACAATGGAAGCAAAGGTTGTCGTAGGCGTCGACGGCTCTGCTGGGTCTCGACTTGCGGTCGACTGGGCGCTCGAGGAAGCCCGGGTGCGGGCCGTGCCTTGCGTGCTCGTGCACGCATGGGATCTTGAGCCCCCGATGTACCCGGCCGACAGGTCCTTTGAGGCCCAGAGTTTCGAGGTTGCTCAGGCCAAAGCTCGGACGATTCTGAAAACCGAGTTGGCGCGCGCTGGCGGTCAGGGCGTCGAGGTGCTCGGAGCGACGGAGATCGGGGGTGCGGCAGAGATCCTGGTCGAAGCCTCCCGCGATGCGTCACTACTGGTGGTGGGCAGCCATGGGCGAGGATACTTAGCCACGCTGCTGCTGGGTTCGGTGGCTGCCACCTGCATTCGCCATGCCCGGTGCCCGGTGGCAGTGATTCCACCGGCCTGGCAGTCGTCGTCTGCTCGCGCGACGGACACCCGCACGACTAAGGCTATTCGTGCTCGCTTGGACGAGGAGCGAGGCCGACTCGAGCGTCACTTGAAGATTCTCGTCGCCGATCTCCCGCACGCCGAGTCCGACGTGGAAGCGTTCGGTGAACTGGCGGCCATCGACCAGCACGAGGCCGACATCGCTTCCGAGGTTTTCGAGCACGAGCGGGCGGCCGGTATGGCGATCGACGTTCGCCATCAGATCGACGAGGTCGACCAAGCCCATCGGCGGATCGACGAAGGGACCTATGGCATTTGCGAGGCCTGCGGGGAACTCATGGACCCGGATCGGTTGGAACAGGTTCCGGCGGCGCGCCTGTGCATCACGCACGAGCGACAGTGGGAGCGGGCCGGAGCCGAGCCGGGCCTTGTCGGAGCCATGTCGTGGCCAGCGGTGGATCTTGACCTCCTGCCCAGCGATGAGGCTGAGGCCCGACCGGAGAGCCCGGAAGAGTCGGCCGTGCACCGAGTAGCCGACTCTGGTGGCGCGGCCGACGAAGACGTCGAAGGCATCGTGACTTATTGATTCCGACCGGCGAAGGGACTTTTGGATCTACCTTCCGGTTCGCGGGGCGAGCACAGTGGCATCAACCGGGACGAGGGGGATGCAATGGAGAGCACGACGCCCAGTTCGCAACCTGTGAACCACCTGGGCGCTGAAGAAGTGCGGCGCTTGGTCGTTCGCCTGGCAAATCTAACTCAGGACCTGGACCAGGTATGGCGGAACGCACTCAGCTCGGTCGACTTTGACACATGGAATCGACTGGCCGAGGCCAGTCACTCAGCTCATCGCGCGCTCAACTGCCTCACCCTCGAGCCTTTGGTCGGCATCAGCGGATGCCTGAGTAGCCCCGGGGAGCCATGACTGATGAGGTACCCGCCGGATCTCATTTGATCTCGGAGGAGGAGCCCGTCAGTTGGTGTGGGGGAGCGGAACCACAGCTACCGGGCACGGCGCGTGCTGGGACAGGGCATGGCTCACTGAGCCAAGCACCATCGACGTCAGGGCGCCGCGACCGCGGGTTCCTACGACGATCAGATCAGCGGCTTGAGCCTGCTCGAGCAAAGCAGTTGACGGCGACTTCTTCATCAGCTCTCCGTGAGCCTCGACGCCATGCTGGCGGGCAAAACCGACGGACTCGGCAAGGATGTCGCGAGCCTCGTTCTCCATGAGCACTTGTAACGGCGATCCTTTGAGATCGGGATCGTCGAGATAGGGATATTGCCAGGCGTGGACGATCGTGAGGTCCGTTTCCCATTGCTTGGCCACTTCGCAGGCCCAATTGAGTGCTTCCTGCGATGAGGGTGAGCCGTCCACACCCACCACAATCTGGCGTGTCTGCGGATGAGCTGCCGGTACCACCACCACGGGACAAGCGGCGTGGCGCAGCGCTCGGCCGGTAATCGATCCAAGGACGCGGCGGATCGGATTGCCCCGTCCGGCCGTCCCCAGTACCAGAGCAAGGGCATTGACCGAGGCCTCGCTGAGACATACCGCTGGCGATCCTTGCACGAGTGACGTTTCGACAGGCAGTTCGGGATGGGCCGTTTTGACCCGTGTCAGTGCCTCGTCGAGGGCTTCCTGACCAGCAGCTCGGATGAGTCCGATTACGTCTTCACCGAAGGGGACGGCTCCGGCGGCCGCGACCTCAGAAACGGGGGTGACGTAAGAATGAACTATGCGCAGCGTGGCATTGGAGAGCGCCGAGGCCAGTGCTGCCCAGTCCAATGCCGCATTGCTTCGAGCTGATCCATCGATGCCCACCACGATATCGGTCATGACTTCAGCGTATGGACGTCGTCGCTCGACCCATAGGGGCCTTCGGCCCGTTTCGGGGAGCTCTTTGGCGAAGCTGCCAAATTATTCGTGCGAGATGGCGGTCAGGATGTTGAGCCGCGCCGCTCGGCGGGCCGGGTAGATGGCGGCCGCCACACCCAGCGATGTGATGGTGATCATGAGCACGGCCAAGGTGGGCACGGGAACAACTTGGTCGGTGACGCCGTCGTTGCGAAGCGCACTGGTGAGCGCCAAGCCGAAGAAGACGCCGAGCACGGTACCAAGTAGAGCGCCGTAGATGGCGACGATGGCGGCCTCCCATCGCACCATCGAGCGGATCTGCCGGCGGGCCATGCCCACCGAACGGAGGAGCCCGATCTCTCGGGTCCGTTCGAACACCGCCAGGAGCATGGTGATAAGCACACCGATTAGGGCGATGATGACGGCTAAGGCCAGCAAGGCGGTGATGAGACTGAGGAATTGGTTCACTTGCGCCTTTACGTCACCGATGTATTGGTCCCGATCCTGAACTTTGATGCTGGGGTACCGCGGTGCGATCTGATCTTGCACCCGTCGCTGCACTTGTTGCAGGTCGGCGCCGGCATCCAACCTCAGCAGGACCAGAAAGTGGTTCCGCTCCGCGAAGTAGGACCGAAAGGTGTCGAGCCCCACGATGTAGTCACCGGTGAGGGCGTTTTGGCTGTACAGGGCCGCGAGCCGCAGGTTGGCGGGGCCGCTCGGCGTGGTGATGGAGATGGTTTGGCCGATGTCCCAATGGTGATCGCGGGCCACTCGCTCATCGATGGCGATGTTGTCGCCCCGCAGTTGCGAGATGTCGCCTTTTCGGAGGTCGACGTCCAGCACTGCGTTCGGGCTGTGAGGATCGAGCGCGTCGGTCGCTACCGCGGTGATTTCCTTGGTCGCCTGGCCGATCTTGAAACGGCCGATTTGGTACGGCTGTACGGCCCGCAGACCGTCGATGTTGGCGATCTCTTCGGCGATCGCCGGGCTGAAGGCTTGTTGGGTGTCGGACCGGATAACGAGCTCCGCCACCGCCCCTTTGGTCACGGCGCGGTCTACCGAGCGGGTCATGGACCCGGACAGGATGAGTGCGCCGGCCATGAGCGCGGTTCCGATCATCAACGCCGAGGCGGTAGTGGCGGTCCGACGGGCGCTGCGCATGGCATTTTGCCGAGCCATTTGACCCGATGCTCCCCGAGTGTAGGCCACCGGCTTGCCGACGAAACCGGCGACTGGCCGGGCGAACAACGGTGCCAGCATCGCAACGCCAAGGAAGGTGAGCAAGGCACCGAGGCCAACGAAGGAAAGGACGCCATTGCTGAGGCCTCGCAGGGTGAGGAGGACTCCGACAACGAGGGCAACCACTCCGGCGACGTTGCGGCGAATGCCGGCGGCCCTGTGGCTGACGGCGACATCTTGCATCGCAGCAATGGGGGGCACGCGCGCGGCGCGCAGACCTGGTGCGATCGCGGAGACGACGGTGATGGCGACTCCTCCGGTCATGGCCACCAGCACGGTACGCGGGAGTACCACGAGACTGCCCGACGGCACATCAAAACCCAGACCAGCGAGTAGGGCCTTCAGCCCGGCGGCAATGATAACTCCTGCTCCCAACCCCAAGATGGACGCCAACGTGCCGAGGATCAGTGCTTCGACGATGACCGACACCATCACCTGGGTGCCGGTGGCTCCCAACGCCCGAAGGAGCGCTAGCTCTCGCGTTCGTTGCGACACGACAATGCCGAACGTGTTGTAGATGATGAACGCACCAACGAACAACGCCACGAACGCGAACAGCAGCAGAAACGTCTTGAAGAATCCGAGGGCCTCATTGATGGCCTGGTCGCTCTCGCTGGTCAGTTGCGATGAGGTGACCGCCTCAAACCCGGGGGGAAGTGCTTGAGACACCCGCTCCTGAAGGATGTCGGCGCTCACGCCGTCGGTCGCCTTGAGGTTGATTGAGTCAAACATCCCGACGCGGTTCATGACTTGCTGGGCTGTGGCGGTGTCGAAGACCGCCAGTGTGGCCCCCGCGATGTTGGACGCCCGACCAAACCCGGCCGACCCCACCAGGGTGAACGGGCGCGGCCCCGCGGCCGTGACGATGGTGACCTGGTCGCCCACCTGGAAGCCTCCGTCGGTGAACGACTTGGCGTCGATGGCCACTTCGTTGGAGTCAGCCGGTTGACGGCCGGTCCGCAGGTTCAGCGGTGTGAGCTCGTCGCTGCCCCAGTTGGTGGCGAGAGCGGGCGCCATCTGGATCCCAAGCCGCTTACCGTCTTTGCCAATGATGTCGACTCCATCGCCGAATACGCTGCCGTCGGCCACGGCCACACCGTCGATGCTTTTCACGGTAGTCAGGAAGTCCTGGGGCAGCGGGCGGCGCACGGCGTCGGTGCCCAGCGCGCTCTCGGTACGAACGTTGACGTCAACCCGCTTGTAAACGTCGGCGAAGATGTCATTGAAGACGTTGGTAACGGTATCGGTGAGCACATAGGTACCGGTCACGAATGACACGCCAAGTACCACGGTGAGGATCAGCGCGAGCGACCGAAACTTGTGTGCCACCATGTTCTTGAGTGCGATGGTCAGCATCGTCGAACCTCCTCGTGGTACGGGCCGTCAGCCGCCGAGCCGCTTCATCTCGTCCAGCACCCGAGCAGCGGTCGGTGCCGTCATCTCCGCCACGACCTTTCCGTCGGCGAGGAAGACGACCCGGTCGCTGTAGGACGCCGCGATCGGATCGTGGGTGACCATCACCACGGTCTGGTCCAACTTGTCGACCGCGTCTCGTAGGAGTTGCAATACCTGTGCGCCAGCGCGCGAGTCGAGGTTGCCAGTGGGCTCATCGGCCAAAATCACCTCTGGTCGGGCCACCAGTGCGCGAGCTACCGCCACCCGCTGCTGTTCGCCGCCGCTGAGTTCCGAGGGGCGGTGGCTGAGGCGACCGGACAATCCAAAACGCTCGACCACGCTACGAAGCCACGGTTCGTCGGGCTTCGTGCCCGCCAAGAGCTCAGGCAATGACACATTCTCTCGGGCCGTGAGCGTGGGCACCAGATTGAAAGCTTGGAAGACAAAGCCAATTCGATCTCGCCGAATTCGCGTACGAAGGCGTTCGCTCGCGTCTGCCAGATTGAGGTCCCCCAGCCATACCTCTCCGGAAGTCAGATCATCGAGCCCGGCGATGCAATGCAGCAGTGTGGACTTTCCCGACCCCGAGGGTCCCATGATGCTAGTGAAGCGCCGTTGCTCGAACGCCACGGACACGTCGTTGAGCGCTCGCACGCGAGTTTCTCCTCGGCCATACTCCTTAACGCCGTGCACCATCTCGACGGCACTCCGTGGGGCGTCGAGGGAGGCTGGAGGGGGCGCCTCCTCGGTCTGCTGGGTCATGGCGATCTCCTTGCTGCTTCACCGACACCGGCACAGCCGATGCTGAGGAGGGCGTCCTCGTCGCAGCCGCCCGGTATTGGGCGGCTCACCGGCCGGCCTTCACGAGGGACCGGTTGAGCCTGCGCATTGCTCTATGGACCTTGTGGATGGGCGAGATGGGCTTGAGGAACATCATCGGACAGGCGCCGGCGATGACGGTCACGTCGTTGTCGTGGCACATGGCGACGGCTTCTTTGGTTACCGCCCCAGGGCCACCGATGCCTTGGAAGAGCCAAACGCGTTTGATGCCTCGGGCGATGGTCTGGGCTACGACGTCGGTGGCCTGGTCACGATTGACCATCACGATCACGCCGTCCAAGTCACCGGGTACCCCGGCGACGTCCCGATAGCAGGGAACCCCGTCGATGGAGTCGTGCCGGGGGTTGACCGGGATGGCGTCATAGCCGCGCTTAAGCATCTCGCGCCAGACGGTCTTCCCGAAGTTGTTTGCGGCCTCGGACACTCCGACAATGGCGATTCGCTTGTGGGTCAAAAACTCGTTGGCTTCCTCTGAGCGGATCATGGTGCACCTCCTGCTGCGCTCAACCCGATTGTCGACGAAGGCGCCCGCCCGGGGATAGGGCCGAATGGCAGCACCTCGTCCGGTCGGAAGGCCCGGCCGGGGCCGGGTCGAGTTGCGCCAAGATGTCCCAATGAGCAGCACTCGGTACGCCAACGGCCCGCTTCCGCCCGAAGTGGTGCTGGAACACGTTCATCCGGTGAGTGACTTGATCGTTCCACTGGCCAACGGCGAGCCCCGGACCTTGATGGACGTGATCGAGGCAAACGCAGCGGCTCTCGAGCGGGTGACCGTCCATCAGATGCACACGCTGCATAACCGGCCATACCTCAGCGGGTCGCACGGCGATCGGCTGAGGCATCTCTCCTACTTCCTCTCACCGGTGACCAGAGTGCACTTCAAACGGGGCACTATCGACCTGGTGCCTAACCACTTTTCCGAGGTTCGAAATCTTCTCCTGGAGCGCACCACGGACCCGCTGGTGCTGGCGGCGGCCGCACCCCCCGATCGCCACGGCTATTTCTCGTTGGGCGTGTCGGCCGACTACACCGCCAGCTTCATTGGCAAAGCGAGGTTCTTTCTTGAGGCCAACCAGCAGATGCCCCGAACGTTCGGTCGAAACCAGATCCACGTGTCCCAGGTGGTGGGCTGGTCCGAGGTGGATGAACCGCTCGTAGAAGTTCCTCCGGCGGAACCGAAGGATGCGGATCGTCGGATCGCCGCGTTCATCGCCGAGAGGATTCGCGATGGATCGTGCTTACAGGCGGGGATCGGTGCGATACCAAACGCGGTCATGAGCCAACTGACCGGACATCGGAACCTTGGGTTGCATACCGAGTTGTTGTCGGATGGCATTATCGATCTGGTTGAGGCTGGTGTGATCAACGGAGTGGCGAAGTCCCTTAACCGCACGAAGTCCATTGGTACCTTCGCGCTGGGGACGCGGCGGCTCTACGACTTTCTGCACGAGAATCCTTCCGTCGAGTTGTGGCCCGTTCGGTACGTGAATGACCCGCGGGTCATTGCTCAGATCGACGACTTTGTGTCCATCAACGCCACCCTTGCGGTGGACTTCCTCGGTCAGTGCGCCAGTGAGACGATCGGCGGAAAGTATTACTCCTCATCGGGAGGCCAGGCCGACTTCGCCCGAGGAGCTATGTACTCCAAAGGTGGGCAAGGTTTCATTGCGCTCCACTCCAGCACGCGCGACGGGCTCAGTCGGATCGTTCCCCGCTTGGCTGCCGGCGACGCCGTCACCACCATGAAGAACACGGTCGACCAAGTCGTAACCGAGCATGGCGTGGCAAAGCTACGCGGCCGCTCGATCCGTGAGCGGACGCAATCCCTGATCACCATCGCCGATCCGGCTCATCGTGAGGAGCTCACCCGGGACGCGCATTCAATGGGGTACCTCTAGCGGTTCGCGGATGTCTGGGTGTCACGCGCGTTGCACCGCCTTCCTGATCTCGCTAGCCCACAGAACCACACTTGCGAGCGTGACACACACGAGCCAGTCACGGCCAGACAGGGGCGTAGTGGCAAACGGTTCGTTCAGAACCGAGAGCTGGACTACCGCAACCTGTAGCGAAGCTGAAACGGCGATCGCCGCCCAAAGGAGCGGGTTGGTGAACATTGACGAAACGCGCGGGTGCGGTCGGAACGAGCGTTGAAGCAGTTGAACAACTGGGCCAGCACCATCGTAGTGAACGCCATCGTACGACCCTGCGTAATGTCGCCCGTGTTGTCGACAATTCCACCCGCTGATCCCAGATCCAATTCAGCGAGCGTCACGAGAGCCATCACCGCGCCGATCCAGACGATGCCGATCCAGATCGGGCGGTCGATGACTCGATCGGTGGCGCGTCGCGGCGGTCGTTGCATTGCATCTTTGGCCGGAGGGTCATGCCCAAGGGCCAACGCGGGAGCGGTGTCGGTCAGCAGATTTATCCAGAGAATCTGCGTGGCCAAGAGCGGCAGCGCCACCGCCTCGTCACCACCATGAAGGCCGAGTGGCCCGGCGAGCACCACCCCAAACAACATGGTGCAGACCTCACCGATGTTGGACGACAGTAGGAAACGCAAGACTTTCCGAGTGTTGGCGTAGATCGCTCGGCCCTCGCGACCGCGACAACGATCGTAGCGAAGTTATCGTCGGTGAGGACCATGTCGGCAGCCTGCTTGGTGACGTCAGTGCCACTGATACCCATAGCAACGCCGATGTCGGCGCACCGATGACAACGGCGTCGTTCGAGGAGATGAGAGCCAGATCCTGGGCGACCCGGGCAGCCGTTCGGGGATGATCGCCGGTGAACATGATGACGCGAAGGTCTCGAGCCGCCGGGCGGCTTCGGCTGCACTCAGGCCACACTCTGGATTGCTGAGGAGTCGTACGACCTCCTGCGCATCGAGGCCCCAGGGCGCACTGGCATCAGGGACCATGGTCCTGATTCTGCACGAGGCCGTCTCGTCGTGCACCAGGACACCGATCGTGGCTGAGATGCCACCCGAGCAGGGCCGAGCGCCCTTGAGTTTTTGCGGTGGCCACGGCCGAAGGGCCTTCGGCCCTAGTGGACCGGATGACCGACTCGTATCGTTCGGGTGTCACAGACGTGAAGGAGGTCGCTATGACGAGTGGCGACGCAGGTCGAATCGTGGTCGGGATTGATGGATCGGGGGCGGCCGAGGCGGCCGTGGCGTGGGCGCTGGATGAAGCGCAACGGCGAGGGTCGCGCCTCGAGCTTGTTCACGTGTGGCAGTTTCCCGGCGTCGCAATGGCTGCCTACGGCCACACGAAGGTTCCCGTGGTCACCGCCGATGATCTCCACAAGGCCGCGGACCAGTTCATGACGGAAGCTCTAGCAGCCACGAGGGAGCAGTCGGAGGGCGTTGAGGTGACCGGCACCGTCGAGCGGGGGCATTCAGCTGACGCACTGGTCGCGGCCGCCAAAGGGGCCGACCTGTTAGTGGTTGGCTCTCGGGGCCTGGGCGGCTTCGCCGGAATGTTGCTCGGCTCGGTCAGCAGCCACGTCGTACAACATGCGACGTGCCCGGTGGTGGTGGTGCGCAGCCTCGAGGGTTGACGCCTTAGGCATCCGTGGTCGGTGCTGGGGCATCACCCGAACCGGTGAGCCGCTCTAGCAGCGCGACCACGCCAGCCGAATCGGTGGTGTGCACGCCCGCGTCAACCGTTGCGGCGTCCTCCGGGCTGCTGATCTCCAGGCACACCGGGACCGTGCCGTGAAGGTCATGGTGGGCCGAGATCAAGGCCCTCCAGCCCGCCTCGTCGAGAGGGTGGGACACGACGATCGCGTCGGCGGCCGCAGCCAGCGGACACGGTAGGCCCCGCAACGCGGGACAGGCCCTCGGAAGACCAGTCGGTCCCGGACAGGCCAACACTTGCATCCCGGCCGCTCGTGCCTCGTGCTCGGCGTGCCATCGTGTGCCGCTTCCTTCGACCAGAACCCGAGGCTGGCCGTGGAGGGTTGGCCACGTTGGTGTCTCGGTGCCGGCACCGATCAGAACTCGTACTACCGGCCAGTCCTCGTGCTCCATGATGACGCAGCCCCTGGCCCGTGCGATCGCCAGCATTGATCGGTTCACCGCCAGCACATCAGCTTCGAGGTTGGGTACTCCATGGCTGGCCGCGGTGGTGAGAAGGACGTCGAGGAGAAAGGGCCCGAGCCAACCGCGCCAGGGGTGGGCCACCGTGATTCCCAACTCTCCGTCTCCGTTCGGCAGCAGCGTGTAACCAGCTTCAGCAACGATCTGTTCGGGGGCGCCGGGCCCGGTCTTGACCGCGGCTACCGTCCCAAAGCCTCCCCGTTCGGCTACCCGCGCCATCTGCTCGACAAAACGCCGCGGTGGTCGGTACCCGCTGAAGAATCGGCGATAGCGATCGTCGACATTCAGTTGACCGTAGAACGAGTCGAGAGCGTCGACGTCGGCCGGCATGATGGTGCGGATCACCATCTCCTGTCTATGAGGCAGCGTGATCCGCTTCAGTACCCGACCATCTTCGCTGTCGTCGGAGCAATCCACTGCTTCATCATCGGGCTGTCCCACCCCGTGTCCCAGGGCCGAAAGTCCTGAGGCACGTGAGCCAGTCGGGGACCTTTGACCCTTCCGGGCCGCGGGTGCTGATCGCACACTAAAGGGGCAATGAACCTCGGCAATTGGAGGACGCGATGCGTCAACACGAAGTGCTGGAAGATCTCCGGGACCCGACAAAGTCACTCCGGCGAGCTATTCCCGAGACCTGGGGCGGCTTCGTCGCCCTGCACGACGCGTCGATGAAGGGTGGAGTGGTTCCAGCCCGACTCAAGGAGGCCACGGCCCTGGCAATCTCGGTGGCCAAGCGTTGTGACGGCTGCATCGCCTATCACGCGAAGGCGGCAGCGAGAGCGGGGGCCAGTCCGGAGGAGGTGGCGGAGCTTCTGGGCGTGGCGCTCCTGATGGACGGGGGTACCGCCAGCGTGTACGCGCCGCGGGCGTGGGCGGCGTTTCAAGAATTTCAGGCCGAGATGACCTTGACGACTGGCGCTTGATCACCGTGCGGGGAGTCATCCACAAAACGGAATGGCCGGGCGGGGTCGTCCCGAACCTCGTCGACTACGAGGGGGTCCGAAGGACCTTCTCGTGGGGTGACGTTCGTGGCCAGCTCGACGGTCTCCCCGGGGGCCGGGGCCTCAACATCGCCCATGAGGCGGTGGATCGCCATGCGGCTGGTCGGCGTTCGGATCACATTGCCTTCCGCTGGATTGCTCGTGACCACACGGTGACAGACGTGACCTACGCGCAGTTGGAGCAGCGGACGAACCGCTTCGCCAACGTCCTACAGAGCCTGGGTGTCGGTCGGGGCGATCGAGTTTTCACGCTTCTCGGTCGCGTCCCTGAGCTCTACACCACCGTGTTGGGGACGCTGAAGAATACGAGTGTGTTCTGCCCGCTCTTTTCGGCCTTTGGTCCTGATCCGGCCTGCGAAAGACTGGCCCGCGGCGATGCCAGGGTATTGGTCACCACTCCGACCCTCTACCGGCGCAAGGTGGCTGGATTGCGGGATTCACTGCCGTCGCTGCAACACGTCATCCTGGTGGGCGGCGATGAGGCCAGTCGAATGGACTGCGCGCTCGGCTTCGACGACTTGATGGCGGAGGCTTCGGATCACTTTGAGATTCCACGCACCTATCCCGACGAGATGGCCTTGCTGCACTTCACGAGCGGTACCACCGGAGCTCCGAAGGGAGCGGTGCATGTGCACGAGGCTGTTGTGGCCCACCACGCCACCGGGACCACGGCTTTGGATCTGCATCCCGACGACGTCTATTGGTGCACCGCCGACCCAGGTTGGGTTACGGGCACCTCCTACGGTGTGATCGCGCCACTCACTCACGGCATCACCACGGTGGTGGACGAGGCCGAGTTCGATGCGGAGCGGTGGTATCGCATCCTTCAGGATCAGCAGGTGACGGTGTGGTACACTGCGCCTACCGCGCTGCGGATGTTGATGAAGGCCGGCAGCGATCTTGCTCACGAGTTCGACCTGTCGCATCTGCGGTTTGTGGCTAGCGTCGGCGAGCCACTCAACCCGGAGGTCGTGTTGTGGGGCCAGAAGGCTTTCGGCCTCCCGGTGCACGACAACTGGTGGCAGACCGAGACCGGTGGCATCATGATCGCCAACCTCGCCGGAGCGGACATCAGACCCGGCTCGATGGGTCGGCCTCTGCTCGGTGTCGACGTGGCCATAGTTGCCCGGGGGGCTGATGGTCGGACGGCGGTGAATCGCGGTTCGGTGGAAGTGATCACCGAGCCCGACGTCGACGGCGAACTGGCCATTCGGCAGGGATGGCCGTCGATGTTTCGGGGTTATCTCCATGAGCAGGAGCGATACGAGAAATGCTTTGCCGACGGCTGGTATCTCACCGGCGACATCGCCCGGCGAGACGGCGAAGGGTGGTATTGGTTCGTGGGCCGGGCCGACGACGTGATCAAGTCGGCCGGCCACCTCATCGGGCCGTTCGAGGTGGAGAGCGCGCTGATGGAGCATCCGGCAGTCCTGGAAGCGGGGGTGGTGGGCGTGCCCAATGCCGCCGCCGGCGAGATCGTGAAGGCCTTCGTTTCTCTGCGTCCCGGCTACGAATCAACGGAGGAACTCCGCCTCGAGCTGATTGGATTTGCTCGCCAGCGACTTGGACCGGCGATCGCGCCGCGCGACATCGCCTTTGATCCCAATCTCCCGAAGACCAACAGCGGCAAGATCGTTCGCCGCGTGCTGCGTGCTCGCGAGTTGGGACTTCCCGAAGGCGACCTCTCCACGCTGGAGGGTTCGCCGTGAGCGGGCTCGAGCGGGACGAGGGATTGCGGCTGCTGCGAGAGATGATCCGGGTCCGTCGATTCGAAGAACGGTGCGTGGAGCTCTATAGCGCGGCGGCGATACGCGGTTTCGTTCACCTCTACATCGGCGAGGGAGCAGTGGCGGTGGGGGTGATGGAGGCCCTGCCGCGGACGCCGTGGTGCCGACCTACTGAGACCACGGCCACGCCCTGGCCCGAGGCCTACCGATGGCTGAGGTGGTGGCCGAGATGTACGGCAAAGTCGAAGGCAGTTTGAGAACTACCCTGTCAGCCGACCACCGAGCGTCCGACGGGCACGACGGTGCCCGCCTTCTAGCCGCTATCGACCATCTACTCCAAGATCCGGAGGCGTTGTGAACACCGAAGATGCTCGCGCTCTCATGACCCGCGTTCTGCATCGCATCGCCCCCGAGGCGGATGTGCGCGCGGTCGACCCCGACACCCTCTTGCAGGAGGAGTTCGACCTTGACTCGATGGACTTCCTGAATCTCATGACGGCACTCCACGAGGAGACCGGAATCGATGTCCCCGAACGCGACTATCCCGAGTTGGCAACGGTGGCAGGATTCGTCAGCTACATCACGACCGCGGCGAACACCGCAACCTAGGTGAGCTGAATCAGCCGCGCCGTGGGTACCGAGGAACACGAGTGCGCCGGCCAACGCAATGCTCACGGCGACGCACATCGCTGGATTGTTCGGCGGTGACTCGGCTCCACGGAAGGTGGCGATGTCCCGGAGCGTGCGCTTCGTCGGACGAGGGTGGAGGGCCTAGTGGCTCGGTCTCGGTGAGCGACGGCGTTACCGAGTGACGAATGCCTTCCGCGGCGCGATCCAACTGCGCTCGCCGACGACGCTTGCGGAGAGCGGCAACGCCGAGCGTCCCGGCTGCCAATCCCAGATATCTGCTTCTGTTGCCAATGGTGGCTTCCTCCGTGCCGATCGATGCAGGTACCAACACTGGACATCACGCCTGACCGTCATAAGGGCCTTTGGTCCCAGCGTCCGGGTCGCCCGATCGGTCTCCGACGGTCCCCCCCCCGGCTCTGGTGGCCGCTCGAAGGAAGCTTGCTGTGATGTACGTCGGCAGCGCGATGAAGACACACACGAGCACCCATACCGAAATGCTCGTGCGGTCGAACGCTGCTCTATCAAACAGGAAGACGATGCCAGTCAGGGCAGCCACGACAAAGACCAGGGCTGGAGCCCCGACCCTCAGCACTTGCGCGGCGCGCCGAGGCTGGGCCGACGCCGGAACCAGGAGTGCGATCAACAACGCGGTGATGCTGAGTCCAGCCGTTCCAGGCCGGAGAGTCTCCGATGGCGACAAGGTTGCATGAGCCACGCAGTAGATGCCCAGGATCAGCAGCGCGAGACTAGTGAACGATTCTCTCCAACCGCGACACACCACCGATGGGAAGGAGATCGATCTCGTGGACCGCGATGCCTTTCGAACGGGCAACGAGCGCATGGGAGAACTCGTGGACCACGACGCAGCCGAACAAGGCCAGGAGCCAACCCACCGCGCCGACCATGGTGTCTCCAGCGCTTTCGGCGGTCAGCGCTACGAGTATCACCAGCAGGAAGAACGTCACGTGCACTCGAACGCTGACGCCGGCGATCCGAAAAATCGAGATCGACCAACGGCGGTCCTGCCAACCTTGTCGACCTGTGCTACGCCTCACGCTCGGATTGTGTGCCTCTCGGCGACCGGCGACGAGAGTCCTTCGTCCCAGCACCCTCGTCGCTGCGATGAAGGACCTTTAGCCCTGTTGACGAGCGCCACGCGGTGGAACGCTGAAGTCACGTGAGTGAGTAAGGAGGTGCGTCGTGACGGGAACCATGGCTTGGGACGTTGAGATTGCGATAACCGAGGACGACACGAAGACTCGGGCGGACGCGATCCTGGTGGTGGGTGATCGGCGGTTCCATGGTTGGGGGCGGGCTCGCCGCAATCCGAGTGATCCCGACATCCCGCGTGTTGGCGACGAGCTCGCGGTCGCACGGGCCCTATCGGACCTCAGCCACAAGTTGGTGGAGGAAGCAGCAGAGATCATCGAGCAGTTCGAGGGCCACCCAGTCAACCTTCATCAGTAAGTCCCGCGGCGCGCCGTTCCTGAAGTGAGGTTCCAACGAGCGGCCGCAATCGGCCGGCAACGGAGGTGTATGACGATGGAATCGAAGCAGCCGACGATACCGAGCGGCGTCAGTCGAGCATTCGAGGTCTTCGGGCGTGAAGCCGGTGCCCACGCGGCCGGGTGGATGGTCGCCACGAGGGCTCTGGAGGAGGCGAGCGCGCTCGACCCTAAGACCAAGGATCTTACCTGGCTGTCGTGGCCGCGTTACGACTGGAGACGGGAATCCGGTTCCACGTCCAGCAGCCGAAGCTCCATGGCGCGAGTCGCGCCGAGGTAATCAGTGTGATCCTCTTGGGTCTCCAGCCGACCGGACATGGCGTTAGGGCATGCCTACCCGCGGCACTCGACGCCTACGACGAGGCGTGAGGGTAAGGTCGGGACCTAGCGAGAGTTCCGTTCTCGATATGCAGGGCCTGAGCGCCCTCCTGACGTTGTAGCGACACTCACGATTGGCACCGCCGACCACCATGATCGAACCGCCCGGAGGTTGACCGGTCCGCGGTCAGCCAGTTCAGCGCGGAGTCGGTCGGTCGCAACACCAGCCTCCACAACCCCTGCTCTGGTCACGCAGGTCGGTCGGCCAAGGGTGAAGGCCTGCGCCCCCCAACAAGGAACTGTTCAACGCGACGCGTGGAGCTTGTGCATCTCGAACCAGGTGACCGACGCGAACCCGGCGATGATCGCGACGGCCCAGTCGAGTGGGTCCAGAGGCCCGAAACTAAATGCGTCGCGCAGTGCGGGGACGGTCAGGAGCACAAGGACCATGC
>Ga0068860_100001791_pt1 | contig 22875 bp, 16 predicted proteins | sample KBSSwiS32_FD_66597 | JGI IMG/M metagenome (GOLD analysis project Ga0068860, IMG submission 66597) | Switchgrass rhizosphere microbial communities from Kellogg Biological Station, Michigan, USA - KBS Switchgrass S3-2 | ecosystem: Host-associated > Plants > Roots > Rhizosphere > Soil ...
ACATGATCCGGCTACGGCGCGATGACTTCGATGACGCTCACGAGCTCGCAAAAATGGCGGCCACCGCGGGCATTTCCCTGCAGGACTTCCGCAGCGAGTTCGGCTATCTGATCGAGACAGAACCGCCGTCGCTCATCATCGATCCGCGCACGCACACGCTGGTCGAAGCTCCGCCCCGGTAAACCTGTTACACGCGCTCCGCGTCGAGCGTGGGAACGAGTTCGGCACCCGCCGCTGATATTTCGTCGAGCGCACGCTGTGCATCTCCTGGACGGACGTCGATTCCCGCAATCGCGTCCGGCAAAACGCGGACTTCCAGACCGGCCCGAAGGGCGTCCAGGGCAGACTGCCTCACACAGTAATCAGTCGCGATCCCGGCGACGTACACGCGCGTGATGTGCCGATCGCGCAAATCGTCGAGCAGCGTTTTTCCCTCAGACGTGTGGCCCTCGAACGCCGAGTAGCCGTGGCGTTCCGGATCGTCGCCTTTGTTGACGATGATGGCGTCCGGCGGCAGCTTCAGCGCGGGATGAAACTGGGCGCCCGCGGTCCCCTGCACGCAGTGCGGCGGCCAGTTGCCACCGTATTCCTTGAAGTGGGTCGTCCTCACCGGATGCCAGTCGCGTGTGGCGTAGACGGGCATCCCGCGAGTGCTCGCCGCGGCAACGTGGCGATTCACTGCCGGAATGATCTCGACGCCTCCTGGAGCGGCGAGCGCGCCACCGGCGCAGAAATCCTTTTGGATGTCAACGACGAGCAGCGCCGCCCGAGGCTCGTCCGTCATTGCGCTGATCTCAGAAACCATCGATCGAGCATAACGTGTCGCGTGAACGCACGCGAACGCAGCAGCGTGCGGCCGAGCGCTTTCACCATCGGAGCCAGCGGTTTCGCCGTCGGCGCGGAAGGTCGATGCGCCGCGTGCATCGCGTGCTCGTATGGCTGCAGGGCGTCGCGCGTGAAACGTCCGTCCGCCGCCATCAGCGTGCGCGCGGCCAACAATCCGGACTCAACCGCCGGACGAATGCCTTCACCGCTTTCCGGATAGGCAAGCCCGGCAGCATCGCCGACGATGAGCACGCCGCGTGCGACCAGGGGCCGCACGCCGGCGCCCCGCGCGTGATACGCGTGACCGCGCCACGTAATTTCTGACGACCTGCCCACGCGTCCAGTGGCGCTGAGAAACCGCGCGAAGTCACGCAGATGATCCGCGAACCCCTCATGCGGACGCCTGCCGATACCGACGTTCAGATAATTTCCCTTTCTGACGCACCAGGCGTAGCCCTCGAGGTCGCGACAGAAGAACAGCTCCGGCGTCCGCTGATCGACCGATGAACCCTCTCCGTTGAGGCGAAACTCCGCTTCCTTGGCGATCACGGGGTCCAGTTGGTCGCGCTCACCCTGGAGTTGTCGCGCGACGGGACAGAAGTGGCCACCCGCGCCAATGACAACGGGCGATTCGATTTCGTCATTGACGATCCACCTGTCGCGCTCGTGCCTGAGCGTGGCCAGCGGACGATTGTCGAGCACGCAGACCTCCGCCCGGCGTAGTAGAAAGTTGTCGAATTCGCATCGCCGGATCGCGTAGCTGACGACGCGCGCATACGTCGTCTCAACGGCGGACTGACCGAGTACGCTCGTCCTGAAGCCGGTGATCTCCTGGAGCACTAGACCGGTCGAACGATACTCGGCTGGATCAAGATCGAGGGCGCGGAACACGCCTGGCGTCACCCAGCCACCGCACACCTTATCGCGGGGGAAACGAGCACGATCCAAAACGACGACATTCCAGCCCGCGAGTCGAAGCGCACGCGCACAGCTCGAGCCAGCGGGTCCGCCGCCGACGATGAGCGCGTCACAACTTCGCATCATCCGTGGTGGGTTGCTTCAACCGGTTCGTGGGGGCCGGCTTCAACCGACCCTCTGACTCTCCGCATACATCTCCGATCGCGTCCAATACGGAGGCGGCGTCTCGAGCGGCACGAAGACGATCTGGAACAGCTGCATCCAGCCGGTGGAAAAGGCGGCCTGCGAGCCGGCGAGGTACAGCTCCCACGCCCGTTCAAAATTCGCTCCGTACTGCGCGCGCACCTGTTCTTCGGCATTCTTGAAGCGCGCGCGCCAGTGCGCGATCGTCCGCGCGTAGTGCAGCCGCAGGTTTTCGACATCGACGATCGACATTCGGGCGGGCGCGAGAACATCCGTCGCCACCTCAGACAGCGTGGGCGGATATGCACCTGGAAAAATCCGCCTCTGCGTCCAGGCGTTCAGCGGACGCGGCGCATCGCGGCTGATGAAATGCAGAAGCCCGCGGCCACCGTCCCGGCGAACCACGCGGCGAAGAACCTCCGAGAGCGACTCGTAGTGGTGCCGCCCGACGTGTTCCAGCATGCCGACCGAGACAAATGCGTCGTACTCGCCGCGTACGTTGCGATAGTCGTCGTCAATGAACTCAACGCGATCCGTGATTCCTTCACGTCGGGCGCGGTCTTTCGCGTAGGCCAGCTGCTCGCGCGACACATTGAACGCCTTGACGTGGACGCCGTAGTGGTGCGCCATATGCAGCGCGAGCGTCCCCCAGCCACACCCGGCTTCGACGACGGAGTCCCCCGGCTGCAGACGAACCTTGCGGCACACGAGATCGAACTTTGCGTGCTGCGCGGCCTCCAGCGTCATCTGCGGGTGTTCGAAGTACGCGCACGTGTACACGAGATCCTCGTCCAGCCATTGCTGGTAGAACTCGTTGCCCAGATCGTAGTGATGGTGGACATTGCGCCGAGCGCTGGTCAGCGAGTTGGGACGTTCGAGTGCGCCACGGACGCGCTCGCGCCATGTTGGGGGCCCAAGCGTGGCGCGGGTCAACGCTTCCACGACTGTGCCGAGGTCGCCGCGAATTTCGACGCGGCCGGCGGTGTATGCGTCGCCGAAGGAGAGGTCGGGATCGACGATCAATCCGATCAGCGTCGCGCGATCATGTACCACCACGCTGCCGATTGGGGCGGCGTCGCGCGCATACGGTGAGCTGCCGTCCCACAGCTCGAGCCGAACGGCCGCCGCTTCAATAGCTCGCTGCAGGCGAACGGCGAGCCATCGATCGAATATTCGGGCTGGTGGCTGAATGGTGGCGGTGTAGGCGTCAACAACGTGCGATCGCTGCATAGGCACGTGGCGGGAGCTGACCGTAAGGTCCGCTACGAAAATACTGGATCAATCGAACCGTTGGGTCCATGCCCATAACGGGCGCCCGAGCAACCACCTCGTCCGTTGGTGGGCGGCCATGTTGCATCACTCCCGCCAGATGCCCGGAGACGTAATTCGCCCGGAAGTCGTGATGATTACGGGCGCCTCGGCTGGCGTCGGCCGCGCGGTTGCACAAGCGTTCGGGAGCCGCGGCGCCTCAGTGGGTCTATTCGCGCGCGGACGGGCTGGCCTTGAAGCGGCCGCTCGCGATGTCGCCGCGGCCGGGGGACGGGCGCTGATTCTCAAGGGAGATGTCGCAGATTCCGATCGCGTCGAGGAAGCGGCCGCGGCGCTCGAGCAAACCTTCGGCCCCATCGATATCTGGATCAACAACGCAATGGCGAGCGTGTTCTCGCCGGTGGTCGAAATGGAGCCGGCCGAATACAAACGGGTGACAGACGTCACCTATCTCGGCATGGTCCACGGAACGCTTTCAGCGCTGCGGCGCATGAAGCCGCGCAATCGCGGCGTCATCATTCAGGTTGGATCCGCGCTGGCGTATCGAGGCATCCCGCTGCAGTCGGCATACTGCGCCGCCAAACATGCGATGGAAGGTTTCTGCGACTCGCTTCGTGCGGAACTGCTGCACGATGACAGCGGCATTCAGGTGACGATGGTTCATCTGCCGGCGGTGAATACGCCGCAATTCGACTGGGTGAAGAGCCGGCTTTCTCGACGTGCCAAACCTGTCCCACCGATCTTTCAACCTGAAGTCGCCGCCGACGCTATCGTGTGGGCCGCAGATCATCCGCGTCGTGATTACTTCGTCGGCTTTCCGACGGTCGAGGCGATTGTCGGTGATCGCGTCGCCCCCAGCCTGGCGGATCGCTACCTCGCGCGCCACGGGTACGATGCGCAGCAAACGTCGGATCCGGAAGATCCGCAGCGCCCGCACAACCTGTGGTCGCCCGTAGATGATGCGCGTGACTTCGGTGCGCACGGGCGATTTGACCGATCGGCGCGCTCGTCCAGCCTGGAAATGGTGATCTCGAAGCATCATCGCGCCTTCGCGGCGCTCGGCGTCGCCCTCGCCGCCGCGACGCTCGTGTATTTCCGCCGCGCCGCCTGATCGACGCTACAGCTCGAAACCGTCGCGCAGAGGATCCTCCTCGTCGAGGAAGAACGTATGTTCGCCGGTCACCGAAGCAGTGGCCTCTATTTCCGTGATGATTGCGGCATACTCACCGACTTGCGTGCGTCCGGTGACGCGCCCGCGGTGCAGCGTTCCGATGATGCTTTCGTGCACGAACGGGTGATCGTCGAGCAGCAAACCCATCGCATCGAGCACCGACATCACCGCGGAGGTGCCCGCGGCACACGGCGATCGATCGACGGCGCCATTGGCGAACACGGTGACGTTCCGCAGATGCGCCTCGGGATCCTGCGGCGGACCCGTGAAGATCACACCCGCGACGCCACCGAGCGTTTCGTCCGCGGGGTGTGACACCGTAATCGCCGAATTGACCGCGGTCCGAATGTCGACACCGAGCCGCCGCAGCTCGGGCATTCGTGATCCATTCAAAGGAATTCCGATGGCCTCCGTATCGACGATGGCGTAGAAGACTCCGCCGAATGCGATGTCGACCCGCAGCTCGCGCGAGCCAAGGCGCACGCTCTGACCACCGCTCCACACAAACGACGGCACGTTGGTGAACATCACCGAATCAACCGTGTAGCGGTCGCCGCGCGTCTGCAGGCGCGGACGCACGTGCACGGTTCCGGCGACCGTATCGAACGCGACCGCGACCTCCTGCCGTCCGATGTCAGGCGAAACGACCGGCAGGAGATTCCGCTCGAGCGCAATGGTGGCCGCCGCAATCGCGCCGTGACCAGACATCGCGGGATACCCTTCGTTGTGAAAGAAGATGACGCCTGCATCGGATCCCGGCGACACGGGCTCGGTGAACATCGCGCCGCACATGTCGCGGTGTCCCCGCGGCTCGAGCACGAGCGCACGCCGGAGGTCGTCGGCGTGTCGTTCCATCCAATCGCGCTTCTGCGCCATCGTTTTTCCTGATGGCCGTGGCATACCTTCGACAATGAGCCGCAGCGGCTCGCCGGCCACGTGCGCATCGATGGTTTTCAGGGACTGACGCATGCGCCTCCTTCGGTCTAGAAAGGCTGTGATGCTCTGCGTAAAGGACAATAATCCGACCGATGTAGATGCCGCTGGGCAGTCGATCGGCCCGCCTTCCTGATAAATAACGCCAATTTTCGTGGCGTGTCGTTTGCACTTAAGTTTTCGCCTGCTTTTTTACCGGGCGGATTGATGGTTCGGTTCATCGGGCTCGTGCTTTCCGTTCTCATCTTCCTAGCACCATTGACTGCCGGCGCCCAGGGGCGCGGCCGCGCGCAGCGCTTCGACGCCACTCCGCCGGCCGGACGCGTCAACGAGGAGCCGGCGTTTGCGCGCGGCTATGCCGACGGGTTCAGGCATGCGCAGGAGGACCGACGGGATCGCCGCCGCTACGAGCCGGTCGGCCACAGCGACTACCGCGACGCCGATCAGGGGTTTTCGCGCAGCTACGGCGCGCGCGAGGCGTACAGGAACAACTATCGCGCTGGGTTCCGTGCCGGCTATGACGCGGGGTATCGCGACGACACTGGCAAACGCCGGTAACGTCGATCGGATCAGGACTTCGAAGATCCCTGGCGGGACGTGCTCGCGACCGCAGCGTGCCCGACGAGAACCCAGAGACGCCCGGGCGTCCTTTGGCGCTCGAGCAGCCGTTCGATACGGACATTGAATTCTTCCGCCACGGCAATTCGATCAACCCCGCGGAGCCTCGGCGCGAGCCGCTCGAAGTCCGCCATCGGCATCACGCAAACGGCACCGGGATGCGTCGACAAGAACATGACCGTCTGGTCGTCGCCATCGAGCGCCACGACGTGATGCCGCGAGTAGTAGATCAGGCTCGAAAGACCGTACCGTCCCAGCAAACCGATCGGCGCATCGCGCTGGGAAAACTGCGTGGCTTCCCGCGCGAGCAGCGGCATCGGCTTGAGCGGTTCGATGATGCGCGGCACCACGAAGACGCCAATCAGCGCGAATACTGTCGCGAGCATGCCGGTGAGCGCATACACCGCCGGCATGAGCGTGCGCTTCCGTATCGAGGCGGCCATCGCCGCTGCGCCTACGGCGAAGACACTCGGCACGAGCCACTTCACTATGGTGCTGCCGGGGGCCAGGACGTCGAGGAAGAATGCCGTTGCGGCGGCCGCGAGGACTGACGCGACCGCAACGATGGCCATCGGCACGCCCCACCAGCGGGCATCGTCATGCGTGTCCGCGAGACGATCGACGAACAGGCCGATCAGAAGCGCCGCCGCTGGATACGCGGGAAGCACATAGTGCGGCACTTTCGATCGCGACACGGAAAAGACAAGGAACACGGAAATGAACCACGCAGCCGCGAACATCGCCGCCTGTCGAGCCTCACGGTCGAGTGACGACCACCGCCATGCGATCCATCCGATGCTTGCGACGAACAACGCAGACCACGGCGCTGCGTCTCCAGGCCATATTTTGAAGTAGTAGAAGAACCCGCGAGCCGGCGCACCGAACGACTCCTCCGACAGCATCCGCTCCACGATTTCATGGCCCAGCGCAAAATCCGTAAACGCACGTCCATGCTGAACGGCCATCACGGCATACCAGGGCAGCACAATCGCGAGTGCGAGCGTCATCCCGATGAGAGGTCGTGTACGCGCGAACACAGACCAGTTGCGACTGAACGCGGCATACGTCACCCAAATCACGACGGACAGCAGACCTACCGGACCCTTTGTCAGCACGCCGAAGCCGATACACACCCAGGCAAAGAACGCCCACGGCGCTGATGCGCGACTGGCAGGAGGTCCGGCTGAAACCGGACCCCACCGACGATCACCGCCGGAGAAGGGCTGCACCGCGCGGATGAAGCCGTAGAGCGCGGCGATCACGAAAAACATGACCGGAACATCGGTGAGGCCAATTCGCGCGAACGTGACAAACCGGAACATCGTCGCCATCACAAGCGCGGCCACGAACGCGGCTCGTCGGGAGGCGATCTCCACAACGAGCAGATAGAGGATGAGGACGATGCCGACGCCGGCGGTTGCGGAAGGCAAACGGGCGGAAAACTCGTTGTCGCCGAACGCAGTAAACGCCGCAGCCTGCGTCCAGTAGAACAGGATTGGCTTCTCGAACCGTGGAACGCCATTCAAGTACGGGGTCACGAAGTCGCCGCGCGCGAACATCTGCCGCGTTGCTTCCGCGAATCGGGGCTCGTCAGGTTCCCAGAACGTTCCGTTTCCGAGTCCCGCAAGGATGGCGAGGCTTGCGACAATGACGAGGACGACGAGATCGTTGGTACGAGGCGTCGGAGCGGTCGGCACGGGGCTTTTACATTACGCGCGTACTCCGGGATCTCGTACGTACGATCTAGGCACGATGTCGCGGCTACGCGAGCGCAACTGGGGTGATGGCAGATGGGGGTTCGACGTGAGTGACCGGCGATGGCGCCCACCTTGTCGGTCATTCCTACGGTGGCCTCGGCGTCCTGTTCGCCGCCGCTCGCCGCCCGGCTGCGACACTTTCGTTGACGCTGCTGGAACCTGCGACATTCGCACTTGGTCAGGCTGATTCGGCGGCGCGATCACTGGTGGCCGACCAGTTCGCGGGACCGCCGCTCAATGATGCGTTGCTGGCTCTGTGGCGCAACGCCAGTCGCACCGCAGATGCAATCACCTGATAGCGCGCCGACATACCGCGCTGATAGGTTGCCGTGAACCCGGTTATTAAACCTTAAGTCTGCTTCGCGTCAGATGATCCTTGCGCGTTCACGCATATCGCGTTACTTTGCTGGGAATCGGCCGTGGCACGTAGGTTGCCCACCGTGCCGTGGCGACGTATGGGTTTCCTCGACAACATCGGGCAGCGCCCCCCCGAATCGCGCCCGACAGCTCCCCGACCGTACGTCGCTGAGAATGTGATCCAAGGCGACGCCGCGGCACCCGTGCGGACAGCACCGGCGGCCCGCGACTCATCGCAGCCCAATCGGATACACCCCCTGGTCATCTGGAGCGCCGTCCTCATCGTCGTCGCCGCCATCGCTGCGGGCGCGTGGCTCGGCCTGCGACGTTCCGCGATGTTTTCGCCGGCTATTGAGCCAAAGGCGGCAGCGGACGCATCGCCCGAAACGGCGCAACCTGTCCCGCAGCCAACGGCGAAGCGAAGCTCAGCACGATCGCAGCCTGTCGATCGCCGCGCTTCGAAAAGTAAGACTGCGATCGCCGCACCTGAGACGTCCCGCGAAACTTCGAGCGAAGCGGACGTGCCTGTCACCGCGCCGGTCAGTCAGGCTGCGAATCTGACCGAAACGCCCACAACTGAAGTCGAAACCGCTTCCGATCCGATCGTGGCCGCCTCGATTCCGGCGTTGCCCGAAGATGACTACCTCTATTCGAACGAAGGCGGCGGGGTCGTCGCGCCGAGGCTCACATCGCTCGGCTTTGTCCGTCGGCTCGTCAGCGGGTTACGGGTGCGAACGAGCACGATCGAGCTGGTTGTCTCGAAGGACGGCACGGTCGAACGCGCGAAGATCTTTTCGACGCCAGCTCACTGGGAAGACGCGCTCTTGCTGAGTCGAGCGAAGATGCTCCAATTCGTTCCCGCAAACCGAAACGGCTTCCCGGTTCGTTATCGCTTTGTGATGGATGTAGATACGAGTCCATAGCCGCCGTACCATCACCGCCTGCTCCGACTGCCGCGATTCCCATTCACCGCCAATCCAACCCCCACCTCCCGACGCCTTTGTAATCGAAATTACAGTTCTTAGGGCATTGCGCCGATAGTGGTGGTCGCACGCGCTTCTCAAACTTTCGCGGAGGAGCATGAAGATTCTTTACGTTTCACCAGAGGAAAGCGACCCCTCGGTCAATCAAGCCGCGCGCACGGCTGGTCCTGACGTCGTTCTGACCAGCACGACGCACCTTGGCGAGGCTGCACACTGGATTTTCAGCAACCTCGATGTTGCGGCCCTGGTCCTGGACGCCGAGTTCGGGCAACCGCAATGCGCCTCTTTTCTCAAGAACTTACGCAGTCGTGGCCTTTCGGTCCCCTTGATCTTGATGGCGCAGGAGCGCGATGGCTGGATGGAAAGTCTTGGCTTGAGCGCCGACGACTGGATCGTGCAGAAGGAGTCGCTGCTCAGCGACTTCGAGGGCGCGGTCAAACGAGCGGTCTATCGTGCCCGGCCGTCAGCAGCATTCGAGGTCCTGACGCGCCACGTCGCCGATATGCATCGGCACGTCGAACGTACCGACAGGGAGCATGACCTGCGTGTCGAGGCTGGGGATCTCCGAGCCGCTCAGACGACGTTGCAGGAGCAGCTCGCGCGGGCGGAGGCGGCCCTTGTCCAGAGCACCGTCCGTCTCGCGACCGCCGAAGTCGAGCGGCGGGACCTCGAGAAACGCCACGCATCGGCGACCGCCGCGGAACGCGCGAAGTTTGCTGACCGAGAGGCCGGTTTGATCGCCGAACTGGCAAACACGATCAGGGTCAAGGAGACCCTCGACCATCGATTGGCGGAACACCACGCCGCTTCCGAATTGCTTCGACGGGAGCTCGAATCGAAGAATGCGGTCCTCGAGCAGCTCCGGCAACGCGAACGCGAGCTCGAGACGCTCCTCGCAGATGCAACGACGTCATCTGATGCGCTCGTCAACCAGCTGGCAACAACCCAGTCGTCGTTGCGCGAGGCCGAAGAGCGGGCATATGAGCAGCGTGCCGCGGCGTTGAACGAGCAGACGCAGTTCGCGCAGGAACGCGGCGATTACCATGCCTCGCTGAACACGCTGCAGGAACGGATCCGCCAGCTCGAAATCGAGCGCGAGGCGCTGCAACGCGCGTTCGCATCGACACAAAGCGGACTGGATCGCACCATCGCGGAGCTCGAGGGGGCACTCAACACGGCGGCTCGTGAGCTCGTGTCCACTCGCGCAGAACGTGACGCGTTGCGAGCCAATGTTGATGAGGCTCGGCAACGACAGAGTGAGCTCGAAGAGGCCGTGCGGCAAGTCGATTCGGAATTCGACAATTTCCCGCTGCCGTTGTATCGGGCGACTCGCGAGGGTGTCGTCACGCATGCGAACCGCGCGTTCGGGACCCTGCTCGGCTGCCCGTCCGCCGGCACGAAGCGACGGCTGACTCTTGCGTCCGAGTCGTTCGACTCATCGAAGGAGCTCGCGTGGCTCGTTGAACGTTGCGCCTCGTCGGAAGACGGTGCGTCTGTGGAATGCAGCCGTCGTAGGGTGGACGAGTCGCGACTGATGCTGCGGTTGCGCGCAATGCCCGCTCGCGACGTCATCAACGTCGTGATCGAGGACCTCACACCAACCTGGGTACTGCAGGAGAAGCTCACTCGCGCACAGCAAATGGAAGCCGTCGGCAGAATGACTGCTGAAGTTGCGCTCACCTGTGTCAATTTGCTGCGAGAGGCGACCGATCACGGTCGCCGATTCATCGCCAAGCTTGAGAACGGTAGTGACGTCCGCCGATCGGGCGAACACGTGATTGGTGAGGTGGACCGAGTTGCGACCTCATTGCGGCAACTCGCCCGCTACGCGGACGAGCAAGCCATGAGCCTCGACCCGGTTGACTTGCATAAGGCCTTGCGTGATCTTGAGCCGATCCTCCAGGAGCTCGCAGGCGATGATGTCCAGGTCGTCCTGCCGGAACGGCCACCGCGCGAAGTGCCGCCGTTCACCGTCGACGTGACCGCGCAGCGTGTCGAGCGCATGTTGATCAACCTCGCTCGATACAGCCGCGGACGCATCCCGTCAGGCGGACGGATGGTGTTCGACATCGACTCCACTACCGTGGACGGGCAATTCGTCGCGAAATACCCGAACGTCCGGCAGGGGCCTCATGTCCTCCTTACTGTCACGCAGGATGGGGCGCAGTCATCAACCGCGGAAGGAAACGGGACGGAATCGGCCGTCGCCGGGAGCGCGATTGGCGATCTCTCCGCGCTTCATGGCCTTGTTCGACACTGCGGCGGTCATCTCTGGATGGACACCGACACCACAGGTGAGACGACGATCAAGATTCACCTGCCGCTTAGAGCAGCGTAGAGCGTTTCGTGGGGGCCGGTTTCAGCCGGCCCCAAGCCCGCATTTCGTGGGGGCCGGGTTCAGCCGGCCCAGCCTGCTCTAATAAGCAAATACATACGCCGCGCCGGAATCGGACGCCGAATTATCGGCTTGATTCCCATTGACCCCGCGAGCGGCGCTGTCTTCCTGATGAGCGCCAACAACCAAGGTGTGACCGTCGCCACTGATCGCGACGGCGCTGCCGAACTCGTCGCCGGCGTCGGTGTTGTCGGCTTTGATGTACGCACCTGCCGTCCACTTGGTGCCGCTGCGCGTGAAGAGATACGCCGCACCCGACTCCTCCGCCTCGTTCTTGTGCTCGCGCCAAGGGTTAAGAATTTCCTGCACGAGGAACTGCTGGATCTGCGGCGGACGGACGCCGTGGCCGGCGTTGTCCTCGAGATACGACGTCACGGCGAGCGCATTGCCGTCGCCACTCAATGCCAGTCGGACGCCGAACGAGTTGTACGGCCGTGCGTTTGGCGCTTTGATGAACGTCTGCTCACTCCACGTGGTGCCGTTCCTGACGAATACGTACGCTGCGCCAACCCAGATATTCGCACCTCGCCCCGGGGGCGCATCATTGTCGCATCCGGGAGGATCGATGCCCGGCGTCAGACACGCCTCGTCGCCGGAACCCACCGCGACAGTGTTGCCGTCCTCGCTGATTGAAGTGGCGAAACCAAACCCGTCACTTGTCTCGCCTCTGGACGCTTTGATGTAGCCCTGCTGGCTCCAGGCCCCATTCTGGCGGGTGAATATATAGAGTGCTCCGGAACCCTGGGACTTGTTATCGTCCGGCGGATTGAATCCCTTGCCTCCCCCGGATTCATTGAACGCCGCCGCTCCCAGCGTGTTGCCGTCGAAGCTGAGTGCGACCGAAAAGCCAAAAAGATCCCCGCCATCCTGGTTGGCGCTCTTGACGTAGGCCTGCTGCGTCCACGTCGTGCCTGTGCGTGAGAACACGTACACCGCGCCGGCAGATGCCGCTGAGTCGTCATTCTGGTTGCCGTTGATGCCACGCGCGTTGCTGTCCTCGGTAATCGCACCGACCGCCACCGTGTTGCCATCACCGCTGATCGCGAGCGAGAAACCAAACTGATCGCCGTCGCCCGCCATCGCGTTGCCCGTATTCGACGCTTTGATGTACGCCTGCTGCGCCCAGTTCGTGCCGGTGCGCGTGAAGATGTACACCGCGCCCGCCTGGGGGATGGAATCGTCGTTCTGATTTCCGTTGATGCCGGTCGCGCCGCTTGCTTCCCAGTGCGCGGCAACCGCCATCGTGTTGCCGTCGCGGCTTAATGCGACCGACGATCCGAAATGATCGTTGAGCCCAGGGTTCGATGCCTTGACGTACGCCTGCTGGGCCCACGACTGTCCCTGACGTGTGTAGACGTACACCGCTCCAGCGGCATACATGGAGTTGTCGTTCTGGTTGCCGTTGACGCCTCGTGACCCGCCGCTCTCAAACGGCGCGCCGACCGCCATCGTGTTCGCATCGCCGCTGAGCGCAATCGACGTTCCCGTGTGCCCCTGGTTCCCGCCCCCGCACGCGAAGTGGTCGTACGCCTCGGCGTTCGACGCTTTGATATACGCGACCTGCTTCAGGGGCAACATGGGCGGCACTTCCTTGTTGACCGTGATCGCCTGTGCACGCGGGTTGCTCGAAGTGACGAAAACGGTGATCGCAGTAAGCAATGAAATGGCCGCAATGCGATGAACATGGCGCATGGTTTCTTCTCTCAGTGCGGTCCGGTTGGTTACGAGGGCCGAACCTGTAGCGGCCGGATTATAGGGCAGTGCCGAGCTATTTCGCCGCACCTTTCCAGTTCAAAATCAGCGTGATTGGTGCCATGGGGACATCCGTGGGCGCATTGGTCAGAAATCGATCCGTCCCCATTGGGACGAATTCGGACGTTTGCGGCAAGGAAAAGAGGCGCGCGGGCGTTCCCGTTTCAAGAGTCACTCCGCGCGACGATGCAACCGCAACGGCCATCACGTCCGTACCGGAACGATAGAACAACTCGCGTCCGTCGGCCCGCCAGCGCGGTAGCGTCCCGCCACTCGTCGAGACACGCACCTTTCCACCCGCCACGAAGGGGAATGGCTGCACGTAGATCTCGTTCCGGCCGGTGTCATTCGACTGGTAGGCGATCCAGCGGCCATCGGGCGAAAACCGACCTTCCGACTCCTCGAATGCCGTTTGCGCGACCGCGACCGGCTGTCGTTCCCCGTCAAGCGGCAGCGCCCACAGATCGCGACGGCTAGTCGGGTTCTGCACGGCATACAGGACGAAGCGTCCGTCGGCCGACCAGTCATACACATTCTTGTTGTATTCCGTTTTCAACAAAGGCTGCTCGACGCCGCCGACTTCCTGCAGATACAGGTCGTACGTCCCCGAACGGTCGGAGAAAAACACCAGCCGTCTGCTATCAGGTGACCAGACAGGCTGCCCCTCACGCGCCAGATCGGACGTCGCGCGGCTCAACACGCCACGCGAGAAATCCATCAGCCAGATATCCCGGTTCGCATTGATCGTTCGGCTGACTGCGACCGTGCGACCATCCGGCGATAGTCGCTCTTGCACTGCCTCGCCCTGTTCAGGCTGACCGACCACACTGAGCTGCTTGCCGGTGCGGTCGACGACCGCGAGCTGCCATTTCGAACCAAGACCGATCGGGCGGTACGCGAACGCTCCGTTGCCAGCCGCTGACAACGCGATATCGCCGGGGAACAGATTGTCGGTCCCGACCTGGTCGGCGACCAGAAACGGCGTCCCCGAAACCTCCAGCCGTGCGATGTCGAAACGCTGCGCCATGAGCATGCCCTGCCGCGAAAACAGAAGATGGTCGGGCGCAACGAACACCGCCGTCGAATCGGCATCGACCAGACGATGGGTCTCGAACGAGTCCAACGTGCCGACGTACACACCGCGTCCTTCGGGTGTGCCAATGACGTAGAACAGAAAGTGACGCCCGTCGGGCAGAAATCGTGGAAACACATGCGCTGCCTGCGCAGGAGCGTCGAGACGGGTCGCGTCAGCAGGCTTCTCGCCCGCACGCACGCGATGAAGGGTATAGCCGGCCTCGAAGAGGATCGTCCCATCGCTGCTCCACGTTCCACTTCCCGCGAGCGGCAACCCTGCAAGCGCCTGCACCGCACCTGTTCCGATGTCGAAGCGCTTCAGCGCATCGTCTGAGAAGAACGCGATCGACCGGCCGTCAGGCGACCAGAACGGACGGCGACCGTCCTCAGTACCGGCGAGCGGTCGCGCGGTTTCGGAACCGAGAGAACGCAGCCACAGCTGGCCATCAGCCGCAAACACCAGATTCTGCCCGTCTGGCGACAAGGCGAAGGAGGTCACCGGACCTGCAGGGGCGAGAATCTGCACGCGCATCTCGGCTGACGACGGTGGGGCGCCTCGGGACACGTAGGCGACAACGCCCACGGCTGCGACCGCGAGCACCAATGCAGCGGCGGCGATCGACCACGGCACCCATGCAGCCGCGCGCCGCGACGACGCCGCAGCGTCGTGAGATCGCGCAGACGTCTCGAGCCACTGCAATTCGCGCAGGACGTCTCGCGCGCTCTGCCAGCGGTCCTCCGGGCTCTTGGCGAGACACGCCATCACGACACGTTCCAGCGCGGGTGGTGCCAGCGGTTGAACGGTGGCCATCGGGGCCGGCGTATCTTTCAAAATCGCGCCGATCAGGCTGGCTTGCGTATTTCCATGAAACGCGGGCTTTCCCGCCACCATCTCGTACAAGACGCAGCCGAATGCGAAGAGATCAGTGCGAGCGTCAGCCTCCTGCCCTTCGATCTGTTCGGGCGCCATGTACTGCAGCGTCCCCAGGATCGTGCCCTGCATCGTGATCGGCGTGATACCCGTGGGCGCGATCGAGAGGCCCGACGCGGCAACCACGGCTTGCGTCACCTTTGCCAACCCGAAGTCGAGCAGCTTCGCGCCAGACTTCGTCAGCATGATGTTTCCCGGCTTGAGATCGCGGTGAATGACGCCCGCACGGTGGGCTTTGTTGAGTGCGTCGGCAATCTGAACGGCGATGGCGAGCACCTGGTCGAGCGGTAACGGACCTTTGGCCAGCCGCGCCGCCAGCGTCTCACCCTCGAGGTATTCGAGAACGATGAAATCGGTCCCGTCCTGACGGCCAACGTCGTGGAGCGTGCAGATGTGCGGATGGTTCAGTGCAGCGACGCTCCGTGCCTCGCGTTCGAAGCGTTCATGTAAAGCGGGATCGCCGCTGACATGGCCAGGAAGCACTTTGATCGCGACGGTCCGATCGAGGCGTGTATCGCGCGCTCGATACACCTCCCCCATGCCGCCCGCCCCGATTGCGGAGAGGATCTCGTACGGCCCGAGACGGGTACCGCGTCCGAGCGTCATTCGCTGTTCAGGAAGTCGGCGCGATTGTAGCGGACTGTCCAGCGCTCCGAAAACCGCAGAATATTGCCGCCTTGTTGACATACATAGCAGCGCAATGTATACAGCCTTGACGTATGGATCTCGGGAAGGATCTCGTCGCGGCATCGGCGACGCCCCTCGTGCTTGCCATCCTGGCGGAGGGTGAGAGTTACGGCTACGCGATCCTCAAGCGCGTGGCCGAATTGTCGGGCGGCCACCTGCGGTGGACCGACGGCATGCTGTACCCGGTGCTGCATCGGCTCGAACGGCAGCGACTCGTCGCCGCCAAGTGGGGAACCGCCGAGAACGGCCGCCGGCGCCGGTACTACCGAATCACAAAGGACGGACGAGCCCAGCTCGCCGCGCAGCGGCGGCAGTGGCAGGTGGTTGACGACACCCTGCGCGGCATCTGGATGAAGGTGCAACCCGCATGAGCGCCGCGCCTATGCCGACGACGATGGAGGACCAGATTGCGCAGTGGCGCCAGTTCCTGCGCCGCCGCCGCGCGATTGAGAGCGGCGACATCGAGGAGCTCGAGGACCATCTGCGAAACCAGGTGACGTTGCTGAGCGATGCCGGCCTCGCCGGCGATGAGGCGTTCCTCGTGGCCGTCAAGCGCATGGGAAGCCTCGACGAGTTGTCACGCGAGTTTGCTCGCGAGCACTCGGAGCGGCTCTGGAAGCAGTTGGTGATCGGCGATGGTGCGGCGGCCCAGGCCTCGCTGCGCTCGGACGCGTTTGTTGCGCTCGGCCTCGCGGTCGCGGCTGCGCTCTCGATGAAAGCGCCTGCGCTATTTGGACACGAGTTCAACGAGCAGGCGACCTTTTACCCTCGCAATGCGAGTCTGCTGATCCTGCCGCACCTGGTCGGCTACTTTGCCTGGAAGCGCGGACTGAGCATCACGCGCGCGCTGCTGCTCCTCCTGCCATTTGCGGTCGGGGCCGTCTTCGCCAACATCTACCCATTCGGTGTCCTACGCAGCTACACCGGCACACTGACCGCGCTCCACCTGCCCATCGCGCTCTGGCTCGTAGTCGGCATCAGCTACGCCTCCGGTCAATGGTTCCGCGGCCATGCGCGTATGGACTTCGTCCGCTTCTCCGGCGAGTTGTTCATCTACTACGTCCTGCTCGCATTGGGCGGCGGCGTATTCATCATGTTCACGGTGCTGATGTTCAATGCGATCGGCATCAATGCCGAGTCGCTTGTCGCCAAGTGGCTGCTGCCGTGCGGCATCGCCGGCGCGTTGCTCGTCGGTTCCTGGCTGGTCGAAGCGAAACAGAGCGTGATCGAGAACATGGCGCCCGTGCTCACGCGCGTCTTCACGCCCTTCTTCACGATCCTTCTGCTCACGTTCCTCGCGACGATGGCGTGGACCGGCAAGCCCATCGACGTCCAGCGGAACGTGCTGATCGCATTTGATCTACTGCTCGTCCTGGTCGTGGGCCTCGTACTGTATGCCGCCTCAGCGCGCGACCTGAATGCGCCGCCCAACCTGTTTGACCGCCTGCAACTGCTGCTCATCGTCAGCGCGCTGCTGGTCGACGCGCTCGCGCTCGCCGCTATCGCGGCGCGCATTTCGGACTTCGGCTTCACGCCAAATCGCGTCGCCGCGCTCGGCGAGAATGTCATCCTGCTTGTGAACCTTGCGTGGTCCGCCGTCGTGTATGCCCGTTTTCTTTCGGGCCACGGTTCTTTTGCGGCGCTCGAGCGTTGGCAGACTGCGTACCTGCCGGTCTACTCCGCGTGGGCCGCCTTTGTCGTCATCGCCTTCCCGCCGCTCTTCTCCTACGTTTGAACGTCCGTCACGGTCTGTGCAGAGGAACGTGATCGCCGCTCGAGAATCAGAAATCGAACTGTACGCCAAGGCGCGCGATCCGCGCCGGAAGGATCGACGCGGGCTGGCGGAACACCGCAAAGCTGGGATTTTCCGTCAGCACCGGATTCGCATTGAACACGTTATTGATATCCAGATTCACTTTCGTCCGCGTGCGGCCAAACCGCAGGACTTTGCCGACTCGCAGATCGAACTGATTCCGGCGATCGCCGTACAGTGCGCCCGGTGGGACCACGTTCACCGTGAGATTGTTCGAGCCTCCCGCGAGCGGCCGTCCAAGCGACGGCAGCACGACGGCATTGGTCGCGACGAAATTGCCGAGCACCTGGGGTCCCGGAACGCTCTGGAGTGCACCGCTGACGAGAACGTCGACCTTCGGGATCTGGTACGACCCGAGGAATTTCACCTGCGTCAAAAACGGCGACTGCTGATGGCAGTAGTCCGCCGGAAACTGCACGCCCGCATTGACATCGTTTAAGACGGGCAATCCCGTGAGCATCTCGGGCAGCTGCGCGGCCACTTCGCAGTTATCCATCGTCGTGCGACCGCTGCTCAATCCGCCCTGCATGCTCACGCCGCCCTGGGGACGTAAGTTGAGAATCAGATCGAAGCCGTCCCAGTGCTCAATCTGCTTCCCGTAGTTCTTCGCGAACGTGATGTAGTTGTCCGCTGGTGTGCTGAACATCGCCTCCTTGACGTTGTACAACCCCCCGATGCGGTATCCGCCGTCGTCCGGCAGTCGCGGATCGGCAGGCGCGGTGATGCTGAACGCATCAAAGTCGCTCGCGGACCGAGCGCGGTCGTCGACCACGTTGAAGTTGCCGTAGACCCGGCGGAAGTAGCTGAGTTCGACCGACATACTGCGGAGGACCTGCTGCTGCACCGCTCCGGAGAACTGCCAGCTGTACATCCGCTTCCCCCAACCCCGCAGAATCCCGGGATCGTAGGTACTGCCAGGACGCAGGCTGCCGAAGTCAGTGTTGCTGAGCGCGCCACACTCGCCGTTCGCGGCAAAATTCAGCAGGTCGCAGTCGGGCCGGAAGTTGCGGTTCGCATCGTTCCACGATCGGTTCGCACTCGTGACGACACGCTGCGCTGGATTGAGCCCGTCGCCGAAGATCACATTCGCGTCGTTGCCGCGAAGCGCCTGTCCCTCCACATACTTGCCGAACGAACCCTTCAGCGCGGTCTTGCCGTTCCCGAACAAGTCGTAGGCGACGCCGGCGCGCGGCGAGATGTCATGCCACGAGATGCCGTCGGTCGGTGGCAGCGTGAAGTGGCGATTAGGCACGAGCGGCGCCGGTCCGATCCGCTGTTCCGGGAACGAGCTGGCGAAGTGGTCGTAGCGCAGACCGTAGGAAACCGTGGCGCGTCGTATGGTCCACCGGTCCTGCGCGTAGACGCCGAGGTCGGCGTCAAGGTTCGCGAGCTGAAGGAACGGTGTGGCGTTCATCGTGATCTGGTTCGGCGTGCCGTTGTTGGTGCGGTACCAATACGGCGCGTCGAAGTTCATGACCAGATTCTGCTTGCCGCCGATGTTGTCCGAGATGCCGATCTTGTAGCTATGGGCGCCGGTGATGTAGGAGAGCGCCACGCGGAACGGCGTATCGTGACTCCTGTTCCGCATGTTCGACACCGTGGACGCGTGATGCGTAATCCCGAGCGCCTGGTCCTGCACACCGATCAGATTCTTCGCAATGGCGTCGACGTTGTAGGCGAAGACGTCCTCGAGGCTGTCACCGACGTCGGGCAGTCCGAACGGGTGCGTCCGGCGGCTATTGATGAAACGGTGATAGACGACGGTTTCGAGCAGCAGGCGCGACGTCAGCGGCGCGGTCCACTCGGCATTCCAGCCGCCATTCGGCCAATAGCGCTGCGGCAATCCCGATTCGGCTGACACGATTGCGGTCGTCGCGGTCGAACACTGACACGTGTAGGTGTTCTCGTAGGCGAAGGCCAGCTTGTGAATCCTGTTCACCTGCCAGGTGACACGTCCGGCGCCGTTGCGCGTCAACACGTCGATGAACGCGGGTTGGTTCGGGTCGGGATCGTAGGCGAACGACGTCGGGCTGAAGGCGTTGCGGTTGACGAACATGCCGGCAACCCAGTTCTGCGTTTTGTTGTAGAGCATCGTGCCAAAGAACCAGAGCCGGTCGCGAACAATCGGACCACCGTAGGCGGCATTGATTTCGCCGCTGCTCTTCAAGTTGTTCGGTGTCCGCAGACCGCGGTCGCGAAGCCCCTGTGTGAAGTTGCTGCCGACCATCGCTTCATTCGCGAACGAGCTGATCAGCATGCCGCTGAACGTGTTCCCGCCCTCCCTCGGGATGAAATTCAGCCGCACCCCAGACCCACGCTCCTCGGTCGATACCGTGGCTGTCTCGACTGCCATCTCGGCGAACACGGCCATGTTCGGCACGCCCTGCGTGTTCGAGCCGGTTTCGACCGTGGAGATCGACACGCCGTTGCGCAACATCTCGAGATCGGTCGCGCGACTCCCATGCACCGTAAGACCGCCACCGCCGGTTGTCGGGCTACCGTTGTTGCCGCCGACGTCCACGGTGCTGTTGTTTACGCCGGGAATCATCGCTGCCACGAACGAGGGATAGCGGTTCACCGGGGCGTTGTTGATGACTTCCGCGGTGAGCACACGTTCGCGGTTGGAGCTCTGCACGTCGACGACCGGCGACTCGCCGGTGACGGTGACAGTCTCCTCGACCGTGCCGACTCGCAGATCGGCGTTCACCGTGGCGACGAATGTGCCGCTCAGCTCGATCCCTTCGCGTTTCACCGTGCCGAATCCGGAAAGGCCGAACGTGACCGTGTAGACACCGGGCCTGAGGTTCTCGATGCGGTATTGGCCCGAGTCGTTGGTGGCGACGGACCTGACTTTCTCAATCAGCGCCGGGCTGGACGCTTCGACGTTGACGCCCGGAAGGACGGCTCCCGACGTATCGCGCACCACTCCGGTAATCGACGCCTGCGCGTACAGCAGTGTTGGAATGACGAGGAACCCGACGGAGGCGCACGCGACCTTCAGTCCAGGCATAGGACCTCCTGACGTAACGTGACGCGGGTCTATGGCGGGTGTATTGGCGGGCGGATCATAGCGCAGACGAGCGTCGCGCGGCTCGTTTAGTCCGCGCGCCGCGCCGCCGTCGCTTCATCGCGATGCACTGAGGGTACGCACGATTCGCGCTCCGGCTTCATCCAAATTCCAACGCTCCACGACGATCGGCTCCTGCACCGTGACGGTGATCCGGCTGAACGGAAGCGCCATGCGGGCCGCGGGCCCGCAGCCATGCAGCCTGCGAACTGCGATGATTGGTTGCTGAAGCATGCTTCACATCGATTCCGCGCTGCTGGATCTCACGGAACAGCTGTGCCGCCGGTTTCAGGTGCTCACTGGCCGGACCAACGTGTGGTTGGCCTTCCAATTGACCAACTTCAGCATCGTCGTCTTCTTCGTCTGGGCCGGGATGCATTTCGAGATTGGAGGCCGGCTGTTCCGGATTGCACTGGCGGCGTTCTGCGCCGGCCTGCTTTACCTGCTCACCCAGACCCTGTTCAAGGTGCCGGTGGAGACGTACGAGAACAGCGCATATCGCCGCGTGTCGCGAGGACTCCGGAACCCCAGGCGCATGCGCGATGCGCCGCTCAGAATCGCGTTCCTCACGTTCTCGCTGATGCTTTTCTTTCCGGTACTGTTCCTCTATCAATATCCGCAGGTGCTGGCCATTCTCAATCTGGGTGTGAGCAGCTTCATCGTTGCGCACGGCCTCACGGTGCTGACGACGGTCATGCTGTATCTGCTGGCGTGCGATCCACTTCCGCCATGTCAGGGGAAGGTGCGCGAGTGGCTGCGATCGCTCGTTCCCGCGCGACGCGTTCCTGCTGCCGTGCCGAAGACTAGGACCCTAGCGGTCGACTTGGATCCTGCAACGTGGTCCGCGCCGAAACCGGTGGCACTGATTAACTCTCTTTCGAGACCGAGGTCCCCTGCCAGCTGACCAATTGCCAGCGGCCATTCGTATTGGCCCACACTTGCGTGTGCCTTACCTCCGCTAGCGTTTGGCCAGAGTAGTGGTAAGCCGACCGACCGGTAATGATCGCGGTGCTCGAATATGTCCGGACCTTGAAGTCATCAGTCGTGATCGTGTCGACCGGAAACTGACCGGTCTTCAGAATGTCGAGCCAGCCTTGCTTGTCAACGATTCGCCCGTCAGCATTCGTGGCTAGAAAATCGTCTGCATAGAGTCGATCAATTGTCGCGAGATCCGGACTGCCTTCATGAGCAGCAAACAGCTCGTGCTCGAGCGCTCTGAACACTTCGTCACTTGTGATCGTCACGATGCGTCTCCCTTCCGGACACAGGGCCCGCCCACTGAGCACCGGGGCTGGCGGCGTGGGCAGTTGGATGACGGGCTGGCGTCGCCGCGATCCTAGCGCACCACGCCGGCCGGGGTCCGAATCCTTACACGGAGTCGTTATACGATGCTCATATGCGGCGAACGCGGGCATCGGCTCGATGGATGCGGTTCGCACTGCCCTTTGCGCTGGCGCTAGGTGGGGTGGTCATGACTGCCGCGGCGCAGCGGTCCACCATCCTGACGAACGGACGGAACCTCCAGGTACCGATCAACCACGGACTTCCCGACAAGCCGCTCGGCTTCACGTTCTGCCGCCTGCGGTATCAGAACATCCGCAGGGCGAGAAAGTCCGGGTGGGGCGACGACTACCCGCAAGCAGACTACAACTTTCTGGTGCGTCTCTCCGAGCTCACCACGGCGAAGATCAGCCGATGGAACAACGGCGACCCCGGCTTTGCGAACGTCACCGTGATGGATCCCGATCTCTTCCAGTGTCCGTACTTGCGCATGCAGAATGCGGCCAACTACGACTTCACACCTGAAGAGACCACCCGCATGCACGAGTACCTGCTGAAGGGCGGCTTTCTCTGGATCGACGACAACTGGGATCCAGACTTCGAGTACATCCGTCCGAATCTGCTGCGAATCCTGCCCGGCGCAAGGATCGTCGACCTCCCGGTCGACTACCCGATGTTCTCGCTTCTCTATCAGGTCAACACGCTCCCGCAGATCCCGTCGCTGGGTTCGTGGCTGCGTAACGGTGAGGATTCTGAGATTGGACCTTCAACCGTCCACTACTACGGTGTGTTCGACGACCACGATAGGCTGGTTGTGCTCGTCAGCATGAACTCGGACGTTTCAGACAGCTGGGAGCGAGA
>Ga0068860_100001792_pt1 | contig 22875 bp, 16 predicted proteins | sample KBSSwiS32_FD_66597 | JGI IMG/M metagenome (GOLD analysis project Ga0068860, IMG submission 66597) | Switchgrass rhizosphere microbial communities from Kellogg Biological Station, Michigan, USA - KBS Switchgrass S3-2 | ecosystem: Host-associated > Plants > Roots > Rhizosphere > Soil ...
GGTCGTTGGCGAAGTATTTTGCGAGGTTGACGAAACCCAGGACGTCGCCAGTGCCTGGGTGAACACAGAACAGCGGTGTTTTGCGGCCGGTGAGTTGGAGGGGGACGATGGGATCGTATTCACCGTTCCAGCGTGCCTCGGCCGACCCCTTGGGAAAAATATACTCGCCGAGTTGAGGGTTCGCCACGCCCGCGACCGGAGCTGCATGACTTACAAGCTCTTCCGTGATGTTGGCGGACATGGTGGTTCCTTCAATGCGCGAGCGCCGCAGCCAATCGGGCCCTGACCGATCCGGGGAAATGGGTCTCGATGGTCCGTCGGACGCCCTCCTTCCAGTGCACCGAGCAGTTGCCTATGAGCGCACGGCGTTTGGTGTTGTCGAATGCATAGGTCTGCCTCGTCACGTCGCTACGTGCAAATCGTACTTTGACCCCCGTAATCTCCGAGATATATTCCATGCAGTCTTGAATGCCGACCGCCTCGTCGCCGCCCCAATTCACGATCAATGCCGGGGCGGATGCAGCCTCCCACAACAGCGGCACCTGCTTGACCAGGTCGTCCGTGTGAATCAGTGAAGCGAGGTTCTGACCCTTGTGGGGAACCGGAATAGCCTTGTCTGCCAGCATCTCTCGATACAACAGCACAGGAACGCCGCCATGCCCATATGGCCCATAGGCGATGTTGAGACGCGCAATTACTGTCGGTAAGCCGAGAGTGGCCGCGAAGGCCCGTACCGCACCCTCGGACGCGATCTTGACCACCGGATATGCCGGTAGCCATCGCGCAACGCCCGCAAGCGGATCAGTCTCGACGTACAGATGGTCCAATTGCTGTTGTGCATACAAGGCCCCGCTGGATACATAAATGAAGGCCCGGGCTTTACGGCAGTGGGTCATGAGCTGGCCGATGGCCACAGCGTTGACCTCGATCGCCGTATCGAAATCTCCGTCATCGCCCCGCCGCACGGCCGCGTGCAACACGTGCGTGAAGTCGGATGGTAGGCCGTCGAGGCTGTCGCGCCCCATATCCCAATCCCACGTCAGAACACCCCGGGCACGCAGTTGGTCCTTGACTCCGGGTACGCTGAAGCGCCCCAGGGCCCAGACCTCATTGTCCGGAGCCAAAGCCTCGGCGATAGGCCGTGCGACCTGTCCGGTTGCGCCGGTGATCAGGATCTTTTTCTTTCCGCTATTGATTGTGCTCATGGCTAAACCTCCCTTTTTACCGGCCATCCAGCGCACGATCGAGCTCTGCGCGTAGCACACCCTGGAAACTCGCGACGTGCTTTGCACCCATCAGGGTGTAGTGCTCACCGGCTACATCCACATACCGGTTGGGCGAGCGTGTGAAATCATCCCAACGCTTGATCTCGTTGTTCAGCCAGTTCTCTTTCGTGCCGCGCAACGGATGAGCGTAAAACACAGTCATCGACTCCACGGCACCTGAGGGTACGTATGATCGGCCCAATGTAAGCAACGACTGCGCGAGTCCCGCCCAGGCAGTAAACTTGGCCAAGTCGAGATCGAGCTCCACAAGACGCTCTCGTGGAGCATTCTCGATGAGATATGCGCAGGGATCCTGGACTGGCAGCGCCGCGCGGAGCTTGGCGGGCAACTCGTCTGCCTGCTGCTTGTCTATCAGGGCCAGGAAGAACGCGAGATTGACCGCGCCCTCAACCTCATCGAGCTCGTCCATGCGGTACTTGATGTGCGGCGGCAGATTGAAACTACCAACAAAGGCGGCGCGCTCCCCTTGCGACTCGAGCACTTTGGCGATCTCGAACGCAACAGCGCCGCCATACGAATAACCCGCGACCGCATACGGTCCGTGGGGTTGGCGGCTCCGAATCGCATTGACATAGGTACTGACCATTTCGTCGAACGTCGCGAAATATTTCTCACCCTCGTTGAATCCGCGCGCTCGCAGCGCGTAGAACGGGCGTTCATTGACGAAGTACTTGGCGAGGTTGACGAATACAAGAACCTCGCCCACTCCCGGATGCACGCAGAACAGCGGCGTCTTGTTTCCGGACAACTGCAGCGGGACGATTGGATCGTATTCCCTCTTTGCGTCGAGGCACCCGGGAGCAGTTCGCGCGGCCAGTGCTCGTACGGTTGGGTTCTGCAGAATGGTCACGATGGGCAGGTCTTCGATGCCCAAGCGCTCTTCGAGCTTTCGTTTGAGCTTAAGGATATCGAGAGATGTCCCACCTAGATCAAAGAAGCTCGCGCTCGTGCTGAGCGTGACCGGATCAAGCCCGAACATGTCGGCGTAGATCCCGGCGATCGCAATCTCGGCGGGACCCTCGGGAGCTGTATATCCGCCGAGTTGCCGGGCGGTCAGCCCCTCCACATGAGCCTCGTACGCTGCGAGTTCCCCGCCTTCCAGGCGCCTGCGCAATACTGCGCGCTGAATTTTCCCCAGGCTCGTCTTAGGAAACGCGTCCTTCGGCAGCGGCAGTATCAGTGATGGCCGGAAGCCCCAAAGCAGAATGGTCGTGTTACGAACAGCAACGATCAGCTGGTGCAATCTGGCCTCATCTTCCAGAGGGAAGGTCGTCGCGAATGTAACCACGAGTTGTTCGGTATCGGCTCCTTTCGGCCGCGTGGGGAATGCAGCAACAAAGGACCGCTCAATTCCTTCCGTCTTCTCCAGGACCGCCTCCAGCTCATGGCTGAAATAGTTGGCCCCACTGACGATGATGCTGTCCTTGCTGCGGCCCACGAGACTCAGGCGCCCTTCCTCGATGCGCCCCAAGTCTCCGGTGCGGAACCACCCGTCTGCTGTAAACGCCGCGTTCGTTGCCGCGTCGTTGTTATAGTAATGAGTAAATATCATCGGGCCGCGCAGCTGCAACTCACCGGACTCACCCGCGGGCAGCGCTGCATCGAGATCGTCAACGACTCGCATCTGCAAGCCAGCGATCGGCTCGCCAAGCGACGCAAACTCGCGGCCCGCGTCGCAGTCGGGAAACGCCCGCGAATATATCGACCCGGCGCAGGTCTCGGTCATGCCGAACGCAGGCCACAGCGATCTCCCAGAAAGTCCGTAGGGCGCGAGCAGCTCGAGAAAGCGCCGCCCCGTCTCAACTAAATTGGCTTCGCCACCGGAAATAATGTGCCGCAGGGAAGATAGATCAAGCGCTAGCGGTGGAGCATTAGCGCCACCTGTCCCCTTCGACTGTAGCGCCGCGTTGATCTGCCCAAATAGAAAGTTTGGCGCGAACGTCATGGACACGCGGTAGCGGTCGATGATCCGCAGGAACAGCAGCGGATCGGCCAGGATCGCCGCCGGATCGACGTGGAGCTGAGTCGCACCGACATACAGCGGAAGCATATGCGCCTCCAACAACGCTGCCACGTGATCGAAAGAGATCCAGTTAAGCGTAATATCCGCAGCGCTCATCTGTTGTTTCTGCGTCTTCCCTTGCATGGAAGCAAGGAGATTGCCATGCGTAAGCACGACGGCTTTCGAGTTGCCGGTGGAGCCTGACGTGAGCACCAGCACCGCCGGATCCGTCGGTTGCGCACAGTATCTTGGTTCCCCACGCGCGCAATTTCGCAGACTCTCAAGCTCGGCGGCCTTCAGGCCTGGAAACTCCCTCTTCATTGCCCGCGTGGCAACCACGAGGGGATGATCCAGCAACGAATCTACGTGAGCGAGATGCGTCTTCCAGCGCTCAGGGTCGTTTCGAATAGGGACTAACGGGCACGGAACGAACCCTCCCAACACACACGCCCAGAATGCCGGGAGGAAGTCGGCGGGTGCTTCCACGAGCAGTGCGACCTTCGCGCCGGGATGCAATCTGTATGACTGCAGGCCACCGAGTATGTGCCTAGCCTCGTCCAGCAAAGCCGGGTAAGTGAAAAGACCGGCCTCTCCCGAGACTAGTCGCACCCCCGCGCGAGGGTGCCGTTGCGCGGCGCGCAGGAGCAGTTCGGCGATGCTCTCTGGTTGCGCGAGCTGCCCCTCGGACTCAGACAACGCTGATGAGGCGGAAGCGAGAGAGACGGACATAGCAATTCCTCCATGTGTGGGCTCGTGCCTTCGATCACGCTATGCGTGCCCCCTCCGGTACGATTCGCATCCTTACCCAAGGTCACTTCGTTTGCGCATTGGCCGCGAATCGTGTTGTTTGACGGCAGGCTGCAATTCATTCAGCTGCGCCGTCGTTGCGTGAAGATCTACGCTGAGAGTTTGACGTTGTCAACCGCGATGTTTGTTTAAGTTCCGATGACAAACAGGCAACAATTTATGGCTCGATGACTGCGCGGTTTGAATTTCACCGCACTGGAAGTGTGCTTAATCCTACGGCCACCTCTCGCACGGAAAACGCACCACATCGCCCGGCTTGCCCGGAAAGCGTGCGACCCACAATAGACCCATTTGACACGGCAGAGCGGGTTGACGGCGAGTGTGTTTTATTCTAGAAGATTCTCCGAGGAGCGCGTGGGCTCCGACGTCTTTCCCTATCTGTCTCAAGGATGTGCGAGGCAAAGAGTCATGGTCGCATACGCAATTGCCGATGTCCGAATCCGCGATCAATCACTGATCGGCAAATACCGCGAGTTGTCGCAGAGTTCGATCGCCAAATACGACGGACGCTACGTGGTTCGCGGCGGCACCGTCCATACCGCAGAGGGGAAGTGGTCACCTCAAATTTTTGTCATTGTTGAGTTTCCGACCATGGAACGGCTTCGAGAGTGGTATGGATCGCCCGAATACGCCGAGGCTTTGAAGCTTCGAAGTGCTGCGATGGATAGAGATTTGATCTTCATCGAAGGCGCGCCGGTCTAGCCATAAACGGTTAATCACAGGGCGACCGATGCGAACATGGAGGACAGCAATTTGACGTCGGATACCAATACGAGCAATCACCACTCGCTCGCCGGCAAAGTCGCGCTCGTAACCGGATCGTCCCAAGGCATTGGGCGCGCCGCGGCGATTGCGCTTTCGCGGCTCGGTGCCTCGGTGATTATCAACTACAACCGCGAAGCCGCATCAGCACGCGCGTTGGTCGATCTGATGGCCTCCGAGGGGCGCCGCGCGCTTGCACTGCAATCCGATATACGTCAGGTTGAAAGTATTCGGGCACTGTTTAAGCAAGCCATCGCATCGTTTGACAGACTTGACATCGTCGTCAGCAATGCCGGCGCCCAGGTTCCCTCCCATACAATCGCGGACGTAAGCGAGGAGGAATTCGATTTAGGCTTCTCCCTCAACGGTCGATCTCATTTCTTTATGATGCAGATGGCTGCTCGAACCCTTTGCGACGGCGGCCGTGTCATCCTAACCTCCTCCAGTACAACGGCCACCCCTTTTCCCGGATCCGCCGTCTACGCAGGCGCTAAGGCAGCCGCAGAGATCTACGTGCGTGTACTTGCCAAGGAACTGGGGCCAAGAGGCATAACCGTCAATGCAGTCTCGCCTGGCCTCACCGACACGGCACAAATGCGGGCGGGCGTCTCGCAAGAACGCATGGACGCCGTCATTCGCATGACACCACTGGGTCGCGCGGGGCTGCCGGAAGACATTGCCGACGTCATCGCTTTTCTCGCGACTGATGAGGCCAGGTGGATTACCGGACAGAACATTCGGGTCGGCGGCGGTATCGTCTAGAACGGAAGCGCGATCATGGAAGAGATTCCTGTCATTATCGTTGGTGCCGGCCCCGTGGGCCTAACCACCTCCATCCTGTTGTCTCGTCTGGGCGTCCCTTCATTGTTGCTGGAAAAGAGAGCGGGTGTTTCCCCTCTTCCCAGAGCACGTGGCGTCACGCAGCGCACGGTAGAAATCTGGAGCCAGTTTGGCCTCTATGACGAGCTCACCGACATTTCGCTGCCACCCAGCTGGTGCCACAAATTTGTGTATGTGGATACTCTGGGCGGCCAGGTGATCGGGGAAATGCCGAGCAATAGCATGTCACCTGGTGCCAACGCCGCCTTTACGGCTCGAGACTTCCGCTGCACGTCGTCCGACCTGATCGACTCCATGCTGCTGCAGCACGCGAAAACCTATCCCCTGGCGCAAATTCACTTTGACCGGGAGTTAGTTAAGTTCCAGCAAGACGCCGACGGGGTAACCGCGACGATCGAAGACAGGCAGAGCGGCGAGCAGCGACAGATCCGCAGCCGGTTTCTCGTCGGGGCCGATGGAGCCAACAGTTTCGTACGCGAGCGTGCCGGCATCAAGAGTGTGGGTGCATTCAGTCTGCGGTCCTATGTGAACACGTACTTCGATGCGGACTTGAGTCGGTGGACTAAAGGACGTGAAGCCGCACTGATATGGACTCTTGCAAGGGGCGTTGAAGGTTGCTTTCAGCCACTCGATGGCAGGCGACGCTGGATGTGTCAGATCCAACTAGGGCCTGAAGAAGACCCGCAGGAGCGCTGGGCACCTGCACGGGTGATCAGCCGTATCCGGGACATGATCGGACCCGAAGGCCATGGGGTCGATATCGAGCTTCATTCAGCCGCTACCTACACCATTTCGGCATTGATAGCGGAACGGCTCCGCGACGAGCGCGTCTTGCTGGTAGGCGACGCGGCGCACAAGATTCCGCCATTTGGCAGCTTCGGCATGAACACCGGAGTGCAGACCGCCCATAACCTGGCGTGGAAGCTCGCCGCGGTGTTGAGCGGAGCCGCTCCATTGGCCCTGCTCGATACATTCGATGTGGAGCGACGGGAAGTGGCACAGCGTGTGTGCTCCGTCGGGCGCGTCAATGCGGGCTATGTAGCCGCCATACAAGCGGCGGAGACATTGGAAGCGAAGCGCGCGGCAATCGGAGCCTCAACTACCTACGGCAACTGGGTTGGGATAGACCTGGGGGTCTACTACGAGCGGGCGGGCGCCTTTGTGCCGGACGAAAGTCCGCAGCCAACAATCGCAGACCCTGTTTCCGACTACGCGCCCACGGCAAAGCCGGGACACAGGGCGCCCCATTTTTGGGCCCGCCTGGGTGCCGATCGTGTCTCGTCAGTAGATCTCTTTCAGCGCGATTTTGTGGTGCTCACCGGCACGAAGGGAAAGCCCTGGATTACTGCCGCCACGAGGATCGGGGCACAAGGTTCCTTGGGCTTAGTAGCCTACGAGGTCGGAACGACGGGTGACCTGGTTCCGGAGTCGGCATCATTTACTGAACTCTACGGTATTGAGGAGACCGGTGTCGTACTGGTGCGCCCGGACGGACATGTGGCGTTCCGCACCCTCAACCAAGAGGCCGCACCAGAGCTCGTACTTCGCAATGCCCTGAAGAGAACTCTAAGTCGAGCCTGACTACGCGCATTCCATTGAGGGTCGACTGCCGACTCAGCCAACCTCACATCATTCTGCGAAGTAGGCGCTAACCCCGCTCTTCAACGTCCGCCCCTGCCCGCCCCCGGCCGCTTGGCGATCCAGTCCTCAGCCCACCGGGCTTCTCCAGCTCGATTGTGCAACGCACCGAGCAGTTACTTACCTTTTGAGCACGGCCATTCGCGAAACACTCTTGTCGCTGCGGAGCATCTATTCATCACAACCCTGATGCGCGATAACTGTGCCAAGCAGCACCGCCGCTTGGTGTTGTGGCGACACGCAACCGCCCTCGAAAAAACGCAAGAGAACTTCGGAGTGAGTATCCATGCCGACGACCCTGGAACTGGCCAAAGCGCATGCTGCCGCCGAAGACCGTCATGATGTTGCCGCTACGCTGGCGACGTTTTCGCAGGACTGCGCGTATACGGTGGAGGCTTTTGGAATCGATCTAAGAGGCAAGGAACAGATTGGTCAACACTATTCAGGTACTTTCTCCGCCTTTCCCGATTTCTTCAACAAGGAGGTGCTATGGTTTGACGCTGGCCACGACGTGTTCGGTAAAGCACTCGTTGAGTTTACGCATAACCGCACTTGGAATGGCCTCCCGCCCACAGGTAAGAAGATCAGCTTCTGGTCGTTCGCACACTTCCCGCGAGGTAAAGATGGCCTGCTGGCGGCAGAGCACATCTACATGAATGGCAATGAATTCTTGCACAAGCTCGGAGCGCTTCCCTCTGCCAGTGCGTTCGAAATTGCCGCCCATATCCAGGCTCTCGAACGCCGTATCGCGGAATTGCAGCAGGAATGTGCTCGAAGGTAGCTGCCCCTACCACAATCCAACTCGTTACCTACCATCTCAGCTGTGTTCGCGACTGAACTTCTGGACCCGGATTGGGTCCGTGCCGTCCCAGTTGGCGGCAGTGGCCTCCATCTCGGTCAACGCCGCCGCCAGTTCCGGCACGATCTCCATGAGCTCGGTCATTCCAGGGAGCTTCGCAGACGTATCAACATAAGCACCCCGCCCGCCACCATGGTCAGCAGGCGAGGCACCTTCATTGACGACCGCCAAACCGAGATTTCGATATCGTGCGAGGTCCTTGTCGAAGTCATGACTGGCAATCGCAAAGTGATGAAATCCGTACCCGCGCTTCGCTACCACGTCTTTGTAAGCGGAAGGTCCATCATCATTCTGTTGGATTAGTTCAAGCACCATTGCCCCCGAGTATGCCACTGCGACCGTAAAATCCAGCGCTGCTGGCGAGCCCCGGTACCGCATGTTCTTCATGGGGTAGTGTTCGAATACAAACCAGGGACCTACACCGTACAAATCCAGAAAGCCCTGGATGGATTCGTAAATGTCCTTGACAATGAACGATGTGTGAATGACTCGCTTGCGCGCAATTTGGCAGTTTGCGTCCATGCTCAGACCTCCGAATTGTTATCAGTCGTCTACACCGCGGTATATAGTCCGCCGTCTACCTGGATATTCTGCGCAGTGACGAAGCCGAAGTCGTCACTGCAAATCGCAACGACTGCCCGGCCAATGTCGTCACGGGGGTTGCCTATCCGGCCCAAGGGGAAAGCGCGCATGAGCTGCTCGAGCGCCTCTGGGTGCTCGTTCAAAAACATCTCGGTCGGCTCCGTGGCAGCCACTGGCCCTATTGCATTAACAGTGATCTGATACGGCCCCCACTCCCGCGCAAGCGCCTTCACAAAACCCCGCACACCGCCCTTGAGAGCTGAGTAAATGGGATTGTGCGCACCACCATGCATTCCAAGATTCGAAGCGAGCACTACGAAGCATCCCCGCACCGAACTCTTGAGGTGAGGCAGGGCTGCCTGGGCAAGAAAGTATGCCGCGTCCCATGACACCGACGCTTGTGCGTGCCACTTTACGTCGGTGACATCCTCAAGCGCGAGTGGATAGGCTGCCTCACGATTAACGGCATTATTCACGGCTATGTCGAGTCCACCGAACGTGGCGACAGCGAGCGAGACCGCAGCGTCGATTTCAGCCCGCACCGAAACATCGCATTCAATGACAAGCGCAGTGCCTTGCTCCCGAGTGATGAGCCCCGCCGTCTCGTCTCCGGTGGACTTTCGCCGCGCAACAATGACTACATTTGCCCCTTCGGCGGCCAGCGCAAGCGCAATTCCGCGGCCGACACCACCGCCGGCACCCGTGACGAGCGCGGTTCTACCCTGAAGTCTAGGTCGCGAGGTTTTCATGGAACCATCCAGTTGCCGCCATCAATGTTCAGCGTTGCGCCAGTGATCACACTAGCCGCGTCGCTAACGAGAAGCCCGATCAGAGCCGCAGCATCGCTGGCGAGGCTGGGCACGCGCCCCAGCGGCGGAGGTGGTGGACCCATCTCAATAACTTGAGGAATGGCAGCGGATGCGAGCGCCGGATAGTTGCTTTCGCCGCCAATCGCCACCCAATTGACGCGAATGCCCTTCTGTCCCCACTGACGTGCGGCGGACTTCACGAGCGCCCGCTGGGCCTCCAGCAGGGTGGAGAGTGCGACAAGACCGGGCGCACCCACAAGCGACAATACGGGCCCGAACACGACGACTGAGCCACCTTTTCCGTTGAAATGGTCGTGGGCGGCTTGCAGACAATAGAACGTGCTCTTGATCGCAGCATGGGTGCTCTCGCCCCACTGCTCATGCGCCAACCTGTCGATTGGAACGGAAGTCAGCGAGGTGGCTGGAGTAGCACTATGGACGATCATCTGCGCCGACCCCAGTTGCTGCTGCGCCCTTGCAAATGCAGCAGCAACACTCGCACGCGAAGAGAACGACGTGTCGACTCGAAAGACGGTGGAAGGCACGTCGGCACCCACGTCAGTCAACAAAGCTACCCGCGCACCGTTGCAGGCTAGGCCTCGCGCAAGGGTTGCGCCCGCGTCCGTGCCCGAAACCGCCACAAAACACACACCCTTGTTGGCGTTCACGGCACGCGTCACGTCAGACACTGCGCATCGTCCGCAGCCTGCAATTCTACTCGCGCAGCGCCATTCGACCTATACCGATTCACATCCCTCATTGACGTCTCCGTATCCGTGGCTGATCCCGACTGGGCATACACCTACATGCCTGTCGCATCCATTGAGCAACGTTTACTCCAAGGCTATGTTCGCGTCAACAATGACATCGCCCGGAATTCGCTGTTTGATACTCGATCTCACTGACGCACATAAATAACTCAACCTGCCGCGCGCCGCACGGGAACCGCGCCTGCACATGCGGCGGCCTACACGATACTAAATGCCCCGTCGATGATGATTGTTTGGCCCGTAACGTAGCTAGATGAATCGGAAAGCAGCCACAACACAGCCGCAGCCATTTCCTCCGGTTCGGCAGGGCGACCTAAAGGGATCAGATCATTCAGGTTCTTCGCAGCATCACCGACTTCATCCGCCCACCGTTTGAACATGGGCGTCCTCGTCGCCCCAGGGCACAGACAGTTCACGCGGATTCCGGCGGGTGCCATCTCCAATGCCACTGCTTTCGTCATACCGATTACTGCATGCTTACTGGCCACATATGCCGACCGCTCAGGCATACCGAGCGTTCCATGCACGGACGAGTTGTTGACGATGCTACATCCACGACGGCCTCTCATGAGCCGAAGCTCACGTTGCATGCACAGCCAGACGGAACGCGAATTGATCGTGAAGATTTCATCGAAAAGCTCAACTGAAGCATCCTGTATCGGTGTGGGTAAACCGCCGACGCCCGCGTTATTAAAGGCGCAGTCCAACTTTCCGTGCTTTCGCTCGATACTCCCGAAGAGCGCGTCAATTTCGTCGTCCTGCGTCAAATCCGCACGCACATAGCTTCCGCGCCCTCCGTCCGCTGCGATCCGGCTCACAGTATCCGCCCCGGCACTCGCGTCAAGACCCGTAACGATGACTTCCGCGCCCTCCCGCGCCAACAACACTGCGGCGGCGCGTCCGATTCCGCCCCCGCCGCCTGTGACTAGAACTATCTTTCCCGCAACGTTAGTCAAGCGTTCCTCCTTCCGCAAAAGCGTCCGTGACCGAGTCACCACCTATTCAGGAGTTACCCGAGCAGCCAGCCGAAATACATCGTAGTACCGGGAAATTGGCCGCACCGAATCTCTCCCATCCCACCCGACAGAGGCGTGATATATAGCAGTGAACATTGCCTCCACTGTCTCGTTCGTCTCCATGACTTCGATCATCGTCGGGAACTTGCCCTTTGTGTCCAGAAACGCTGCGCGGCTTGGAATGTCGTTTACCGCGTATGCAGCAACCTCGTGCCCCATGTCTTTAAGTCTATTGAGCTCGGCGTCGAAGTCCCTGACCGCGATTCCCTGGTGGTGCAGCCCATAGCCGCGCGTTCTAATCACCTCGGTAAACACCGATGGCACATCGTCGTGCTGCTGGATCAACTCAACTTGGACGTGCCCCGAGTTTCCATAAGCGAGGCTCGCGTTGATTTGCGTGACTCTGCCGCGATAGTTGACGTTCCTTATTTGGATACGTTCCATCAGGAACCAAGGTCCAGCATTGATGTGCTTAGTGAAGCTGTCCATTGCTTCGCGGATATCTTCCACGAGAAAACCAAGCTGGCAATGACCGTTCACAGGCTGCCCAAAATTGAAAAAAGTCATTTAAGTTCTCCTGGCCACGGAGCCGGATCGAGGCCAAATCCAAGGGAATTCCCTGACACTCCTGAAGCGGATCGGCGGAGTTAGATCGCAACCGGGAGCCCGGGCCGTTGCACTTCTTCGATCAGGCCTCATGGTCCATCCGGTCGCATGCAGATTGTTTTTGAATAGCGCTCAACCTCCCTCCTCGTGTCACCAGTCATCCATAACGACTCACAGCGGATTCGCGCTGCCGGACAATGTCATTCCAGCACGGCTACCCTTCGCGTGTAAAGCCATGCTGGCTCCCCACGCAGCAGGCGCCAGCAGTGATGTTAACGGACAAACAATAACGGAACCTGCGTCGCACGCATTCCGTGCGGTGGGAACCGACTCGGCCGTTTCTGGGAACCGAAGTGCCCTGAAATTGTGCGCAGGGCGACACACGTAAATGAAGTACGCGGTGTCAGATTTACCGGTGAGCTCGTATCACGCTGTGAAACACTCCATGGCCGCAGCCTGCAGCTCTATCTCGCGTCTAGCCCTATCAACCGCCACCTTCTCTCCAACTTGATTTCTCGGTCGCGTCATTTGACACGTGGAAGGTGTCAGCGTAGATATAGGTAAGACTGCGGGCTGGGAAAGGTCGTTTCCATGGAGACACAGCAACATGCCAAAGGTGGCGGTCCTGCTTTCAACCTACAACGGAACTCGGTACCTCGAGCCGCAGATTAGGTCCCTCAAGGAGAATACAACACCTTTCACGCTGCATTGGCTGGATGACCATTCCACTGACGATACTCGCGAAGTGCTGCGCGCCTCGGCGTTCGCCTCAGGTATCGATCTCTGTGAATGGCACCAACCTCAGCATCAGGGAGTCCCGGGCGCATTTTTCCAGCTCGTCGAATGCGTCGACGCTGACATATATCTTTTTTGCGATCAGGATGACATCTGGCAACCGGGCAAGATCGACGCGACGGTTGCCAATCTCCTTCCCGACATGGCATCCCCGGCTCTCTGCTTTTCGAACGCCTTTATATTTAAAGAGAACGAGCCCGAACTTCTTCATCGTGCATACGATGTATTCGGCGCAAAGTCGACCATGGTTCTGCAGGAATCGAGATTGTTTATCTCCAATGCCGCCATGGGAAATACCGTCGGATTTACGCGACCGCTGCGAGAGATATTTCTCCAACACAAGGACGTAGCACGTGCGTACGCGGCCATGCACGACTGGTGGCTATATATCATTGCTGCCGCTTCGGGTACGGCCCGCATGCTTTCCGACGTACCCACGACACTGTACCGGCTTCATGGAAGCAACACGGCTGGCGCCTACCTTGTCTCGGGCGGCATTAATGACATTTCCCGCCGGTGGCGACTTCAACAGGCGAACAGGCGATGGGTTTCCCGGCAAGCCGAGGGCTTTCGTCTCGCCTCAACCACGCTACCGGCCGGGCCAAAACTTGAGCGGCTGCTTGCGGTTGCCCGATTGGTGGCGACTCTCGATCGGCGGCAATCTCCCGCAGCGCTTGTGCGCCTCGCGCGCCGCGGCGCCATGCCCCCAGCCAAAGGAATGGCCCTCTGGCTTGCAGCCGCCTGTCTTTGTTCTAATGCCTCAGCCTGACTTGGACTGCAAGGAAGCAGGGGGAGTCACGACCGAGGCCAAGTATCATGAGACTGCTCGACGCCAACGGAATCCGGCACCCAAACCAGCCGCGACCGAGAACAGCGCTATGCCCACCGCTATACATGACACTGCTACGAGTGCGAGTGCGTGGAAGCCGGTAGCGCCGATCATCTTGCTACCAAGGGCGGGGCCGGCAGCGCCGCCAACCATCATGAACGCAGGTGCAGCACTCGCAAATCGGCCGGAGGTGTCTAAGCGGCCCAGCAAAGCAATGGCATAGGGAATACAGAACATAAGTGCCATTTGCAATGTTGCCGTACAGATGCAGAAAAGGATCGGCGAAGTAGCATTTACAAGTAACAAGATGTCCGCCGTTAAAAGCGCCAGGTCAGCAACAAGTGGCCAAAAAAGCCCAACGCGTTGCCCGAGTATATGCGCCCCGACGGGACCGAGCAGAGCAAGGGGCGGCGCAATCGCGAGCACTATGCCGATGGTGCGCGCGTCGAATCCAAAGCCGTTCCCTATGGCGATGATGTAAGTCCAGACAGTGCTGTGGCCGACCAACACGACGGCCAGGGCCAGACATCCGAGTAACGGCGCGAGCTTCTGAGTGGCCGCGATGCGCGTCACGCCGAGAGCCACCACGACGGCGGGAAGACCCAGCAGCGCCGCGACCATCATCACCCCACCGGCGACGGCCAAGATGCCGAACAACCCGGAAGGACCGAATCGCCCGATAAGGATGGGTGACACTAAATAGATCATACTCACCAGAAGCACCGTTCCCGCTTGCATGAGCGCGAGCAGGCGCTCGGCATTCTGCCGGCGCGCGGCAACTCCGGTAACAGACGCCATTAGCGCTCCCATCGCCAGGCCACTCAGCAATCGCCCAATGATCACCAAATGAACGGCAGGAAACATTGCGATGACATTGGATGTCACAATAGCCAATGCTGCGATCGCAGCAACCCACCGAGGCCTGCCGTGTTTGCCGTACATCGATACTGCGAGAGCACCGATCGCCATCGCGAACAGCTCACCGGATGCGAGCCAGCCGACTTGAGATGTGGACAGCGGCCCGGTCTTGATCATCGCTGCAACCCACAGCGCTATTGTGGCGGGACCGCAACCACCGAGAGCATTTCCGAGACAAAGGGCTGGGGCTTCAAGCCCATTGAGCCGCACTAGATTGCGGCAGTCGGAGTGCGCATCAGATGCGGACACTAGGGTTACATCTCAACCAACCACTGATGGCTCAGTGGCACCCGACTATAAGGGTCAGCGTCGTGTCGTGAATTGTCGCGCTCGCTCGAGATACCATTATGGCAGGGGTCGCACCACCGAACTTGAGGCCCGGGTACTGTTCTCGAACAGCTGTGCAGCGTAGCACTAACTCGTTGCGCCACCTGTGCTTTCCTTCAGCAAAAAACAGCGGCTAGGATTCGCCGATGCACCATCGTTGAATTGACTGAAACGTTTTGGCTTCAGCAATGTGTCGTAGGTGTGCTTAGGCTGGCTAAAAAGACGACTTCCTGCGTGAATGGATGTGGAGATCATCCTAACTCCTGCAATGGTCGCATGTCGAGCGTCCCCGCCTCACTCAAACCATTCCCAACGGACGTGCAAATTTGGTCGAGATGACAAAGTACCAGCATCGAATTTGACTTGGCGAAGAATTCATCGGTCTCCAACCACAGGCGACTGAGCGTCGAGTTCTGGATCGGGCGCGACCGAAGATGCAAGAACTACCATGAGCGATTCCGAAACACTGTTGTCTCGATTTGGAGCGTTTTATGGCCCTGTGCGCAATAGACGTGCGCCTGAAATTGTTGTCCCATGCCAAGTAGCACTGCTGAGGCATTGCGGGCGCCAAATTTCTCGCTGCGGACGAAAATGGAGGTGCGCCTATGGCGCGATTGGATGGCAAAGTTGCAATCGTTACTGGCGGAGCGAGTGGTATCGGCCTGGCTATCGCAAAACGGTTCCGAGAGGAAGGGGCAAACGTAATAGTTACGGACATGAACGCCCTCGGCGAAGAAATCGTGAGAACAGTCGGTGCCGAATTTGTTCAACATGATGTGGCGGACGAGGAAAAGTGGCAGGCTGTTGTCGATACGGTCGTCACAAAGCACAAGCGTCTCGATATTCTTGCCAACAATGCCGGTATTGGAGCCACGGAGTGTCGCGCCGACCCTGAGGATGTGCGGGTCGAGGACTGGCGCCGATTGTTTGCTGTCAATGCCGAAGGCGTCCTCTTAGGGTGTAAGACGGCAATTCCGCAGATCGCACGCTCCGGCGGCGGAGCAATCATCAATATCACGTCGCTTATCGCACACATGCCTGCGCCGCCCGGTTTTTTTGCGTACGGTGCTTCCAAGGCGAGTGTCATACATATGACTCGTTCGATTGCTCTGTACTGTGCCCGCCAGCGCTATGCAATACGCTGCAACTCGGTATCGCCTGGACAAGTAATAACGCATGCAATGGAAACCATGTGGTCGAAACACTCGCGCGATAGCGGTCGCGACCGACAGGCAATTGTTGCCGAGGATTTATCTCACATACCCATGGGTCGATTCCAGGATCCGGCCGACGTGGCCAATGCTGTCTTATTCCTGGCTTCGGATGAGGCCCGCTACATCACGGGCATCAATATTCTCGTCGACGGTGGCATGGAGCTCGTGATGTAAGAGCCGCAGAGTGAGATTGACCGGCGAAATGTTTTGACCATATAGGCCGTAGAGCGGCCGGACCGGGAGTGTTGGATGGAGGTTTGGGGGCGCAATTGATGACCCAGAGCATTGTCGACCTCCGGACCGCCCTTCTAGACCGCCCCCTCGGTCTGGAAGACCGTCAACCTACCTTCTCTTGGCGAATGCAGTCTGACCGCCGAGGTGCGCGTCAACGCGCGTTTCGTATTCTGGTGAGCAGTAGCTGTAAGGCGCTTGCGGCCGGCAGGCCAGACCTCTGGGATAGTGGCTGGGTAGAGTCGAACGAGAGTGTCGGCATTCGTTATGCGGGCATCCCGCTCGTGTCCCGCCAGTTATGTTATTGGACAGTCATGGTATCGGACGACCAGGGCCGAGAGATTATGCCGTCCGATCCAAGCTCGTGGGAGATGGGACTGCTCTATCGGTCTGACTGGACGGGAGCCTGGATCGCCGCCGAGGACGAACTCGAGCGTGACGACCGGACAGCAGGAATGACGTGGGTAGGTGCGTCGAGTCCGGGCCCAGAGTCACACTTCCGGTTCCGGCTTCCATTTGTCGCCGACGCGGACGGTCGTCTTCTAGTGACTATCGTTTCGATGGGTGCGATTTCTACCTTGTCGCTGGACGAGACGTCGCTTCCATTGCCGATCTGTAGAGAGAATGGAGTCGCCAGTCGCCCGGCTGTCCGTGTCGAGCTGCCGGTCGCGGCCGGATCCCACAGGCTCGGCGTGGAGGTGTCCGCGCTGCCGGCGGGATTCTTGACCCAGGCGGCCATTGGGGTTGCGGCTCAGATACGGGTGACGAGCGCCGACGGCCGCGTCACTCGTTTGACCGGTGGTTGGGAGATGGCCACCGATGACGCGGGGGGCACGGATTGGGCCGCGGCTCGGCCGCTCGACAATCCCCCTAACGTTCCTTGGCCCGCGATGCCCGCACGGCTTTTGCGACGGCGCTTCGACGTTCGCTCGTCAATACGATTTGCCCGGCTTTATGTCGCGGCTTTGGGCAGCTACGAGATGCGACTCAACGGAGACAAGATCTCAACCGATTGTCTATCAGGCGAAAGCACGGATTTTCGGCATCGGGTGCTCTATCGAGTGCATGACGTAACCAATTTAATCGCGCGAGGCGAGAACATTCTCGGCGCAATTCTCGGGGACGGTTGGTACGCAAGCTATCAAAGCCCCGTCGGGCGCTATGCGTATGGACCCGCACCGCGGCGCCTGTTGGCACAGCTCGAACTCACGTATGCAGACAACTCGCGAGAGGTAATCGCGACTGATGAAGGTTGGCGAGCCGACTGTTCGGCAATCCAGTCGTCAGAAATCTACAACGGAGAGGACTATGACGCCCGGCTCGAACAGCCGAACTGGGATCGCGCGGTGTTTGACGACAAGAGCTGGAAGGGCGTCTGGCCGGCCCCGGCACCCGATGCCGCGCTCGTGGCGCAGACTAGCGCACCCATTCGCGCGTTGCGCACCGTCCGCGCAATCAAGATAATCCAACCATCTCCTGGTATTTACGTATTCGACTTCGGTCAAAATTTTGCGGGTTGGGCACGGCTAACGGTCCAGGTCCCTGCTGGCCGACGCATTACACTTCGCTTCGCCGAGAGACTTCGAAGCGACGGTCATGCCGATCAATCGAACTTGCGCGCCGCGCGCGGGTGCGATGTTTACGTCGCGCGGGGTGTCCCCGCGGGCGAAACGCATGAGCCTCGCTTCACCTACCACGGATTTCGATATGTACAGGTCGAGGGGCTTGACGGCCCGGTCTGCGAAGACGTCGTCGAGGGTGTTGTGGCCCATACCGATCTCGTAGAAACCGGGATATTCCGCATCGACTCCCCGCTCGTTCAGAAATTGTGGCTAAACACCCTGTGGAGCCAGCGCTCGAACTTTGTCGGCATCCCCACGGACTGCCCACAGCGCGACGAGCGGCTCGGCTGGGGCGGCGATGCGCAAGTATTCTGGGATGCAGCTTCCTTCAACATGGACGTCGCAGCATTCACCCGACGCTACGCCAATGATCTCCGCGATGCCCAATCGAAGGCAACGGGTGCGTACGCGCTCTGGTCACCGATGGCGGACACCTCGATGCTTACAACGCTGACGGGAACGCCAGGATGGGCCGATGTGGGCGTTGTCCTGCCATGGACCGCGTTCATGCGCTACGGCGACCGATCGATAGTCGACGAAAACTGGGAGGCCATGACCCAGTATGTCGGCGGCATCCTGCACGACAACCGCAATCACCTGTGGAGAAAGGGGCGCGGCCTTGATCTTGGTGACTGGCTGGCGCTTGACGCCAAGCATCCCGACGACGAGACAACGCCGAAGGAATTGATCGCGACTGCGCTCCTCGCACAATCACTCGATCAGTTAGCTGAAATGGGAGGAGCGACCGGCCGGGAGAGGGAGGCGACGGTGTATCGAGAACATGCCCGACATGTCCGGGACGCGTTCGCCAATGCCTACGTCAAGCGAGACGGGACCGTCGGCAATGGAAGCCAAACCAGTTACATCCTTGCGTTACGGCTTAACTGCGTTCCGCACACGCTTCGCAGCGCTGCCGCCGAAAAGCTATGCGCCGATATCCGCCGACGTGGCACGTTGCTCTCGACCGGCTTCCTTGGGACGCCATTTAGCCTCGACGCGATTGCAGATTGCGGTGAGGCAAGTCTCGTGTACGACCTGTTGCTGCGGACAGACTTCCCGTCATGGGGTTACATGATTGCAAAGGGAGCGACTACGGTTTGGGAGCGATGGAATGGCGACGTGGAGGATTTCGCCATGAATTCCCTTAACCATTATGCGCTAGGAGCAGTTTGCGGCTTTCTCTATCGCCGGGTGGCAGGGATCGATCCGGTCGCGCCGGGCTTTTCCCGCGTGCGCGTTAAACCGCTGCTTGACCAACGTGTCAGAAGCGCTGGCGCTGACTATGATAGTGTAAGAGGTCGCATCTCGGTAAATTGGGTACTCGAACCGCGGTCTTTTTCCCTAGAATTGACTATTCCGGCAAATTCTCGCGGTGTGGTACATCTGCCTTCGTCTGATTGGGCAACTGTAACCGAGAGCGATCGACCCATCGAACAACTCCCCGAGATCCAGCTGCTCTTTCGCAGCACTACAGAGATCGTCCTGGAGGTCGGCTCAGGAACTTATGTCTTCGCTGTGCGGACCTAGAGTGCAGGGGTGTCTCTCGAACGTCGGTGTCCCGGAGCTCGTGACGTGCCAACAGCCGCTCATTGGATCATTGCATGCGGATGGACAGGAAACGCGGCAGCGAACGGATCACGGCGCACGATCGTCGCTACCAATGGTAACGAAATTGAACGGCAAAATTCGCGGGTTCCTCTTTAGAGGCGAGAAAAGGCCCCCCGAAGGATTTTAGGATGACGCGGTTGGTTAAGTTCTTGCCAATCAGGTCGACACTCCAGTGACCATCCGCGTTCTGGATGGCCAGTCGGCCGTCCAATCGTGAGTAGCCGCTTTGATATAGCAAAGGATCATCGGAAGCGTCACCCTGCAAGAAGTAACCTGTCGAAAAATAAGGCATCAGCTCCGCCGTGAATTGGTAATTGCCCGGCAGAGACATGCTATAGGCAACAGTTAGGCTTCCGCTCCAACGCGGCGCGAACAGTGTCGGACGGCCAGTGAGGTTCTCAGCGGTAATACCAAGACCGGGAGGCATACCTTGATCCAATAGTGTGGGGGGCCCGTCCGGGTATCTGGCGTAGTACGCATCCAGATAGGTCACGTTGGCCGCCAGACGAAAGTGCCGGCCGACCGCCCATTGCCCTTCGAATTCGACGCCCTGCGACCGCGAAGCCGCCGCATTCCTAATCGCTTGATAGCCACCTGTGGGCGCTCCATTTACGTTAACTGAGCCTGCCACAAGACTTGAGACTTGAAGATTGCTGTAATCGCTCCGAAACAAGTCAACGTTAAACAGAACGGTATCATCGAGCCATTTGCTTTTCAAACCAACTTCATAAGCATTAACGTACTCCGGCTCGAACGGCAGGCTGTTAACGTCGAACGACGAATCAGTGCCGTTGAATCCGCCCGCGAGGAAACCTCTGGCATAAGACAGGTAGCTCATTACTTGCGGCTGAATTTGATACTGAATCTTCGCGGAAGGCAGCAAAGCCCGGTCGGTTCTGTTGAACGACCCTACCGTCGCCGGCGTACTGTGGCCAAAAATAGCACCCATAAGCGTCGTCACTTCCGGCGGATCCTGCACGAATCCGCCATAGAGTTGTGTGCCCGTCCCAAAATATGAATTGTTGGTGTTCTCCTTATGGTTCGAGACGGCACGCAGTCCGGCAGACAACTTCAGACGGTCCGTGGCGTTCCACCCCACCGATCCAAATACGGCGTAGACTTTTTCATCCTGCGAAAACAGTTGATTTTCGGCTATCGGCAGATACGAAGCCAGAGAAGCGAAGGGCGGGATCGAGGATATAAAGTTGAGAAACGGAAGATTGATTTCCAGGCCGTATCTGAGATGATCGATTTGAAAATAGGCTCCCGCCAGATATTCGATCGGCTGATCGGTCGGGGAAGCGATGCGGAATTCCTGGCTGAATTGGTTGAAGTGTTCCGGTCCCGTAACAGTAGCAGCAAGCGTTGGAAGATTCGTGTTATCCCACTTGAAGTTGAAACGATAACCATAATACCCGGTTACCGAAGTAAACGTCTGGCCCCACTGACGATAATTAATTGTGAGAACGCTCTCGTTCGTGTCGAGAACATTACCCTGCCCTCCCTGGCCCGTGTTTTCATTGTTGTTGAGGCCGTTTGGAAGGTTCTGGGCAAGCACTGTCGGGCAGGATGCTAATGGTCCGAAACTCTCAGGCGTAAGCGGCGGCGGGGGCGGACAATTGAAGGTCTGCAACGGCTGCCCGCCGAAGCCGACTCCGGATTCCCGGTTATCGCTGCCTTCAATCTTCAAGGTGGCGTCCAGTTCGTCGTTAGGCTTGTAAAGAAGCGTCACACGCCCTGCCACGTTATGGTCGACGGGCGCCTTGTTCCCGGTGTTCACATTTTCAATCCAACCGGTCCCGCCGTTGGCAATGCCGGCTGCACGGATAGATAGTTTGTCGCTGAACGGCACCGTGACCGCGCCCTCAGCCGCATATTGGCCATACGTGCCATAAAGCGCCCGCACAGAGGCATCAAAAGTATCGCCAGGCTTCTTGGTCACTATATTCAAGGCGCCGGCGATGGCATTGTTGCCGAAAAATGTGCTCTGCGGACCTTTCAGAACTTCGATTCGGTCAAGATCAAGAAAGGTCGCAGCGACCAACCGCGATCTCCCATGATAGATGTCGTCAATAAAGGTCCCGACAGACTGGTCGAGGGACTCGTTGCCGCCCGAGCCAATGCCGCGGATATACATATCGGTGCTGGGGCCAGCAGGATTGACGTGCACAGCGGGAGTTATCTCAGTCAAGCGCTGCAGCGAATTTTGGTTTTGAGCAGCCAGCGCTTCACCACTGATGACTTGCGCAGAGATGGGGACGAGCTGAAGGTTTTCGACGCGACGCTGGGCCGTGACCACGACCTCTTGCAGCTTGACGTCCTGATCACTCGCGCTGTCAGCCGCATGCAGCGAGCTGCATAAAAGAGCGCTCAGGCTGACGCCGACCAGCGAAGTCGTCCGGATGCGCCGCGAATGTAATTCGCACAGGTCACGTGAGCAGTTTTGTTTCATGATTACGCTTCCCAACGAATACCTGAGTTGCACGCATAGAGTCGACTTCGAAACCGCCCGCCCTCGAGGCCAGTCCTCAGATAATGTCATCGAGGAATGATGCGCGGCCATAGAAAATAACGGAACACTGTTGTCTGGAATGCCTCTGCCGCACGACACTAACGGGTTGAAACATCCCAGGATTCAACGAAGACGTCTCTCAATGTTCACGATGCTTTCCACAAGCAAAAGGTAATCCAGGCATTCATTTCATATCGGTTAGGTTGCGCCGTGTCATTCCACTGCGGCTCAGTCGTCCTGGGCAGCCAATCCGATCGACCTGTTTACCAAATCGAGGTTCAACAATTGGATGGCTGGAGGAGGCCGCGCACAGGTTTGTTTATTACGATGGCAGGATTCTTCGACGTCGTCGATGCGCTGAGTCGGCTCGTTCTGATGTCGCGCCGAGGACGAGCGAGCAGCTGGCCGACTAGGTGTACTACCAAATTGACATGAGGTGCGCGAAGGCATTCATCGTCGCGCGACCGCTTGCAGCACCCGCGGAATCGTCGTCACTCAGCGGACTCATTCCGATCAGGATCCGCCAACATCCCTGTAAACAGTACATCCAACACCGCGTTGGTGTGCAGATCGCGCACCTCCTTCGTAAACACATCGATGCCATACGCCTCGAGCATCCGATTGCGACTGGCAATGAATTGGTAACTCGCCCCCGCGATGATTTGCGACAAATGATACGGCGGAACAATCGACTTGATCTTGCCGTCCTTCTGTGCGGTCTCGACCAAGCCAGTGAACAGTGCATACAGCGGAGCCAGATACTTCTTGGACAACCAAGTAAGTCTGGGGCCGCGCGTCTCGCTCTCCCGGATGATGACGCGAAAGACCTCGGGCCGGTCCGC
>Ga0068860_100001793_pt1 | contig 22866 bp, 20 predicted proteins | sample KBSSwiS32_FD_66597 | JGI IMG/M metagenome (GOLD analysis project Ga0068860, IMG submission 66597) | Switchgrass rhizosphere microbial communities from Kellogg Biological Station, Michigan, USA - KBS Switchgrass S3-2 | ecosystem: Host-associated > Plants > Roots > Rhizosphere > Soil ...
CACGGGTATGGACGCGACGGTTACTTCGAGCACCTCCTGCTCGGGGGAGGGAACCGGGAGTTGGCGACCCACTTGGCCGAACGGTTGCGCGAACAGCTGCCGCGTACCTACTTGGTGATCGATGAACTGGGCGACATTCCCGAAGGCTTGCGCGGGCTCCATCGCAACAATCCCGTGAATCGCACCCGCGGCGGCGGCGTGCAGATCGAGCTTCCTCCCACCATCCGTTGGAACCGCGAGGCCCGCAACTGGTCTGATTATGAAAGCACCCCGCGGGCCGACGATGTGGAGATCCTGATCACCGTGTTGGTGGACGCGATCGCGCAATGGGAGGCGGCGTGTCCACCATTGTGATCACCGGGGCCAGCGCCGGTATCGGAGCGGCTGCCGCCATCGACCTCACCAGTCAGGGACACGAGGTACTGGCCACCGGTCGCTCGCCGTCGAAGCTGGCCGCCGTCCATCGGCTGATGGTGGCCGTGGCCCCGGAGCGCGACGCCGTGCCCGAGCCGATGGTGGCGGACCTGTCGAGCCTGGCCGAGGTTCGTCGGCTGTCCGACGCGGTACTGGAACGCTGTCCAACGATCGACGTGTTGGCCAACAACGCGGGTCTCCACACCTCCCATCGCCAGGTGTCCACCGATGGCTTCGAATTGGTGTTCGCGGTGAACCATCTGGCCCCGTTCCTCATGACCAACCTGCTCGCGGAGCGACTCGGGGCGAGCGGCGGGCGAGTGATCACCACGTCGTCCGGAGTGCAAAGCGTGGCCAAGCTGGATCTGGACGATCTCAACCTCGAGAAGCACTGGAGCTCGTTTCGACGCTCCTATGCCGGCTCCAAGTTGGCCAACATCGCATTCACCAGCGAGCTGACCCGGCGAAGCGGGCTCCCCGCTACCTGCTTCCACCCCGGCGGAGTGCGCACCGACCTGAGTCGCGACTCACGTCTGCGGTTCCTCGGATCCCGGCTGGGCCGTAGTCCGGCCCGCGGGGCCGACACATTGATCTGGCTGGCCACCACCGACGAGGGGGCTAGGCCGGCGGCGGTGTATTACGCCGACCGCAAGCCGGCCAAGATCTGCGCCGCCGGACGCGATCCCGAGCTGGCGCGCCGGCTGTGGGACGCCAGCGCGCAGATGGTCGGTTTGGCCGCCCCGGTGTAAGGGACGGCACCCGGTCAGTAGACGTTCCCGTATCGGTGCATGGTGCGGCTCACCACTTGCTCGTGCATCCACCGCAGCAATTCGATTCGACCGTGAGCCACGACGGGTCGTTGATCGATCGCTATCCCGGCGTCATGAAGGCCCCGCAACAGGGCCTCGCTGGCCCCGCCCAGCACCCGAACCACCGTGGGGTTCAACGCACCCAACCGCTGGAGGAACTGGTCATCGGGCTCCTGTCCTGCCACCGAGACCGATACTCGAACACCGGCGGTCTCGGCGGCCGCCAGCGCGATGTCCGCATCGATTTTCGAAGCGGCGGCCCCCAGGCGCAGGACCACGTGGGGCAGCGGGCGGTAGCGGAAGCGATTGGTCTCCGCCCGCAGCCCGGTGGGATCGTGCTCTCGGCTGAACTCGCGGTCCCACCATTTCCGGAATGACCGCCGGGCGGTGTCGAGTGTCGGCGAGCCGGCGTCGCTCCAGGAGCCGAACGCGGCCACGTAGTTGGGTCCGCCGGCCTTCACCCGTACGCCGACCGACGACCGCTTCCACCCGCCGAAGGGCTGGCGTTGCACGATCGCGCCGGTTGTGGAGCGGTTGACGTACAGATTTCCCGCCTCGACGCCCTCGATCCAGCGCTCGATCTCGGCCGGGTCGAGCGCCTGCAATCCCGCGGTGAGACCGTACGGCGTGCCGTTCTGGAGCTCGAGCGCGTGGTCGAGGTCGCGAGCCTTCATTACCCCGAGCACCGGTCCGAAGCACTCCTGTTGATGGAACGCCGAGCCGGCCTGCACCCCCAACTTCACCGCGGGTGACCACAGCTGTGTTCCCGGATACTGGCGCGGTCTCACCAACCAAGCCTCACCCTCGTCGAGGTGGTGCAACGCCCGCTCCAACGGCCCCTCGGGAGGGCGAATCAGCGGACCCATCTGCGTGGCCAGATCGAACGAGGAGCCAACGCGCAGGCTGCTGACCGCGTCGCGCAGCTTGTCCCGAAACCGATCGCCGTCGTACACGGACGCTTCGGCAATCACCAGGCTGGCCGCCGAGCATTTCTGACCGGCGTGACCGAAGGCGGATCGCACGATGTCTCGCACCGCGACGTCGAGATCGGCGGTGGCCGTAACCACGATGGCGTTCTTGCCGCTCGTTTCGGCATGCAGCTGGAGTTCGGGCTTCCACCGCAGGAACAGCTGCGCGGTGTCGTACGAGCCGGTGAGCACCACCGCGTCAACCCCTGGATGCGTAATCAAGCGTTGGCCCACATCATCGTCGGTGGTGGGAAGGAACTGCAGCGCATCACGGGGCACGCCCGCCGTCCAGCAACACTCGGCCATCCGTCGAGCGGTCAGCACCGCCTCCGGCGCCGGCTTCAGGATCACCGCACTTCCGGCCGCCAAGGCAGCCAGCACACCACCGGCGGGGATTGACAGCGGAAAGTTCCAAGGGGACGCCACCACCACGACCCGGTAAGGCGCAAACCGCAGGCCGTCGCTCGCGAGCTGCTCGAGGAGCCGGGTGGAATGGGCGTAGTACCGAGCGAAGTCGACGGCTTCCGACACCTCCACGTCGCCCTCGCCCACGGTCTTGCCCGTATCGGCGGCCATGGCCCCACAGAGATCGCCCCGGGCCGCCGCCAACTCCTCGGCCACTCGACACAACAACGCCCGTCGCTCCTCGGGCGAGCGCCTCGCCCACGCCTCGGATCCCGAATCGGCCAGCGCCACCGATCGTTCCACCAGCGCCAGGTCCGCCTGCACGTAGGTGTAGGTGCCGGCCTCTGGCACCGGCGACTCACCGGCGCCCGTCGCGGGGGCCACGACATCTTCTTCCAAGCTGGCCGGCACCAAGGGGCGAGGGGTCCCACGCCAACGTTCCAGTGCGTCGGTGATCCAGCTCCGGTTGTCGGCCGACGTCCAATCGGTATCAGGTTCGTTGACGAACGGATCATCAACACCGAAACGTCGATCCTCTTCGTTGCGCTTCTGATTCCGGTGCGGTGGCGAAGCTGGCTCGAGGCGCTCGCTCACGGCCCGCTCGAATCGGGATCGTTCTGCGTCCCATCTCGGAGTGCCAACATCGAGGGAGAACATTGCCCGCAGAAAGTTCTCCGGCGCAGTGTTCTCGTCGAGCCGGCGCACCAGGTAGGCAATGGCCGACTCGAAGTCCACCCGCCTGACCAGTGGCGCGTAGAGCAGCAACTGGTCGCTTCGTTGGCGCACCACCGCCGACTCCGCCGCCGCCATGCCCGCCAGCATCTCGATCTCGGGCCGGCGCTGGTCCGGATCTTCGGCCCGCCAGCCGAGCGCCCAAGCGATGTCGAACAGGTTGTGGCTCGCCGCCCCCACCTGCAGCGCCGCCGGATCGGCCGCCAACGCCAGGTCGAGTAGTCGCTTGAAGTTGGCGTCCACCTCGGCCTTGGTGGCAAATGGGGCCGCGGGCCACCCGTGGATCTCGGCGTCCACCACTTCCATGGCCAGGTTTGCGCCCTTCACCACCCGAATGCGCACTCGCCCGCCGGCCCGGCGATGGCGATCGTTGGCCCACTCGCACAACGACTGCACGATGGCCACCGAGTCAGGGAGGTACGCCTGAATGGCCAGGCCCGCTTCGATGGCGGCGAACTCCGGCTCGTCGAGCACCCGTCGAAACGCGGCCACGGTGAGATGGAGGTCTCGGTACTCCTCCATGTCCAGCGTTACCAGCACCGGCGGATTTCGGCGGGCCGTGGCGCGATACAGCAGTCGCAAACGGGCCGCGATGCGCTCCACCTCGTGATCGAAGGCCAACACATCAAGCTGCGCGCACAGCGATGAGATCTTCACCGACACGTGCGAGATGTGACCCTGGGCAATCAGCGTGAGCACGGTTTGTAGGCGATGGTCGGCTTCGGTATCACCCAGTACTGCCTCGCCCAACGGGCTCACGTTGAGGGTGTAGCCCTGCCGACGGCGCTGTGCCGTGATCGGCCAGAGCCGCCACCGCTCGGCCGGTAGCACGATGCCGTGCGACTCGTAGCGCAGCCTCCATCGAACCAGCGGCATCACGGCGCGCGGGGACACTGTGGTGGCCATCCGGGCCAGGTGCAGCCCCAGTCGGTCGACGCCACCAAAGGCCCGGAGCGAGTGGCCACCGACGATGGCTCGGAACCGCTCGGCCGCTCGCCGGGGGTCTTCGATGCGAACCACCTCGTCGGTGAGCCGCAGCAGCACTTCACGACCGGCCGGATCGTCGATGAGTCGGGCCAAGCGGCGCCGGCGCGCCCGCTCTCGGGTGGTCGTGCGGGCCTTGGCCTCGACCAGCAACTGTTCCGCCAGCGCGACCGCTTGCTGCGTCCGCTTAGCGTCGTTCATCGGCTCACCCATCTCGTGACTCGGAATCTATCGGTCCTCAACTGTGGCTCGGTGGCCCTAGCCTGCACGGTGATGCGAGCCACCGAGCGCGTTCAGGTAACCGGACACATCATCGATTCACTCACACTGGCCAAACTGCTCGACCTCATCGTGGCCGCCGGAGCCGAGTACGAACTGGTCGACGTGACGATCGGTCGGACCAAGGTGGATGCCAGTCGAGCCGTGCTCGACGTGACCGCACCCAACGAATCCATCCTGGCCGGTTTGCTCGAGGAGTTGGAGGTTCACGGGGCCAGTCCCGTGTCTCAGCGCGATGCCACGTTGGTGGCGTGCGACCTTGACGGGGTGTTTCCGCCCGACTTTCACGCCACCACCAATTTGCCCACCGCGGTGCGGATCGACGGTCACTGGCGCGATGTGGTGAACCCGGAGATGGACTGCGGCATCGTCGTTGGGCGCAACGAGGTGCGCACCGTGCCGATGCACCGCGTGCGACTGGGCGACCAGGTGGTGGTGGGCCACGAAGGCGTGCGCGTGGAACCGCTGGGCAAGGTCGGCGGCAATAGCCCGTTTGAGTTCATGAACTCACAGGTCTCTTCGGAAAAGCCCAAAGCACTGCTGGTGGCCCAAGTGGCGGAGCGGCTGCGGCTGGCCCATGAGCGAGGGGCGCGAGTGTTGGCAGTGTGTGGACCGGCGGTGATCCACACCGGAGCGGGGCCCGACGTGGCGCGCCTGGTACGCGAGGGCTGGATCGACGTCTTGTTCACCGGCAACGGCTTTGCTACTCACGATCTCGAGTCCAATGTGATGGGCACGTCGCTCGGGGTGTCGGTGGACGCCGGGCTTCCGATGGAGCACGGGCACAGCAACCACTTGCGGGTGATCAACGAGGTTCGCCGGCGAGGATCCATCGCGGCGGCGGTAGAAGACGGCTACGTGACCGGCGGAGTGATGTACGAATGTGTCCGCCGCCCGATCCCGTTCGTGCTGGGCGGGTCGATTCGCGACGACGGTCCGCTTCCGGACGTGTACACCGACGTCGTGGAGGCCGCCGACGAGATGAGGCGACATCTCGACGACCTCGGCGTGGCGCTCATGCTCGCGTCCACATTGCACGCCATCGCCACGGGCAACATGCTGCCGGCCGGCGTGGAGACCTTTTGTGTGGACATCAACCAAGCGGTCGTCACCAAATTGGCCGACCGGGGAAGCCACCAAGCGCTCGGTCTCGTGACCGACGTCGGTCTGTTCGTACGAGACCTGGCGGATCATCTGTGCCGTTAGCGAGACGCCGATGACCGAGTTGGCGTGGGGCCGCCGCTACCTCATGTGCGCGCCCGAGTACTTCGGCGTGGCCTACGAGATCAACCCGTGGATGCACCAAGAGGTGATGGTCGACACGGATCGGGCTCGCCAGCAGTGGGACCGCCTGGTGAGCACCCTGGAAACGGCCGGGGCCACGATCGAGTTGCTGGACCCGGTGGAGGGTCTTCCCGATCTGGTGTTCACCGCCAACGCCGGCATCGTGAACGGTCGGCAGTTCGTGCCGGCCAACTTCCGTCATCCCCAGCGCCAGGGCGAGAGCCAGTACGACATCGCCTGGTTCGAATCGCATGGCTGGCGCGTTGACCGATTGTCCCCCACGGTCGACCACGAAGGAGCGGGCGACGCGTTGCCGTTCGGCGACGTGCTGGTGTCGGGGTATCGGTGGCGCAGCGACGCCGCCGCCCACTCCGAGCTCTCTCGCCTCACCGGCGTTGCGGTTCGATCGGTGGAGTTGGTCGACCCGCGCTTCTACCACCTCGACATCACGTTCTGCCCCCTCGACGATCGCCGAGCCATCGCCGTGCCGGCCGCGTGGGACGACTACGGCATGCGGGTGATGAAGGAACTGGTGCCCGAGATCCTGGAGTGCGACATCGAGGAAGGCCTCGGCTTCGTGGCGAACTCGGTGGTGGTCGGTCGCACGATCGTGATGCCCACCTGCCCTCCCCGCGTCGGCCGCCAGCTCGAGGCATGGGGCTTCGACGTGGTGGTGTGTGATGTCTCGGAGTTCACCAAGGCGGGCGGGGCCGTGCGCTGCCTCACCCTCGCGCTCGATGTGGGCTGACCGGCGCTGCCCTCGGCCCGAACGCCCGCGCGTATGTTCGCCCCAACCCCTCGCTGGCACTAAGTTGCTGGCGAACGCGACAGGAGCGGTGATGGCGGAGCGACGTAAGACGACCACCTCCAACTTCGGGGTCGGCGCTCGCGAAAGTCACGATTCCACGCCGTTCTATGACCGGTTCCGCGCTCCTGAGATCTCGAGCGATGACACCGTGGCGGGGCCCGTAGCGATCGATGAGCCCTTCGTCTGCGGCGATGCGCGCGCGATGACGCAGGTGCCCGACGGTTCCGTGGCACTGGTGGTGACATCTCCGCCCTACTTCGCCGGCAAGCAGTACGAGGAGGAACTCCAGCGCGAGGGAATTCCGGCGTCGTATCTCGAATACCTCGACATGCTGACCCAGGTGTTCTCAGAGTGCGTTCGCACGTTGGAACCAGGCGGCCGCATCGCCGTGAACGTGGCCAACCTCGGCCGCAAGCCCTATCGCAGCCTGTCGTCCGACGTGATCAGAATCCTCGAACACGATCTTGGCCTCCTGCTACGGGGTGAGCTCATCTGGCAGAAGGGTGAGGGCGCCAGCGGATCCTGCGCGTGGGGCTCCTACCGCAGTGCCGCCAACCCCGTGCTGCGCGACATCACCGAGCGAGTGATCGTGGCCAGCAAGGGCCGTTTCGATCGCGCCAAAACGGCCAAGCAACGAAGCACGCAGGGCTTGCCCAACGAAAGCACCGTGATCACCGACGACTTTCTCGCGCTCACGCTCGACGTATGGAACATTCCGTCCGAGAGCGCTCAACGGGTCGGCCATCCGGCCCCATTCCCGGTGGAGCTGCCGGAACAACTCATTCGCCTCTACACATTCAAAGATGATCTGGTGCTCGACCCGTTCATGGGGAGCGGCTCGTCGCTGGTGGCTGCGGCCAACCTCGATCGGCGGTACATCGGGTACGACCTCGATCCGGCCTACGTCGCCATCGCTCGTAGCAGAGTGTCCAAGGCGTTGGAGGCCAAGCGCGACGTGGCGCCGACAGGCCTCCCCGCCGAAGGCCAGGGAGCGACCCGCCTCGCTGAAGCGGCACTCATCCAGGCGGGCTTCGAGATCGCGCGACGCAACTTCCGGGTGCCCAAGACGGCGGTGAGCGTCGACTTCGTGGCCACCGACAGCGACGGTCGCTCCTGGTACTTCGACATTGCCGGATCGTTTACGAGCTATCGAGGAGGCCTGCAACGCACCGATGTGGTGTGGAAGGCCTTGGGTCGAGCTGCCGCGCTGCGGGAATCACTCAGCGGTGTGCCGCTGGTGTTCCTTACCAATCACCTGCCCCGCCGACCGAGCGAGGGCGACACCGCTCTGAAGGCCGCCGGACCCAATGCCTACTTCGACGCCATCGACCTGCTAGCTCCCGACGGGATCGAGCGGCTCGGGCTCTACGCCAAGGGCGGGTTCACCGACGACCCGCAGACCGGATTTTGGACGGCGGCCGACCTGGCCCGCCGGTCACGCACAGGTGATAGAACCACCCAATGACAACGTGGCTGAACGAGTACTTCGACGCTTGGAACCGCTACGACGCCGACGGGGTCGCGTCGTATATGACCGACGACGTCGAGTACGAAGACATGGCCTTTCGCCATCGCTCGGTGGGCCGGGCCGCCATCGTGGAGTTCGTGAAGAAGTCGGAAGAGGTCGCGCCGGGGTCGAGCTTCGAGTTGGTCACCACTCGGACGGCCGACGATCACTACTACGCCGAATGGATCATGCAGCCACTCGGTGTTCCGGGCGTTTCTGTCGGCACGCTGCGCGACGGCAAGATCGCCGTGAACCGCGACTACTGGAGCTTGTCGACCATGAAAGAAAAGCTGAAGGCGACCAACGCGGCGGGTTGAGGGCCGGGCCTTTCGGCCCATCACCCGTCAGTCGTCGTCGAGACCACCGACGAGCATCGGGCCGCCGTCGATGGCCAGCGTCTCGCCACTGACCCAACTCGACAATTCGCTCACGAAGAACAGCACGCCGTTGGCGATGTCTTCCGGTTGCCCCACCCGCCGCAAGGGATTCATCGCCCCCATCGAATCGGCCGAGGCCCCGAACTTGCCCCACGAGCGCAACGCCCCCTCCGAGGCGACGGCGCCCACTGCGATGGCATTGCAACGGATGCCCTTCGGACCAAGTTCGGCCGCCACTACCCGAGTGAGCATCTGGAGACCGGCCTTGGCCGCGCTGTACACGGCGCCTCCTCTTACCCCCCGCACACCGGCCGCCGACGAGATGTTCACGATGCGGCCTCCACCGTTGGCGATCATGTGCTTCCCGGCCGCTTGAGTGAGGATGTAGGGGCCACGCAGATTGAGTGACATGTTGTTGTCGAAGCGGTCGATACCGGTCTCCAAGAAGGGGAACATGTAACTCCCACCGGCATTGTTCACCAGGATGTCGATCCGTCCGAATTCCTCCATCGTGCGGTCCACCATCGCCTGACACGACGCCTCGTCGCGCACGTCGCCCTGCACCGGCACGATCTTCATGCCTGACTCGCGCTCGATGTCACCGCTCACACGCTCGAGGTTCTCGACCTTGCGACTGCTGATCACCGCGCTCACACCGCACGATGCCAACAACCGCGTGGTGGCCTCACCGATACCCGTACCACCGCCGGTTACCAGCGCCACTTGCCCCGTCAAGTCCAACGGCAACGCCATGTCCTACCTCCATCTACCCCAATGGCCGGGGCAGCTTGGCACACGGCGACCCCGGGAAGAAGCGTGGTCGTCCCGGCGCAGTGACGTCGCCCAAAAGCGAACGATCCATCAGCCGGGAGCGAGGGCCACCGGCGTGTTGCTCATGCCGAGGCGGGATGCGCCGGCCGCCAGCATTGCCCGCGCCGTGTCCAGGTCTCGGATCCCGCCCGACGCCTTTACACCGATATCGGGCCCAACCGCGGCCCGCATCGTGGTCACCGCTTTCAAACTGGCACCCCCGGCGGCATTGAAGCCCGTACTGGTCTTCACGAAATCGGCTCCGGCATCCACCACCAGGCCGCAGGCCTTCGTGATGGCGTCGGGCGCCCAGAGGGCGGTCTCGAGGATCACCTTGAGCACCGCGTCGGCGCCGCACGCCGCCTTCACCGCCTCAACATCGCGGCCGACGGCCGAGAGGTTGCCGTCGGCGAACCATCCGAGGTTCATCACCATGTCGATCTCCGCCGCTCCTTGGTCCACACACCACGCCGCCTCGTCGCGTTTGGCAGCGGTACTCATGGCGCCAAGGGGAAACCCGACCACCGCACAGGCCTTCACCGACGTGCGGTGGACCAGGTCGATCACCATCGGCAACCGACTGGAGTTGACGCATACCGAATAGCACCCGAGCTCGACGGCCTCGCGGCACAGCTGGTCGATCGCCGCGCCGGTGGCATCGGCGGCGAGCAGTGTGTGATCGATCAGCCGCGCGATGCCGGCCAAAGAGTCGGTGCTACTCAAGGACACCTCACGGCGAACGAACGTAGCGCAGTCGAGCCCTACTCAGACCCCGACGTACTCCGAGCTCGGCGCCACCTGATGACAGGTCTGCGCCGCGTTCCACGCCTCCTCGGGAAGGCCTGGCTCATGGTCGCGGGCGATGCCCCATTCGGCGGCCAGGCTCACCATCGCGTCGACCACCCGCGGATCGAAGTGGGTGCCGCGCCCGGCCTCGATATGGGCGAGGGCCTTGGTGGCCGCCCACCCCTTGCGATAGGCGCGATCGCTGGTGAGGGCGTCCCATACATCGGCCACGGTGACCACTCGGGCCTCCAACGGCACCGCTCGACCGGCCAGTCGGTGGGGATAGCCGTTGCCGTCGAAGCGTTCGTGATGATGCAAGATCACTCCGAGAGTTTCGGCCAAGGGCTTGGCTGCCGACGCGATCTCGTAGCCCAGTTGCGGGTGGGTCTCGATCACCGCTCGCTCTTCGGGACTGAGCGCACCAGGCTTGTTCAGGATGTGGTCGGGGATCCCGATCTTGCCGACATCGTGGAGGTAGGCGCCGCGCGCGATCACTCGCAGCCGGCCGGGTGACAGGCCCATGCGCAATCCCAATTCGGTGGCCACACGCGCCGTTCGTTCACTGTGGCCGTGCGTGTAGGCGTCCTTGATCTCCACGGCCTTCACCAGTTGTCGCAGTGCTTCGGGATAGCCCCGCACGATGTGTTCGAACGGGTCTTCGGAGAACGCGGTCTGCAAGACGTCGGTGACCTCGCGGCTCTTCTGGGCTCGACGCACCACCGCGTAGACCGCGAAGGCGAAGCCGGCCAAAAGGTAGGCGTGATAGTCCCACCAAGAGATCTGTCCGAACTTGCCGTACTTCAAGCTGACGGTGGAGGCGATGGTCATGGCCGCGGCGAACGTGAGGGCCAGCTGCACCGCATCGTTTCCGAGCTGCCAGCGTCGCCAATGGGTAAACACCACCACCAGGCACAGGGCCACCGTGGCGCCCGACAGCACGTCGAACGCGCTGGCCTCCCAAGTGGTGGTGGGCCACAGGGCCGGGTTGGCCACCACGATCCCGGTAAGGACGGACAACACCAGCAGGATCGGAACCATCAACCGGAACCCGTGGCCGCTTACGAACCGGCCGAGACGGGTGTCCACACGACGGCCGCCCAGGAACAGGCCAATGGTGAACAAGGCGATCGCAAAGTGCGGGAGCCGAGCCACCCAGGCGTTGTCGGGCTGACCGGCCACCCCGGGGGTGGTCAGGCCGTGACCCAGCATCAAGATGCCGAGGCCCGCTGACCCACACCCCAGATACACGAGGCCCGGATGGCGCGATGAGCGGGCGGTAACCACGGCCACGACGGCAATGATCAGGGCGAGCCCGGCGATAACGCTGACCACCACGAGATGGGCATCGGCGGAGAAGAATCGCGGATCGAGGCGGGTGGCTATCCGAAAGATCACCAGGAGGGCCACAGGCGTCAGGAGCATCGCCACGACACCGAACCAATGGCGAGCGACAGTCACGGACCCAACATCGGCACCGAGCCCCCGCATTAAAGGAGGCCGGTCGGGTGGCCGGCCTCGGTCGTCTCCGACGGTGTCTTCGTTTAGGTTCAGCGGGATGGAACTCGGACTCACCATTCCTCATACCGGCCGGTTGGCGTCGCCCCAGTTCGTTCGCGACGTGGCCCAAGCGGCCGACGAACTCGGGTACGGATCGATCTGGGCCATCGACCACGTGGTGATGCCCACCTACTTCGAATCGTTGTACACGCTCGGTCGCAAGCCGGCCCGGTTGGCCGACAACTCGGTGTCTCAGGCGTTGGCCCCCAACTACGAATGCCAATCGACGCTGCTGTGGGTGGCCGGATTCACCAGCCGGGTGAAGCTGGCGACGGGCATCGCCATTCTCCCGATTCGAAACCCGGTGCTGAACGCCAGGATGCTCGCCACCCTTGACGTGTACTCCGGCGGCCGCCTTCTCTACGGCGTCGGTGTGGGTTGGTTGAAGGAAGAGGCCGACGCCATGCAGATGCCGTGGGACCATCGGGGCGCCCGTTCAGAGGAACACATCGCACTCATGCGCCATCTCTGGACGGCTACCGAGCCGACCACCAGCTTTGAGGGCACCTACTACCGATTCGACGAGATGGACCCCGAGCCGCTCCCGGTGCAGCGACCGGTGCCGATCCTGATCGGAGGCCACAGCGACATTGCGCTCGAGCGGGCCGGCCGCATCGGCGACGGTTGGATCGCGGCGTCGATGAGCCCGCCACGGGTGGAGGAGCATTGGAACCGGGTGCGTGCCGCGGCCGAGGCAAACGGTCGGGATCCCGACGACCTCATCATGGTGAACAGCGCGCGGGTAGCCATCGGCGACTCGGCCCTCAACCCGATCGCCGAGCCGCTGTCCGAGGTGATCGAACGCTTCGTGGCCTACCGGGCCCTCGGCGTCGATCATTTGCAGGTGTCGATGGACGCCCCCAACCGCGAGGTGCATCTGGCCGCGGTGGAAGCCCTCGGGCGCGAGGTGCTCCCCGCCGTCGCCGGCGACGCCTGAGGCAGACTGGCCGACCCGACATCGAAGGATCGGCTCATGGACTCCACGATGCGCGCCGTTCGCCGCACGACCAACGGCATTGAGACCCTGCGGGTTTCTCGGCCCGAGGGGCCCGGAGTACGGGTTCACATGCGGTCCGCGGGAATCTGCGGGAGCGACGTCTACGCCGCCCAGTTCGGACCGAGCCCGTTCACCATCGGGCACGAGTTCGCCGGTGTGCTCGACGACGGAACCGCCGTAGCGGTGAGGCCGCATACGTCGTGCGGTAACTGCGAGTTCTGCCGGCGGGGCGAGCACAACCTCTGCGAGGACGGCCTCGAACGGTTCTACGGCACCACCCTCGACGGCGGAATGGCCGAGGAAATACTGGTCGTTCCCTCGGCGCTGGTTCGCATCCCGGCCGCCGTCTCCGTGGAGGCGGCCGGGTTGATCGAACCGATTTCGATCTCGCTCCACGCCGCCCACCGGGGCGGGGTCGAAGCCGGAATGAGAGTGTTGGTGGTGGGAGGCGGTGCAATCGGATTGACCTTCGTGATGGCGGCCCGCGCCCTCGGTGTAGAGGTGGATGTCGCCGCGCGCCACCGGCACCAGATGGCCGCGGCCGAAGCGCTCGGAGCCGGGCTGAACGTGGGGAAGCGCTACGACGTGGTGATCGACGCCGTGGGCTCGCAGGCGGCGCTGGATGAATCCATCGACCGGGTGCGCAAGGGCGGAACCGTGGTGGAGGTGGGTGGCACCTGGGAACCGACGGCGATCGGCGCCGGCATGATGCTCAAGGAAGTAACGATCAAGCCGGCGATGCTTTCGGCGCATCACCAGGGTGTGGACGAGTTCGAACAGTCGGCCGAAATCCTGGCCGCCAATCCCGACGCACCCTCGATCCTGATCACCCATTGCTTTCCCCTTGAGCGAGCGGCCGAGGCGTTCGCCGTCGCCGGCGACAAGTCGTCGGGCGCCATCAAGGTGCACCTACATCCGTAGCACTACGGCGCTACAGGTCGAATCGCTCCAGGGCCGCGTCGATGTCGTAGCCCACCGCCTCCGCAAACGACGGGACCGCGCTGATCAAGCGGGCAAGGCCCACCGTAGGGCCCACGGCGATGAGGGTGCCGATGACGTCGTGAACCGAGGCGCCAGCGCTCAATGCCGCCACAATGTTTCGACGGTTCGAGACCTCGGAGCCCCCGATGGCGATCGATGCCGCCAGCCGCACGAGCGCCTCGGTGGTCTCGTCCAGACCGGTCGGCAGCGCAGGTTTCGCCGGCTTGTCGACAGGCGCCGCCAACCCATCGCCCACCGACAGGTCTCGCAGCCGTACCGCGGCCTCGCTCGGTTGGGTAGCCATCGTCTCCATGTAACGCCACCGGTCGGCGGACTACATCGGCCCGAACGGATGAAAGACCCTTTGCTTCGAGGTCTAGGCGTCGAGGAGACCCACGCTCTTGGCCTGCTGGATCGCCTCACTACGAGACGACACCCCCAGCTTTCGATACACCGACATCGCCTGTGACTTCACGGTGTGCCGAGACACAAACATCCGCTCGCCGATCTCCCGGAAGGTGAAGTGGGTGGACAGATAGGGAAGCAACCTCAGCTCGGCCACGGTGAGCGACGACGCTCCAATCGCCCCCGTGCGTACCGTGTCCACCATCGACTGCAATTCATCCGCCTGTTCGGGCACCGCGCCGAGATCGGGGCGAACCTGAATGATGTCGCGAACCTGCCGCAGCACCGTCCGGGCACCCGCGGCGTCGGACAGGTCCAAGTGCGCCCTCGCCAGTTGGAGAAGGAACTGCGTCGACACCGGAAACGCCGACGTGCACAACGGCCGGAGCCGGGCCGCCCGAGCAACGTGCTCGCGGGCCTGGACCACGTTGCCCTGATGCACCGCCGTCCTCGCCGCCACCGCGAACACCAGGATGCTCATGAGATAGTCGTCGAAATGACCCTCGTGCACGATCGAGAGCGCTCGAGACACGAACGCCGCCGCCGCAGGCCAGTCGTGCCGGTCGATGGCGACCACGGCCTGCTCGGCCAGAGCGGCCGCCGCCGAGGGCAGACCGACCCGGCGAACGCAGACATCGACCGTGTGGGCCAGGATCGGGTCGGCGGCTTCGAGGTCTCCGGCGAGCACATACGACAGCGCCTCGGCGAACAGCGCGGGCCCGAGCCACGGACTGTTCGGTGCCAGCAGCCCCCGAGCCGACTCGGCGCTGGATCGCATGCGCTCCACCCCGTGCCGACACAAGCAGGCATCGAGGACGGCCACCCAGGCCTCCAACGGGCTGCCATCGGGCAGCGTGCCGTCCATCTTCCCGGCACCGGCGATGTCGGCAGACCGATCGGCCTCGAGGGGTCGGCCCTGCAGCGCGTCGGCCAACGCGCCGAGCATCGCCACCTGCGGATAGCGCTCCTCGAGCCCTTGGGCTTCGAACCAGCCGCGCCAACGCAGTGCCGTGTTGAAACGACCCGATGCGTAGGTGCGCTGGCCGATGGTCGAGAACAGCCGAGCGGCCCGTTCGGCGTCGCCGGCGGCCTGGGCATGCTCGATGGCCACCTCCGGCAGCCCATTGTTCTCGAGCCAGGCGGCGGCCCGGTCGTGCAACAGCGGCACCAGTTCGGGTTCGATGCGCTTCAGCTCGGCCCGTAGCAAATCCTGGAACAGCCGGTGATAGCGGTACCACTCGCGATTGCGGTCGAGGGGAACGAGCAGCAGGTTCGACCGCTCGAGGTTCTCCAACATCTGACGCGAAGCCGACGTGCCCAGGACGGCGTCGCACAGTGGCCCCGAGAGCCCGTCGAGCACCGAGGTCCGCCGGAGGAACGTCGTGGTGGTGGGCGACAGGTGCGCCAAGATTTCCGACCGCAGATAGTCGGCCATCAAGCGGTCGTCGCCACCGAAGGTCAAACCGACGTGGCCACTCGGACCGTCGGTGTTGAGCGCCAGCGCTGCCAGATAAAGACCAACCGGCCAGCCCTCCGTGCGGGCCACCAGGTCGGCCAGATCTACCGAACCGAGCTCCACATTGGCCCCGAGGAGCAGCGCCCTGGCTTCGACTTCCGCCATCTTCAGATCATCGACCCCGATCTCTACCACGTGGCCCTGAGCCCGCAGCCGGGCCATCGGGAGCGGGGGATCATGGCGCGAGCCGACGGCCAGCTGGGAGCCCGCCGGCAGATGCAGCGCCAGCTGCGAGATCACGTCCAAGGACTCCTGATTCTCCACCGCCTCGAGGTGGTCGATCACCAAGGCTGACGGCTCCCGACGAGCCGAAAGCATGGAGGCCACCAGAGGAAGGGCTCGGCCAGAGTTGAACATTCCGGGTGAAGCCAGCGAGCCGAGCGTCTCCGGATCGACCGGTTCGAGGCGATCGAGCGCGGCCGCCAGGTAGCCCAAGAGGATGGCCGGGTCGTTATCCCGCTCGTCGAGCGACACCCAGGCCGATCGACCACCGCGGCGAGCCCACCATTGGGCCAGCAGGGTGGTTTTGCCGTATCCGGGAGGTGCGACGACCGTCGTGATCGGAGCCCGAGAGGCAAGCAACCGGTCGACCACCGAGGTTCGCGCTACGAGGCCAGGGCGGCTCCACGGTGCCCGCAGCTTCGATTCATAGAGTTCGAGAGCAGCGTTCGGCATCACGGCCCGTCTATGGCGTGTAAATATCCGGGGCTCACGCCTGTGCTCCTCGCGATCACCGTGCGGAAAGCATAACCCTCGCCCCGGACGGGGCCGGAATGCTGTTATAGGCCTCGATCCGTGGCCCGATCCTCGGTGATATCCAGCTCGAGCGCTTCGGCCAGACCGGCCGCGGCGGCGTTCATCCGAACCAAGCCGACGATCGGCGCCGAGGCCACCAGCACACCGACGATCTCTTCCTCGCTGGCTCCCGCGGCGATCGCCGCCGTAACGCCCCACTGGTAGGACACCGCCGCCGACTCCAAAGCGATGAGGGCGGCCAGCCGAACTAGGGCACAGGCCTTGGGCCCCAACGGCGACGAATCGACATCCAACACGGATACGCCCAAGGTGGTCTGGATCGCCAACTCGTCATTCAGGGCCAAGCGGCGCAGGAGGTCCTCGTCATCACGTCTCATCCGCAATGCCTCCTCGGTACCTGTGATCCATGCATCGTGAACCGTTCGGAGTGCGGTGCCATCGCCCGAATCGGACGGGTCTGGGGTGAGCCGCCACCGGGTTGGCGCAGATGGTCGGGGCCATCGCGGCTCTCGGGGTTCAAATCCATCCCCTTGAGGCGATGACGGCGCAGGCACGCGGGAGTCTGGTGACTTCGATACGTTGCGCCCTCGTCACCATGAGCAAACCCATCCGGGGACGGCCGATGACCACATCCTCAACCGAGGCCAGCCGCGACGAGACCGACGAGGACCCATCGGTGGTGGCCGGCCAAGTCGATCACCTCACGAGGGCCGAACGGGCGGCCCGGGGTCGGGCACAGCGAGTTGAGGTTCCTCGTTCGTCGCATGCCAGTTGGGAGTCGATCCCGCATCGTCGCCACCCGGTCGAAATGCTGGAGGAGCAGGCGACCACCCGGATACCGGAGCTGGTGCCGATCCGCTACGGCCGCATGCTGGTGTCGCCGTTCACCTTCTTTCGGGGCGCCGCCTATCTCATGGCCGCCGATCTCGCTGGAACCCCCCGCACGGGCCTCGAGGTGCAGCTCTGCGGAGACGCCCACCTCTCGAACTTCGGCGTGTTCGCAGCGCCCGACCGCCGGCTGACGTTCAGCGTCAACGACTTCGACGAGACGTTGCCCGGTCCGTTCGAATGGGACGTCAAGCGGCTGGCGGCCAGCTTCGCAGTGGCCGGTCGTGATCGTGGTTTCGACACCAAACAACGCCAAGTGACCAACCTGGCGGTGTCTCGCGCCTATCGGCTCGCCATGCACGACTTCGCCAAGATGGGAACCCTCGATCTCTGGTATTCACGCCTCGACATCGATGCGTTCGCCAAGCAGTACGTCGCACAGGTGAGCCAGGCCGAGATGAGGGAGTTCGATCGCAACATCGCCAAAGCCCGCACCAAGGACGGTCTCAAAGCGTTCACCAAGCTGACCCACGTGGTCGACGGTGAGCGCCGGTTCATCAGCGATCCACCGTTGGTCGTACCGGTGTCGGAACTGCTGACCCCCGACCAGACCGATGCGTTCCACGAAGCGATCCGCGGAGCGATCCGGTCCTATCGCGAGTCACTGGACGGAGACCGGCGCGTGCTGCTGGAACGGTTCCACTATGTCGACTGCGCCCGCAAGGTCGTAGGGGTGGGCAGTGTGGGCACACGGGCCTGGATCGTGTTGATGGCGGGCAACGACGAAAACGATCCCCTCATTCTCCAGCTGAAGGAGGCCGAGGCATCCGTACTCGAGCCATTCCTTGGCAAGAGCCGGTTCGCCCAGCACGGCGAGCGCGTCGTGAACGGGCAACGGCTCATGCAGTCGGCGAGCGACATCCTGTTGGGCTGGCTCTGCTTGTCGGGGGTGGACGGCGTTTCCCGGGACTTCTACATGCGCCAGTTGTGGGACGGCAAGGGATCGGCGGTGGTCGAGGTGATGAATCCTCGTCAGCTCACCACCTACGCCGAGATCTGTGGATGGACATTGGCCCGAGCCCACGCCCGCTCGGGCGACTCCACCGCCATCGCCAGCTACCTCGGCAACAATGACTCGTTCGACCGGGCGTTGGCAACGTTCGCCGAGGCCTACGCCGATCAGAACGAGCGCGACTACGACGCCCTCAGACAGGCCGTAGATGCAGGAACGATAAAAGCGGCCGTCGGTCTGTAATCGTTAGTGGTCATGGCGTCCACACCGCCCCCCGACCTGACCGGTATCAGTGAGGAGGCCCTGCGATACAAGGACCTCGTCCGCTCCCCGGAAGACCTTCAGCGTCTCTCCGACTTCGACCGGCGCATCTACCTGCCGCTCATGCTGTCGGCCATCCTGCCGATCGTGGTGGCCGCGGGGCGTGCCGCCGACGATTCGGGCGTCACGATCGCCGTCAACCTGGTGGCGTGGTTTGTCTTCGTAGTGGACCTGGTCGTTCACACCCGGCTGATCCGGCACTACCTCCGATCGTCCATCGGCATCTTCGACCTCGTCGTGGTGATCATCACCGCGCCGTGGTTTTTGATTCCGGGTTTTGGCGGCTCGCAGATTCTCGTCGTGGCCCGACTGGCGAGGCTGATCCGCCTGCTGTTTGTAAGCAAGGCCGCCCGCCGAGCCGCCAGCCGGCTGGGAAAGGTCGGCATCTTCTCGTTGGCCATGCTGCTCTTCTCCTCGTGGATGGCCTACGTGGCCGAGCACCCCACCAACAAAGACTTCGCCACGTTCGGCGATGCGTTGTGGTGGGGAATCGTGACCCTCACCACCGTCGGCTACGGCGACATCGTGCCGATCACCCAGAAGGGTCGCATCGCCGGAACCGCCCTCATGCTGACAGGCATCGCCACCCTCGGTCTGATCTCGGGCACGCTCGCCAGTGTGTTCGCCCCCGGCGACAAGAAGACCGACGCAGCCCCACCGTCGGACGAACCTTTGGACCAACCTTTGGACCAAGCCGAGCCCGCGACGGTAGGCGGTCCGGCGGCCGATTCGGCCGACTTGGTCACGGCGCTGAGCGCGGTGCGGGCCGAGTTGGCAGCGATCGAGCAGCGTCTGGCCTCACTGGCCGGGACGCCGGATTTACCGGAGCCCTAGTCGGGCGACGATGAGTTGCGGCTCCCCGGCGCCCAACACGGCTCCTCAAGAAAACGAAAGGGCCCACGCAACGGCCGGTCGGTGACCATGACCGTTGCGTGGACCCGCTTCGAAGAACCGATCAACGAGTGCGGCAACACCAGCGTTGCCGCCAAGCTCAGCTAGCTAGCGCCTTGGCCTTCAGGCTGGCGTACTCGGCATCGTCGATGACGCCCTTGGCCTTGAGGTCGGCCAACTTCGACAGCTCGTCCGCCGTCGACGTGGAGGCCGGTGCGACCGACTGCACGTACTGGCGCATGGCTGCGTCTTGAGCCTGTGCTGCCTCCTGTGCATGCTCCGCCATCTTGTGACCGCGCGCAATCAGGTAAACGAACACGCCGAGGTACGGCACGACAATGATGAAAATGCACCAAAGCGCCTTCGCCCAACCGCCCAGGTCGTTGCTCCGGAAAATGTCGCCGAACACGATGATCAGCAACCAGATCCAGATGAAAAACATGAAGAACCACAGCATCGACCAGAAAACCTGACCGGTACCGAATTCAGTCGCCAATATGGACATGCAACACCCTCCCAATGGTTATACCGCCATGCTTATGATCCGTCAGGACGAGGTCATCATGCCAATGGGATGGTTCGCGCAATGGTTGAACCACGAATCGGATCCTCGTCACGCCCGCCAGTATGACACCGCCACGCGGCACCCTCGAACAGGCTGCGGGCACAGGAAAGTGCCCGTGACCAGGCGGCCGGCGCGGTGACCGATACGAACGAACGGGACTGGATTCTTCACGTCGACCTGGACCAGTTCCTCGCCGCGGTGGAGGTCCTGAGGCGACCGGAGTTGGCCGGTCGGCCGGTGGTGGTCGGCGGTGACGGTGACCCGACCCGGCCGCGTCAAGTGGTGGCCACTGCGTCTTACGAAGCGCGCGCCTTCGGGGTGAAGTCGGGGATGTCGTTGGCGCGGGCGGCCGCCAAGTGCCCCGATGCAGTGTTCCTTCCGTCCGACCGCCCGGCCTACGACGAAGCGTCGGCCCGGGTGATGAGCACGCTGCGGTCGTTCCCGGTGGTGGTCGAGGTGTGGGGGTGGGACGAGGCCTTCGTGGGGGCGCGTACGGACGACCCTGAGGAGTTGGCCCGTTCGATTAAGACTCGCGTCCTCAACGAGACCGCGCTGTCATGCGCAGTTGGGATCGGGGAGACCCGGCTGCAAGCCAAGACGGCCACCGGCTTCGCCAAGCCGGGGGGCATTGCGCGTCTCACCCGCGCCCAGTGGATCGACACGATGGGCGATCGGCCCGTTACCGCAATATGGGGAATCGGCGATCGCACCGCGGCCCGATTGGCCGAGGCGGGGATCAACACCGTCTCCGACCTGGCGCAGGCCGACCATCGCGACCTGGCGCGCCGATTCGGCCCCACCATCGGACCGCATCTGAAAGCGCTCGGCCTCGGCGGCATCGAAGGACCGATCGTGGACGAGCCCTATGTTGCTCGGTCTCGCAGCCGCGAGATCACGTTCGAGCACGACATCAGCGCTTCGGGTGAGATCGAGGAGCACATCGCCCGCTTGGCCGCCGAGGTGGCCGAGTCGGTGCTGGCGGAGGGACGCCGCGTGACCCACGTGGCCGTCAAGGTTCGAACGAAGACCTTCTTCACCCGCACCAAGGTCAGCAAGCTGCGCGAACCCACCACCGACCCGCAGGAAGTGGTGCGGATGGCGCGCCTCGTGCTGGGCCGCTTCGAGATCGACCGGCCCGTGCGGCTTCTCGGCGTGCGGGTCATGCTCGAGTTGTCGTGACGGGGCGATGAGTTTGCCCGCCGAACTTCGTCCCCACCGCGATGGCCACGTTCGTACTGCTCCCCGGCGCCGGTTCAACCTCGTGGTACTGGCACCTCGTCGCTCCCTACCTGACGGCGGCCAACGAATCGGTGGTGGCGGTGGAGCTTCCGGTGGACGATGACAACGCGGGGTTGGCGGCATATCTCGACGCGGCGGTGGAGGCCGTGGGGGCTCGCCGAGACCTGGTCGTGGTGGCCCAATCCATGGGCGCCTACACCGCTGGATTGCTCGCCGACCGCGTGCCGACGGAGCTCATCATCCTGGTGGCCGCCATGACCCCTCGACCGGGTGAAACCGGTGGCGAGTGGTGGTCCAACACCGGGCAGCGCGAGGCGGCCCGGACGTACGCCGTCGAAGAGGGTCGCGACCCCGACGCCGCCTTCGATCCGGTCGAGATCTTCCTCCACGACGTACCGCCCGAGGTGGCGGCCGAGGCGGTCAACCATGTGAGGAACCAATCGGGCCGGCCGTTCGAGGACCCCTTCCCGTTGAGCTCGTGGCCCGATGTGGACACTCGCTTTCTTCTGTGCCGGCAGGACCGGCTGTTTCCGGCCGCCTTCCAACGACGGGTCGTTCCCGAGCGATTGGGGATCACCCCCGACGAGATGGACAGCGGCCATCTGCCGGCGCTCAGTCACCCGGAGGAACTGTCGCAGCGGCTCCTCGCGTACCTCGCCGATCACCGGGCTACTGGGTACCGGCCACGCCGATCAGATTCCCCTCGCGGGTGATCATCGGGCTCGGTCATCGGACGTTGGCAGGGCACCAAATTCATCGCGGGTAAAGTCCCGCGCCTGCCGATCGAGGAGGTTGGGATGGCAATCGACACGTTTATGGTGTTCGTCGGGGTGTACGGCAACAAAGCCGATGCGGAGTCGGACTACGACGCGGTGCATGCGCTCCATATGGAGGCGGGATTGATCGACGCGTACGACGCGGCGGTGATCGTGCGGCGTAACGACGGCAAGGTGAAGATCGAGAAGAAGCACGAGACACCGACCCGGGTCGGCGGGGTGCTCGGCGGCGGCGTTGGCCTCGCCACCGGTCTGGTGGTGGCGCTGTTCCCGTTCGCAGCAATTGGCGGCGGCCTGGTGGCGATGACCACGGGCGGTGGAGCGTTGCTCGGCGCCGTGGCCGGTCACGCCGCCGCGGGGATGAGCCGCAGCGACCTCAAGGACCTCGGTGAGCATCTCGACAAGGGCCAAGCCGGGTTGGTCGTGGTCGCAGTGGCCGACATCGGGTCCAAGATCGAGGCGGCGATGAAGAAGGCCGAGAAGGTGGAAAAGAAAGACCTCAAGGCCGACAACGAAGCCATCGAGGCCGACGCCAAAGCCACCTCCTGAGGGTTCCTGAGGGCCAGGGTCAATCCGGGTCGACCCGCCGTTACTGCCGCAACAGCTGAGGGGCCAGCGAACGCCCATCGCAAGCAGCCGGCGGCTCGACTCCCAACAGATCAAGCACGGTGGGCGCCACGTCGAGCACGTTCCCGTTCACCGGGGACTCGCCCGGCGCGATCCCCGGACCTTTCGACCAAAGCCTCGCCACGGGAACGTGGTCGCCCGAGCGCGGCAGCCCGGGCGTGAGGGAGGTGGTCCGGACGGTTCCAATCCGAGGCGACGAGCAGTCGAACAGCGGGCCGAGATCGGTTCGGAA
>Ga0068860_100001794_pt1 | contig 22856 bp, 27 predicted proteins | sample KBSSwiS32_FD_66597 | JGI IMG/M metagenome (GOLD analysis project Ga0068860, IMG submission 66597) | Switchgrass rhizosphere microbial communities from Kellogg Biological Station, Michigan, USA - KBS Switchgrass S3-2 | ecosystem: Host-associated > Plants > Roots > Rhizosphere > Soil ...
CAAGGAGCCCGCGGCGACCCTGGGCGAGCTGTCCGATGAGTCGGCCGCCGCGTTGGGCCGGGTGCTCCCCCGAATCTGCCGGGCGGTGATCGCAGCCACGGGCGTCGAGGAATACAACGTTCTCGAGAACAATGGACCTGGCGCTCACCAGGCCGTCTTCCATGTCCACTTCCACATCATTCCCCGGCCGAACGCCAACGAAGGTCTCGGCCTGAAGTGGTCGCCGGTTGGATTGGAAAAGAGCGACGCCGCCGAGTTGGTAAAGTTGATCACGACCGCGTTGCAAAAAACGCCCTGACGTGTCGTTTTTACAGCGGCCCGCGTAGGGGCACCGTGAGTGACCCGACAGGCTCTAACTCCGGCGCGGCCGTGAGCGGCCAACGTCGGGTTCGGGCCTGTTACTTGCTTCGCTGTGCCTTCAACGATGCAACATTCGCCCTTTACCCCTGCCCGTCAGGGTTTTCGCAAAGCCGCTACGGGAATTCAGGGTCTCGATGAAATCACGAACGGGGGCCTGCCTCAGGGGCGCGCTACTCTCGTCTGCGGCGGCGCCGGCTCGGGCAAGACGCTGTTGGCAGCGAGCTTTCTGGTCAACGGCGCCAGGCTGTACGGGGAGCCCGGAGTGTTCATGACGTTCGAGGAAAACGGTGATGAGATTGCCAGCGATGTCGCATCGCTCGGCTTCGATCTGCCGGCCCTCGTCGATGAAGGCAAGCTCTTCATTGATTACGTTCGCGTCGAGCGCAGCGAAATTGAAGAGACCGGTGAATATGATCTGGAAGGGCTGTTCGTCCGTCTGGACCACGCCATCCGCTCCACGGGTGCGAAGCGGATCGTACTGGACACCATCGAGTCCCTGTTTTCCGGCCTGAACAACGCCAACATCCTGCGCGCCGAGCTGCGCCGGCTGTTTCGCTGGCTGAAAGACAAAGGCATGACAGCCGTCATTACCGCCGAACGGGGTGAAGGGACACTGACTCGTCAGGGGTTGGAGGAATATGTTTCGGATGCGGTGATCCTGCTCGACCAGCGCGTTACTGAGCAGGTATCTACACGGCGGTTGCGAGTTGTGAAGTACCGCGGGTCGCACCACGGGACCAACGAATATCCGTTTTTGATCAATCGGGACGGGTTGAGCGTGCTTCCGGTCACATCGCTCGGGCTCGAACACGATGCCTCCGATGAGCGCATATCCAGTGGTGTGCGCGAACTGGATCAGATGTTGGGCGGTGACGGCTATTTCCGCGGCAGCACCGTTTTGCTATCGGGGACGGCCGGCACCGGCAAGACGAGCCTTGCCGCCCACTTCGCGGAGGCCGCCTGTCGCCGCGGCGAGCGAGTGCTGTACTTCCTGTTTGAGGAGTCGCCAAACCAACTGGTGCGCAACATGCGCTCCATCGGCATCGACTTGAAGCCATGGGTTGATACCGGGCTACTGAAATTTTCGGCGCAGCGGCCGTCCCGCGCGGGGCTCGAGACGCACCTGGCTTCGATATACCAGGCCGTGCGTGATTTTCGCCCTTCAGTCACGATCGTGGATGCGGTCACCAATCTGCTGACAGTCGGCACACAGCACGACGTGCGTGCAATGTTGATGCGCGTCATCGACTTTCTGAAGGTCAGCGGGGTCACCGGGCTGTTCAGCAGCCTCACCGCCGCTGACAGCAGTTACGAAGAAACACAGACCGGCATCTCCTCGCTCATGGACACCTGGATTGCCATGACGATCGATGAGATCGAGCGGGAGCGCCGGCGGTCCATCCGGATTCTCAAATCACGCGGCATGGCGCATTCCAACCATGTGCATTCGTTCGCGCTCACGGACCACGGTCTGCGAATCACCGACGGAGGAGGATGACATCATGTCCAGCTCTCAGGATGATTTCGTGCTCCGCCTGTATGTCGCGGGTCAGACCCCCAAGTGCCTGCGGGCCTTCACCAATCTCAAACGGATCTGCGAGGAGTATCTGACGAATCGCTACCGGATCGAAATGATTGATCTGCTGCTGGATCCGGGACTGGCGCGGGGGGATCAGATCCTGGCCGTGCCCACCCTCGTGCGGCGGATGCCCGAGCCGGTCAAGAAGATCATCGGCGATCTTTCCAACACACAACGCGTGCTGGCGGGACTCGAAGTCTCTGCCGGGGCGGCGTAGGTGTCCGACGAGCGATACGTGCTGAAGTTATATGTCGCCGGTATGACGTCCAGATCCACGCGTGCGGTCGAGAACGTTCGCGCCTTCTGCGAAAAGCATTTGGAGGGGCGCTACGACCTGCAGGTCATCGATATCTACCAGCAACCTGCCCTCGCTCGGACGGAGCAACTGATTGCTGCCCCTACCCTCATCAAAAAGTTACCTGCGCCGCTGCGGCGGCTGATTGGTGACATGTCCAACGAGGACCGGATTCTCGTCGGATTGGATCTCGTACCCCGGACGTAACTTCCATGCGAGATGAAGTCAATCCAGTGGACCAGATTCGGACGCTCACCGAGCGGCTGGAGGAAGCTGAAGAGACTCTCCGCGCGGTTCGCTCCGGGGAGATCGATGCGTTCATCGTGCAGGGGCCCGGAGGCGAGCAGGTTTATGCCCTGCGCAGCGCTGAGCAGCCCTACCGCAATCTCATCGAGGACATGCTCGAAGGCGCGGCCATCCTCACCGTCGCAGGCGACATCGCCTATTGCAACAAGCGCTTCGCGGAGTTGGTTTCGGTACCGCTGGAGGATGTTGTTGGCGGCGCGATGGAGCGGTTTATTTTTGGCGCCGATCGCGCGGCCTATCGCACACTGTTGCAGGCAGGCTCGGGCAAACGACGCGCGCGCCTGACAGCCGCCGATGGGCGGGTGGTTGACGTGTTGCTGTCGTTCACAACATCGGTCACGGACGACGTTGGGCGGCGCAACCTCATTGTCACCGACCTGAGTGAGCTGCTGGTGGCACAGAGCGGCCGCGATCGGGCGGAACAGCAGAGCCAGGCGAAGGATGAGTTCATGGCGATGCTGGCGCATGAGCTGCGCAATCCCTTGAGCGCGATCACCGCCGCGGTGCAGGTGCTGGAGACGGCCAAAGGACATGAAGGGGCGGCCGCGCGTGCCCGCTTCATCATCGGTCGGCAGGCGCAGCATCTGTCACGCCTGGTGGATGACCTGCTCGATGTCGGCCGCGTGGTAACGGGGAAAATTGCGTTGGACCGTCGGCCTGTGGACTTTTGCGATCTGGTGCGGCGGGCTGCCGCGGTGTTCACGGAGCGCGAGAGTGAGCATCGTTTCTGCGTGGACCTGGCGCCGTGCTGGATCGACGGCGATGCGGTTCGGATCGAGCAGATTGTCTCGAACATCATCGGCAACGCGGTGAAGTACACGCCTGTGGGGGGCAAGATCACTATCTCCCTGGGCGTGGAAGGCTCGGAATCGGTGCTTCGTGTGCAGGACGACGGGTTCGGCATCACGCCCGAGCTGCTGCCGCGAATTTTCGATCTGTTCGTGCAGGGCGAACGCACGCTGGATCGTTCGCAGGGCGGACTCGGTATTGGATTAACGTTGGTCCGCCGGCTCGTGGAGCTCCACGACGGCACTGTGGCGGTCCACAGCGAGGGCGCGAACTGCGGGAGTGTGTTCACGGTACGCCTACCCGCCGTCGCCGCCGTCGGCACGGGCGCTTTGTCTGGCGAAGCCCCTCGTACGCGGGCCAGCCAGCGGCGTGTGCTCATCATTGAAGACAATCGCGATGCACGCGAGATGTTTCGGATGATGCTGGAGCTTGATGGGCACAAGGTGATGGAAGCGGAAGAAGGCTATGCGGGCCTTCAGCTTTTGCGCACCGAAGCTCCGGACGTCGCCTTCATCGACGTAGGCCTTCCTGGCCTCGACGGGTATGAGATCGCTCGGCGGTTTAGGGCTGAGGACGCTGGTTTATCATCGGAAGGGACTTCCTCTTTATCGGGACGCACTTCCTCGAAAGTCCCTTTCTCGAATAGCCTCAGAGGTCGCGACGCGCGTAAGCGGGTCCTGCTCGTTGCTTTGACGGGCTATGGGACGCCCGATGCGCTGGAGCGCTCCCGCCAGGCTGGCTTCGATCACCATTTGATCAAGCCGGTGAACCCGGAGGTGCTCTATCGGTTGCTGAAAGCTGAAGAGTCACCTGCGCGGGGGCTTGCTGCACCAGAAGGACGCTTGTACAATGGGCGGCTCAACTGGTGCGGGGTGGAGCAGTCTGGCAGCTCGTCGGGCTCATAACCCGAAGGTCGTAGGTTCAAATCCTACCCCCGCTACCATAATTTCCGACCTATCTACTGCTCCAGCCAACAACGGCATCGATTCTAGATCGTAGTTGGCCCAAAGAAACTTCCCCGACTCGTCCGGCTCGAGCGTCACTCCCTCGGTGAACACGCTTCGCAGCGATTCTTTCGCGCGATCGGGGTTTGCCTTAAGCACTTCGTCGAGCTGATCGACGAGACCGGTGAACATCCGCGCAACGTTTGGCGCGATCCTGCCGGCCACAACGGCCTTCGGGCGCTGCGCGGCCTGGAGTTGCTCCAGCTCGGATTCCGCCGCCGCGAGCTTCGTCGCCAATGCGGGCGACGCCTTGAGTATGCCGCTGGCGATGGCATCAGCAAGGTTCCCGATTTCCGCTGTAAGGGTCGCGATGCGCTTGCTGTTGTCCGCCTTTGGCTTTGAGCGCGCAGCCAGCGCGCGGGCCACACGTCGCTCCGCCTCGGCGATGATTTCCGGATTGCGCAAATCTTGCTTCGCGCTCCGAAGCAGCACGGTCTCCACAACGGAACGCCGCACACCAACCGTGTTGGTGCAGGCACGCCCATTGATGTGACTTGCACACTGATATCGCTCGCCATTGGATGCTGTAAACGAAGCTCCGCAAACCGAGCAGCGAAGTAGACCCGAGAACGGATATCGCGCCGGTCGGCCAGCGCCGGATGCGTGACGCCGTTGCAGCCCCTTGATCCGAGCCCCAACGCTTTCACTCCGCTGGCGCTGACGCGCTTTCACTCGATCCCAGAGATCCTGCGGGACAATGCGCAACCGCTCGTCAACCGTTTCGTGAGCCGAGCCTTGCGCCAGCATGCGGTGCTTCGCTTTTTGCTGTCCACCGCCGAGCGCTTCCACTCCGACCGGCCCCAGGTGATCACGCCAATATACCGGCGATTGTTCAACATACCGGTACCGCGCTTCACATCACCGTGGAGCGTCGAAGCCAACCATTTCCCATCGGTGCGCCGCTCGGTGCGGTTCCAACTTGCTCCGGGCGACGGGATACCTTCCTCATTAAACTTCGCAGCGATCGCGCGCGGCGCCATGCCATCCGCGTACAGCTCAAATACCCGGCGCACGATCGGCGCGTGCTCGGGATGCACTTCAACTTCAACGTCACCGCTCGCAGCGTCGGCGGCGGCGATATATCCGAATGCACGCCCGCCCGTCGACTTGCCATTGATCGCGTTACCCTCCAGGCCGCGACGAGTGCGGTAGGACGCCTCGCGCCGCGCGTGCTCGGCAACGGCCTGTTTGATCTGTATGACGAGGCCCCAGCCATCACGGCGCGTATCATCACCAACACACGTCAGGCAGTGGATACCCAGATCCTCCAACTCAGCCGAGCGTGGGCCAAACTCAGCACGGTTGCGCCACAGCCGGGATATATCCTCAGTCACAATGACATCGAACTCGCCGCGCCGTGCTGCGGTCAACAGCGCCTGATAACCGGGCCGCGTTGCGGTCCCGCCTGAAATCCCCTTATCCTCAAAGTGAGAAACAACCTCCAGACCCGAGGCCTTTGCAACTCGCTCGCACTCGCGGTTCTGATCGTCGATCGATGCATCGCGCTGTTTATCAGTTGAAAAACGAGCATAGAGTGCGGCGCGGATCATTTGCCTTCCTCAGGGTTTTTTGAACGAAGCAGGACTTTCAACTGTTTCAACTCATCGTTTATTGTCGCAACGACGCCGGGCTCAACGTCAACCGTCGCAACGGTGGCAAGTTGCTGCCCAAGAGAAGTGAAGTTTCTGACGGTTGTCCACATCTCGATCATCTGCGGCCTACCGCCCGCTGATGGAGGCGTAGGCGGCGGCCCATCTGCTATCAACGCAGCTTTTCCAAAACTGAATTGCTGTCCAGTGAAGGTAGAGGCTCGGGGCATGCTTTCGCTAGCGGAGAGGACGCCTATATCCACGAAATGGCGCTCCCAGTCAATTGCCTCCCCAATCTTTCGACCGACAGCCTCACGCGTGGCGTTGATGGTGAACACGAAAGGCCAGCCATTCTGATATCTGAAAGTTACACTCAGCAATGCCTCCAACATCCGAGCCTCGTTAGAATCAATAGTCTTCATGAATTCTATTGTTCGACGAGAGTAACTACCCGGCTTCGCCACCTCACCCGCCAAGATCTTCGCCCAAATGACTTGCAAGTCGCTGTCAGACACATCTTGCACACTGGAGAAGAAGTTATGGATCCAGTCTTGATTTACGGACTCGCTATTAACCTCCGGCGGGAGCTGCTCATGCGCAATTTTAACTACGTTTTCGATGTTAATTTGGCGCATGCTCTCAACATGACCCAAACGCGCCGCAGCTCTCGCCAGCAAATCCCTTTCCGCGATGTCGGCACCAGCGCGAATCAATTGCGCCGTTGCTTCTGCCTTTGCCTGACGGACAGTTCCGGTCGGCAGGTATAGATTACCGATGCCACGGGCCACGACCTCAACGAATTTTGTTAGTGGTTTTGACACACCCGTAAGGTTCGTTATATCGGGCACGGCTGTGACTCCCCTCTCATTTGTGGTTTTTTTCTGGCACGGTAGTATTTCGTGCGAAGGCCGCCAATTCTGCGGCCGTTGCCCCTGGGTGCTCATCGAACATTTTTGCAATTAACCTTTTTGCTGACGCGGGCCCATAGCCACTGGTTTGGAGACGGCGTACCGCAATCTTTCGCCTGCTCTTATCGGACTGCCGCCGCGCCTCTGTGCGCTTGTGCGCCTTATCCCCATGCGCCTGAGTGCAATAATGACTACGCGGGCGACCTTGTTTACCAGTGCTTTTCTTTAAGAAGAAGGTGCCGCACCCATCAAGAGAACACTTGCATAGATCCTTTGCGCCAACTTCCCCTGCCTGATCTTTCTGAATTTTTCCATCCTGAGAACGAGTCTTCAGCAACAGCGACCGCGCAAACAACTCGAAGCTATCAGGATCTTCCAACACAACTTTCTGAACGATCTCAACCGTGCCCTTACCACGCAAAAGCACGGAAACGGATTTGATTTGGTCGAGCTGAGCGTCGCTGAGATGAAACTCAGCCGCCGCTTTTCCGCGATTCTTGACCACCTCAGACAAAAACTCGCAGAGCCGCCCTCTCCGCTGCTGAATGCTGGCGTTACTCAACATTTGCACGACCTCACTCCGCTCCTGTTGAGCGGACGGCGTTGCTTCCCGCCAATCAGAAAACGTCCGGCCCATCAACTCGATCATCCGCGTAAGCCGAGGATCAGCCGGATCGGAGCCCGCTGACTTCAACAACGTCGCCGGATCTGGCGGATCTTGAATCACTGACGGCGATTCGATGTATCTGCGCGCCTCCACCCGTGCCTCCTGGCCGTTCGCAAACCTAAGCAGATATTCCACCAGGGCACGCTCGCTCCGCTCAGCTTCGTCAGTCAGATCCCCATAAACCAAGGCGATCTTGGGACCGATCGCGAATCGGTGTCCCGAAGTGATTTCCTCGGGGCAGCCCGCGATCCAGCGCCGATATTTGCGCTGCTGGCGTTCCGATTCGACTTTTTCGTGAGACCTCACCATTAATTTCATAATTTGTGGTGTATACGGCAAGACTACCGCAGTTCACCCTCCGGCGCCATTGCCATAGCGCGCGAGGTGGATTGTGTCCGAGGAATTATTTGTTGAGACCAGCGGCTCGATTGCCCGAGCGGCAGGGGTGTTACCGGAGACCGTCCGCCATTACGCCGACGCCGGTCTCGTCGAGCACGTACGGCTCCCCAATGGGCAGCGGCTGTTTAAGGCGAGTTCCGCCGAATCCGTGAAGCAAATCTGCGCCGAACGCATGGCACGTCGACGCGGCAGCGACCACGGGCGCGGTGCAGCCGCCTGAATCTATGGCGCTCCCGGCTCGATTCGCAAAGTACGAATCCCTGGTTGACCTGCTGGTCGATCAGATCGTGCGCGAGATTGAGACGGACGCCCAAATAACAACGCCCCCGGGTCACGACTCCGGAGGCGTTGAAGATCAACAGCACAGGAAACCTCCCGATGTTGGCACAACGCGCGGCGCGGCCGCAAACCGATTTACCTGAAGCTGGCTCACCGCAGCTGACGGTGAACGATGTTGGCTTACCGGCGCCCCTTGCGCGGCGCCTCCAGGCAGCGGGAATCGCTCTGTCACACGACTGGCTCACTCTGTCAACAGCTCGTCGCAGCCGGATTTTCGGAATAACGGCCCGGATCGCTGGGCAGATTGACGCCGCAGTGATGGCCGCAGATCGGGATCGGCCGTGAAGCCCAACGAAAAGTTGCCGTTCCTGTCCTTCGATGTGTCTCGATGGGTCGCAATGACGATCGGCCTAACACTGGAGGAGCGCGGCGCGCTCACAACCCTCCGTGACGCGGCGTGGCTGCGCAACGGTCGCCTGCCCAACCAACCAACGGCCATTGCGCGACTGCTCGGGCTATCTGCCGAACACTTCGAGCAGATATGGCCGTCAATCGCCGGATGGTTCGAGAGTGCCGGCGATGGGTCGATGTACATACCAGAGCTGGAGGTGGAGCGAAGGCGAGCGCTCGATCTACTCGACAAACGTCGACGCGGCGCCGAGAAGACAAACGCCGAATATTGGCCTACCCGTCGCGCCAATAAACCGCAGTCCGAGTCGCTCAGCGATCCGCAGAGTGGGCCGCAGTCCGGATCGCAGTCCGATCCGCTCACCGACTCGCACAGCGGGCCGCACTCCGACACAGACAGCGAGTCGCTAGCGGGTCGCACTCATACTGATCTCCATCCTGATACTCAGACTCATAACCACACCCATAGCCCGGAAGGAGGGGAGCGGGGAGGAAACCGAATCGGGAAGCCTTCGACCCGCGTCACCAGTTTGTCCGCCCGTCGACCCAAGCAGCCAACCACTTGAGCCTTGACCATGGATATGGACCGAAAACCCGCCTCTAGCGCAGGAGAAACCAACAGCCCCCCCCTGGCGCTGGAGAAATAAGGGCGCGCCGACAGCAACGCGAACCCGCCGGCCGGTTGAGCGGGCGGCAACGGCCAGTACCGCTCGAATCGTCCCCATGAGGTGCTGAGCGCCTTTCTTGGCAATGAACGCCTCCGCTGCCCCAGCCGAAGTTCGCGGCTTCGAGGCGCTCGCGGAGATCCACTCCCGGCCGCAATGTCTCTTGGGGACGGCCTCGCTACGCTGGTTTGACACCCGGAACACGACCTCGGACTCCAGACGTTGGGGCATGTGAAATCGCGGCCGTGCTGCAGGGGACCGAACTGCGGCGTCGCAGCGGCAATTATCGATTGACCGGTGTCAGGGGGCACGGCGAGGATAGTCACCGGGGGTGATCAGGGAAACATGAAGAAGAAACGAGGCGTTCACACTGCTTCAATTGGCCTATTGTATTTTTACGATAAGGCCGGTAAATGAAGGGACTTTGCTGGGCTGATGCCGAAATACCCGCGCTGCTGGTTAGAATATGCAAAACGGGCCACTTGAAGGCCGTAGCTCGCGAGCTTCGGCGTCTTCAAAAGGGCGAGCGGCCAACGGCGTACCGGATGCTGCAGTCTTTCGGGCCACAGGTTGGAGAACTCAAGCGCGGATCGTTGCGCGTGGTTTACACAACGGAGCTGGAACTGCTGATCGCGATCGTTTGCGCCTTCAAGAAGGATGCGAAGTCGGGCGACAAAATGCGGCCCGAGCACGAGCGTCTCATCAACAGCGGATTGAGACGAATTCGACAGAGAGAATACGTGGAAGATAGCGGATTATTGCGCAAGTATCTCCATTGAGTTGACACACACATATATGACAACTACAAACAGTTTCACTGCCCTCGGCTTCAAGGCCGATGATGCCGTCATCGAGGCGCTGCGGGCAGATCTTGCAGATATCGTGCGAGGATACATCGAGCGATCTCAACTCACGCAAACAACACTCCAAAAGACCCTCGGTATCCCCCAATCAACCATCAGCGCCATCAAGAATGATCGAATTGACCACCTGTCTATCGAATACTTCATACGAATATTGACGCGGGCCGGCATAACTTGGACTGCTCGTTGCTGGAATGCGCCGCACGATGCTGCGTGGGTCGCGGGTGGAGTCGCGCAGCTTCTTCCTCGAGATGCTTTTGCAACGCTAAACCGAATTTCTTGGACTCCAATCGCAGTTCAAAAATATGACTTAGCGGGGACTTCCAATATCGCCCACCAACCCCTTGAGACCTCGGGCGAGAGCGGCAACTGATGCCTAAACTACTCTGGGTGATCGCGTGCCAGCGCGCGATCATCAGCCAACAAAACACGGTTACCCTTGTAGACGTACTGGAGGAGATTCAAACGCAGGCGCCACCCCGGGAAATGCTCGAAGAGGGGAAACCCCAGGTTCTCTTGCCGTTGAGATTTGCCATTGTTGGCTTGTGGGAACGAACCAGCGATGATGATCCTGGTCTTATTGACGGGCGTCTAAAACTGATCTCGCCTGCTGGCAAACAATTTGGTCATGCGGAGTTCCAGATTAATCTAGCACTAACTCCTAGATTTCGATCGACTGTAGATGCAGGCGGGCTGCCGTACATGGGTTTCGGTACCTATACTATGAAGCTTGAGTTTAAACACGGGAATCGTTGGAGAACGGCCGGCACGACGCGGATTGAGTTGAAGGAGCTTGCTTCACCCCCGCAAACTCACTAACAATCAATTCACGAACGTCCGTATCTTCGAAGAGACGAAGGGAGCGCAGTTGTATCGCGAGCCGGAGAAGGCGAAAGGAGCGCGGCGATTTCAAGGGAAAGAATGCTTCCGGCGGTGTTGTGAAGCGACCGCCGGAAAGACATGCAAAGACCCTCAAAGAGCTGGGTATTAGCAAAACGCAGTCAGCCAATTGGCAGAAGCTCGCGGACAATCCCAAGGCCGTGGAGAAGTACCTGCGCGAGACTGGCGATGTACCAACAACCGTTGGGCTATTGCCGCTGAGACGGATCAGACCGTTGCGGCGATTGGCGAGATGGAGTGCACCATCAGATGAAATCTTCGACGATGTTATTTCTGGCTCCGGCGAGCGCGATTGCCTCGACACCGCAAACTGCCGCAACTTCTTCGCCATTCACGAATTTATGGTGGACAGTGGCCGCGGGTTTCATCGGCGCATTGTTCGCACTCGTGCTGAAACACTTCTATGATGGATGGCAAGGCAGAAAGACTCGAGACCGCCGAAAACAGGCACTGTTGGCCGAGGTCGATTTCTGCGCGCGACTGGCACGAACATACATTCTTGAACCATTCACCGCACCGCTATACAGATTTCCAGACGCAGTGTTCAAGTCGGTATTCTCTCAACTTGCAACCGACGCTTTCGAAGCGACGGGTATCCATGCCTTGACAGGGTTCTACTCTCTGGTTGATCAGATGAATCGGGGGCTTGACGCGGTAGAGCGATATCGGTCAGCGAACGATGCTGATCGAGCAATGGCGGAAGTCAACCGACTTCTGCTAAAAGCCTCTCAGATGCAACATCCAACGGACGCAAGCAGAGAACCCGGGCAGGAATTAAATTACTACGCTGGCGCAGTAGCCGCGTTGAAGTCCACTTACTGATTCGTCCGACAAACGCCGCGCCCGTCCTGCGGCTCCTGAACGTTGAGGAGTGAGTGCAGGCGTGGATTGATTAAACGAAGGGGGGGGTGCTATCGATGGCCAGTCAGGAAGGGGCAATCGGTTGCCTTGGCGTCATTGCAGTAGCCGGGCTGATCATCTTCGGGATCGCCTATTACGAGGATGCGCAATGGGCGAACAAGATTTTCTATTGGATGAATATCAACGTTGGCGACGGCTCCGGCTGGAGTCGCATCACGATCCAGAGCAAACCTCACGATTGCGAATTCATGACGGCGCCCATGGGCTCAAAGAATTGCCATTTTGAGAAAGTCGTCTCCAAAGTCTTGTGGGCATCGAGAAACGGCGATGGCGCGCCCATTCGATCATTTGATAACGGACAGACGTGGGAGCCTCATCCACCTGGCAAATGCGACTTCGACTTGACGTTGAATTGCCCGACTGCATTCGATCCGCCCGGAAATGTAGCGCCGAAATACATAACGACAACTGGAGTCATCATTCAGTGGAAGAAGGTGCAGGAGTAGAGGACAATTAGATGTGTAGATGAAAGTCATTGAGCAACCGTATCAATGACATGCTTCGAGCGAACGTCGAGTGCGCTCCGCCATTCTCTCACTGTTTTGATGAAGTTGCTAGGTTTGTATATTCGCTGAGCGGAAGCTCGTCTTCGCTCAAGCGAGGGAATTTGATGCGGTTGCTGAGGTCGAATGAGCCGCGAGTTCGCTCATCGTCAACTTGTCGTTGTTCCAACAGTTCTGACCATATGCGCTTTTGCTGCGGAGTTGCCTCATTGCAAATGTATGCATTCACCTTAATTGCGGTGCCTAACACATCGGCGAAAACCGCGTAGGCGTTAACAATGAGGCGCTCCACGCCTGCAACTTTAGCGGAAAAAAATGGCCGAGGGTCGACCCTCACCAAGATGTCGGTTTCTGCCGGATACAGTTGATGCACGATGCAGCAGCGGATGGCGCCATAGAAAAAGCTTGCGCTGATGTATCGATGCTCATCGAAGAATTTGCGATTGCTGGCAAGGGCTTCGAATCGATCCTGATTGTTTTTCTTCCCGTCACTCAGCAGCCACGCATACACGTCGAATGCAGCCATGGCAGCGGCCAACAGAGGGAAACCCAGGCGGCCGCGCTGCTCGGCTATCCTCTTCGGATCGATCAGCTGTTTGAAAGTATCGAAGTCAGCGGCCAGATACTCGACCGTTCGTTGGGAGAAAACTGCAACGTTCATCATCTGAGGATGCCTCGAGAATTTGGGGACGCGATTCTATGCCTTCACATCGATTTGTCTACTTGACGAGGAGTTAGATTTTGCGCATGCCTCGATTGAGGCGCTGGCACATGGGTGTGTCAGGAATGAGCCTACCGCTATCGGTGGGCCGCCTGGATCACCATGCGAAGACGCGCTCCCGATGAGCCGGCTTAATCTAGAACTGCTCCGTGCTTGCCGCAGTTCGGGCAAACCATCACGGTTTTGTTTCCAACCCCGAACGCAATGAGCGCGCCGAGGCCGATTAGGACTGCACCGATAATGATGTTGAAGGGAAGCGCGACGACGCCGACCACGACGAAAAGCCATTTCAGACAGCCCTCGAGCGCGTCCTGATCACGCACACGTGCCGCAACGAGCGCGACATTACATCTTTCACAAGCGACGGTTGAGGGGGCCGGCGTCGATGCTGCTTCGTTGTTGGCTTTGCCGAGCAGATCGCTGCCGCAGTAACGGCATTTGATCGCCTCGGCCTTGATCGTTTCGGCACAGAACGGGCATTTCTTCTCGTCCATCGGTTCCCCGAAATCCGTTCTAGTTGTTGTGCTCAGAGCATAGCACTGCCATCTCCCGCACCCCGCTCGACGGTCTCAGCGGATTGGGCAAGGCTCACGGGGGTTACGGAAGCGGTTTGAGTGCCTGGGAGAACCCGGCCGCCGAGGGGAGCCGAGGCAAGGCGGTCATGAGCGCAAGGAGGCGCCTAGGCGCACCCCGTCGCAAGGTGAGCGGTCGGTGCTGATGAGCTCGGCATCGCCGCGCGGTAGGACGTCATGGCCGACGAGCATAGCGCCCACCCCGCAGTGCTACCTTCCCCCCTGCCCCGATCCCAATCGCCGCTCATCTCAACGGCGTCACGTCCCGGGCAAGCTGCTCAGCCCGCCTGGACCGGACGACATTTCCGGCCCGACCGGCGGGGGAATGTGGGGTACCCAATGATCGATACCCAGGCCGAGGGGGCCGGAGGACGACGTGCGCATCGCCCAGGGGCGAATTGAGCGGCAACCGACCGGGGCGCCCCGGCAGCCCGAGGACTGGCCCGCTCGATATTGTGACTGGTGTAAACTGCGACCCCTCAACTGGTGCGGGGTGGAGCGGTCTACCTTCGGCGGTGCAGTTGAGGCGATGACGAATCGGAAATTATCCAGCGGAACAGAGCTTTACGCGCCGTCGGAAATTACCGAATCGTGCCCCCGCTACCAACTTTCTGGTTGGGCGCCCGTGACTACGACCGAACAGATTCTCCAGGAACTGCGCACGCTTCCCGAGGCACAGGCTCGAGAGGTGTTGGATTTCGTTGAGTTCCTCAAGTCGCGCCTGCCTAGAGGGACTTCGATGTCTACTCAACGGGACATGAGCGCATTCGATCGCTTCGGCGCGGTATACGAGGGTCGCTTCAATCGCGACGAACTGTATGACCGTCAAGTCCTTCGTTGATACCAACGTCGCCCTCTACACAATCGGCTCCGACGTCCGCAAGAAGACAATTGCCAGGAATCTGATTGCCCTTGCGCCGGTAGTGAGCACTCAGGTGATAAACGAGTGCATTGCGGTCTGTCTTCGTTAGTTTTCTTTCACACGCGAGAACGCCTATCAGTTCGCCCAAGAACTGATGAGCCGCACAGCCGTCCGTTCGCTGACGCAAGACACAGTGGAAAAAGCGGCTAAGGTAGCAATCCGATATCAGCTCTCTCATTGGGATGCGTTAATAGTCGCATCCGCGCTCCTCGCCGACTGCGACGCGCTTTACAGTGAAGATCTGCAGCACGGGCAGATCTTTGACGACAAACTCAAAGTGATCAATCCATTTTTGTCGGAATAACGCTTGGCTTACTGGCCAAGCGGCCCACGCCAGCAGTGGATAATGGCCTACCGGCCAAAGCGACCTGTCCCGAGTGGACCTCCGGCGGAGTTCGTTATCCGCCGTCCTGACCAACTGAACGCCGTCGATGATCAACGCACGTATTGCATGTATTTGACATTGGCGACCACCGCCAGCGCCGTGAATGCAATGAACAGGGCGGCGCCTACTTTGACCAACAGAGTATTGGGACCAGGCGGCGGCCCATAGTCGTTGTCCCCTTCCGAGCCCGGCACGACGTTCAGCAACAGCGCAACGATCCAGAAAAGACCGCCGCCGAGCGTTATCATTTGCTGCCCGCCTCCGGCGGCGGCTAACACGGCCGGCAAGAGCCACAACACCAACAGCCACTTGGCGCTTCGGTTGATGTCATGCAAGCGCAGCGCCATCAATCGCAGCCACAGCCAGAACCAGAGGATGCCGACGAGAATCAGCAACGGGATGTTGGGGGCGCCGGCACACATTTCCGGCAACTGGACAGACCGACAACGCAGGGGAAGCCGGGCAACCGCGCTGCGGATCGTGAACCGCCGAACGATGGGTACGCGGCGGATGGTGGTTCGCCAACTTCGTCGGGCGCTCTGTCCTGGCCCCGTCGTTGAGACCAATACCCCGCCGCTATCAGCGCTGATCTGATTCAGAAGCCCCCGCGGGAACTACACAGCGTTCCTGCCGCTGCTTCGAGATCGGAATATCTGTTGCATTCATCCAACGATGATTGACAGAGATCTCGACGCGTGTCAGAAGTTACTTACATTGTCAGGACCTCGATAAAACACCAACGGGGCATTCTGGCGACAACTTTTTGTCAGGGAATCTCGAGGGAATCTCAAGGAAGGGAAGTCTCATGAAACAAATACGTGACAGGGCGCATGGCGTTCCCAACACGCTGGTTGTTTTCGCCGTTGCGGGGATGTTGAGCACGGCGGCCCGCGCGCAGCAGGCACCGAGCTCATTCACCGATGAAAGCAACAAACCGGAGCTGGAGACTGTTGTCGTCACGGGCAGCATGATCAAGCGGGTCAATGCCGAAACCGCGGAAGCCATCACCGTCCTCAAGTCGGACGCCCTCAAGGACCAGGGTATTCAGAACCTGGAGCAGGCGCTGGCCACGGTGACCGCCGCCAACCCGTCAATCAACATCGCCACGGCGGTGGGCACGTTTTCAGGAGGCGGTACTTACGCCAACCTGCGCGGCCTGGGCAATGGCCGCACCCTGACACTCCTCGATGGGCAACGGCTGGCCCCGAATGCCTTCAGCGGCTCAGGAGTTGATCTGAGTGGTATTCCGTTCTCGGCCATTGACAGTGTCCAGGTGCTTCGCGAAGGGGCTTCGGCGCTGTACGGCTCGGATGCGATCGCGGGCGTGGTCAATTTCATCACCAAGAAGAATTTCCAGGGAGGACAGATCCAGCTCAACTTCGATCACCCGCAGAAAGCCGGCGGCGGCTCGGGCCAGGCGGATGTCACTTTCGGACACGGGGATCTGGCGAACGACGGCTATAACTTCCTGATCACGGCGAGTTTCAGCAAGCAACAGGAGCTGCGGGCGACGCAGCGGGGATTTTCCGCTTACGGCTTCAATCCCGCAGGCGGCGCCACTCCTACGAATTTCCCGGGATCGTGGCCCGGAAATATACAGGATGCCAACCGCGACCTTTGGCAGTCAGGTTATCCGGACTGTGTGGGCAACACGCAACTGACCACATTTTTCGGCGACTGCTCCTACCGGTTTTCCGCCGCGACGGATCTGCTCCCGGAGTCCCGCGAGATTTCCGGGCTGGCCTCCTTCACCAAGGCTCTGCCGGCCAACAACCAGGTGCAGATTCAATATTTCTGGACCCAATCCGAACTGACCGCCTACTCCGGTCCCATGTTCTACCAGTTCCAGATGGACCCCACGAGCCCGTACTTCCCAACGGCCGCGCAGCTCATTTGCAACGGGGGCCCGCAGAACTGCAGTGGTCCGGCACCCGATCTCACCGATCCAATCAGTGCGATCTGGACCGATCCCAACAACTCCCGCTTCGGCGGGAACCTCAATGTCGAGCAGCGGGTTCTGGTGACGTTCTCCGGCACCAATGCCGGTTGGGACTACGCCGCGGACTTCAACTACAGCAAGAACCACAACGACAATCGAAACGTCGGGGGCGTTCCGAATGAAGAGGTGCTCGCACCCGGCGGCGTTCTCAGCAATCTGATCAACCCCTTCGGTCCCCAGAGCGCGGCAGGACAGGCTTTGATCGATTCGTCGTACATAAACGGCGTATACCAGATCGGCGAGTACAGGCGGTGGAGCGTTGACGGCCACGCCAGCCACGAGCTGGGCGATGCTTTCAATGCAGGCACGCCGGCGAGCGTCGCGCTCGGCGTCAGTGTGAGCGGCGAGCATTACGAGTCCGCGACCACGCCCTACAACAACCTCGTGAGCGCCGCAACAGGACTTACGAACAGTGCGGTCGAAGGCAGTCGCCAGGTGCAGGCGGCTTTCCTCGAGTTGGACGTTCCGATCCTGAAGAGCCTCGATCTCGATATATCGGATCGTCAGGACCGATACAGCGATTTCGGTACGACCAACAACGCCAAGGTGCAGATGCGCTGGCAGCCGCTCGATATCCTGACCTTGAGGGGAACCGCCTCCACCGGCTTCCGGGCACCCACGCTCTTCAATCTGTATTCGCCGCCTTTCCTGGCGGCGTCGAGCGGCGGCACCATGGGACAAGGGAATCCGTTCTGCAAGCCGGGCAGCTACAACGCGGAGTGGACTCAAGCTACTTGCCAATCGCAGGGAATCGGCTTGTTCGGCGGAAACACACACCTGACGCCCGAAACATCGCAAAACTTCGATTTAGGTGTCATCGTCCAGCCGATCGAGGATTTGGGTATTACGCTGGACTATTACCGGGTCCTGCTCAAGAACACCATCGGAACCGTTCCAGCCTCGGCTATTTACGGTAATCCCAACAACTTCCCGACCTATATCGTAACGGCTACCAGTGGTCCTTACAGTGGAACACTCCCGCCAACGACCGCGGAGGCCTCGGTTTGCAATCCGTATACACAACCGACCTGTGGATACATCATTCTGCAAAATTCGAATACCGGCAGGATCACGACCAGCGGGTTCGACTTGAGTGTCCAATACACGCAGCGTACTTCGATCGGAACCTTCCGCGAGGACCTGGAAGGGACGGCGGTCACGCAGTTTCTACAGCAGCAATACAACGGCGGCCGCCTTCTCAACCTGGTGGGCAATCTACGCATCATTGGACTCAACCCCGCATTCAGATGGCAGCACAACGTGAGAGTCGACTGGACGAGCCCGGGGAAGATGTGGAATGCCGGCCTGAGCGACCGCTTCTATTCGTCATACATTGATGAATTCCCCGATGGCGAGGGCAATCAGCGGCACGTGGGCAGTTATTCGCTGGTTGACGGTTACGTGAGCGTCAAGCCGATCGAACCACTGACCGTGTTGGTTGGAATCAAGAACATATTCAACACGAGCCCGCCATTCACCAATGCATCACAGAACAACTTTGCGACGGGGTACAACGCGCTCATTGCAGACCCTTTGCTGCGGAACTTCTATGTCAATCTGAAATACACTTTCTAGTTCGTCCCGGATTGAGCCCCCCTGGAAGCCCCGCCTCTCGCGGGGCTTTTTTTTGGCTTCGCCTACCCGGGCATGCGCTCTCTTGCGCGGCTCAGGATACAATTGCGAACGGAAGACGCCGCCAAGGACACACCCATGCACCTACGCGCCCTGCGCAATTGTGGACTGGCCCTGCTGTGCTCAATCCCCGTGCTGGCATCAGCCGTGGAATGCTCACAAATCGAATTCCGGGGCACGCACTCGACGGTTTGCCACGTGAACCTCGGCACAGATCGGCTGCGGCTGTTCCTGTACGACGACGCCGGCGTACCCTTCAACAGCTTCCAGAAATTGTCCGATTCGTTGGCCAGGCGTGGCGACAAACTGTTGTTCGCCATGAACGCGGGTATGTTCCGCACGGACTACTCGGCCGTCGGTCTACTGGTCACGCGAGGTAAGCAGTTACACCGGCTCAACCTGGCGACCGCCTACGGCAACTTTTATCTCAAACCCAACGGCGTGTTCGTTCTCTCAACATCCGGCGCGCAGGTGGTGGAAAGCTCGGAGTACCAGTTACTGCAGGAGCCCGTGATAGACGCAACGCAGTCCGGTCCGCTCCTGGTGCGCAATGGCCAGATCAACAGTGCCTTCAGCGCATCCGGAACGTCACGACTGATCCGCAACGGCGTCGGAGTCGTCAGCCGCGATCATGTCGTGTTTGCGATCAGTGACGACCCGGTCAATTTCTATGATTTCGCCCTGCTGTTTCGGGACCGGCTCGCCTGCCCGACGGCGCTCTATTTCGACGGCAATGTCTCCAGCCTGTATTTCGCGGCGTCTGGTCGCAACGACGACCACGTGCCGCTCGGGCCGATCATCGCAGTCAGCGCCAACGCGGCGCGGCCGTGATCCCGATATCGAACAGCAGTGTGTGCTCCATCCGTCGCTCGGAAACGCCCCCCTTGCAGGGGGCGTTTTTTGCGCGTCGGAAGTACTAACGATCGTTCCCGTCAGCGGCATGTCCACGGTGTCAATGTTGGTATCGGCGGATGGTGCGCGGACTCTTGCATCGAGCACGGCATTCAGACTGAGACAGCTTCCAGCCATTGTGAACACATCGCTGCCTGACAATCGCGTGGAGTCCGATCTAAGATGGCGCGCTGGATGTGCCGACAGGCTCGAAAAGTGACGCCCGCGTTTCTGAACTGTAACTGAACCGGCCGGAAAAACCTGTTTTTTGCTTCGGCGCAACGAAATGGGGTCGCCTGGAGGCGACACGATTGCAGAAACCACCAAGCGGGTCACGGCGCCCGCCTGGCAACCTGCGGAAAATGTTTTTGCCGACGTATTTGCGACATGCGGCATCGTCCATGTGACGCGAGGCAGTAAAGACGTGTTGGAAGATGTTTTAGACAAGGAAGCGGGCCTAAAGCCCAAGTTGGTTACTCAGCCCGCCGGTGTTGGATCACCGATCTCCGGATCACCGATCTCCGGATCACCGATCTCCGGATCACCGATCCCTGGATCGGCGATCCGACACATTCCGCAGGCGGATCTGGACGCGTTTATCAACGGCCAGTTGGCCGGGCCACGCCTGGATTTCTGCCGCACTCATTTGGACTCCTGCGAGGAGTGCCGTGCCGAGCTGGAGGATCTGCGGAACTTCAAGAGCAGCCAGGCGGGACTTTCGATTGGTGGGTCGCTCAGGCGCGAGTTGGATCGGCGCAAGCGGCAAAAGCAGCTCAAGGCTGCTGCGACTGCGGCAGCCGTTACTGTTGTTGTTGCGACGGTTGCGGCGGTGGGGTGGTTTGAATTTGTAAAGCCGCGATTGCATGGTGCAGCGGCGTCGGGTGCTGCTGCAGCGCCGGCGCGGAATGTTGCACAGGCGACCGCTTCTGCTGGCACTCAAACGTCGGCTTCGGTCGTAGCGATGGCTCAGCAGGCCACGACGACGCAACCAACGGCTACGGCACAACCGCGCGGAACGGCTATAGCAAGCGCTCAGCAGCCTGTAGCCCAACCCCGCACGGCGGCCATGGCGGCAAGCAACCAGGCGGCCGGCGCGCCGCAGGCGGCAATTCAGTCGCATGGCACGGCGTCGGCGACAGCGACTACCCAGGGAATCGGTACCGCGCGATCGGCTGCGCAAACGGTCAGTGCGATGGCGCCGGCGGCCAACTCGGCGGCGGCGATGCAGGCGGTTGGGACGCAAGCAGCGAGGACTCAGGGTGCGGGGACTCAAGCAGCGGGGACTCAGGCGGCGGGAACAGCCCAACCGGCCAGACAAGCGGTAAACACGTCTCAAGCGCGTGCGGTGCAAGCGCCTGCGGTACAAGCGGCTGCGGTACAAGCGCCAGCGATGGCGACCGCAGCGGCGGTGGCACCAGCCGCTAGCACGACATTCGCGCTGCTAGGTCCCTTCGGTGACGAAATCTCCGATGACCGCCCCGAATTCACCTGGCAACCACTCGCGGGAGCGACGAAGTACGCCGTGATATTGGTCGACGAAGGATTGCGCCCCGTGGCGCATACCCGAGTGAAGACGACGTCCTGGCGGCCGCGGAAGCCACTGCGTCGGGGACGCACTTATCTTTGGCAGGTAACTGCGATTCTGCGCAACGGCACGAAGGTCATCGGAACGGGACCGACGTCGGTGGAAGCGCGCATTCATATCGCGCCCCCGTCCGGAAAGCATTCAGACAAGTAAATCGCGCCAACAATTGCGGCCAAGTGTGCGCCCCAGCCCCGGCAGGGGCGCACGCGAGGACACCCGGACTATTTCCGGTTGATCTCAATATTTTCTTTGGCGCCGCTGTTGCTGACCGCGATCATGATCCCCAGACCGATCGCAACCGCGCATCCGATCAAAGTCCACGTAGTGCCGATTCTGGCCAGGAAACCGAGCTTCCACAGCGCGGCCAGCAGTCCGCCCAGCAACATGACGGTGAAGCGGCTCGATGCCGCCGCGGCCCTCTGATAAAATGCCGATCGCCGAAAGGCCTACGGCAGGGCATGCCGAAAGTGAAGCCTGTGGAGAGGTCGTGAGACCTGGGGGAGTTTGCGGCTGCGGTACAAACCGCGTAAGACTCCCCTCAGTGGGAGCACTACGCGTCGAAAACCAAGTTCTTCTCCCCTGGGCAGCCTCTTTGAAGCAGGAACCCGCCGAGGTGAACTGAAATGCCTTCGGTTTCAGACACGATAGGAATCCCCTCCATTCAGGGAGGGGAGGATGTCAAGAACCGAGACCCTGGCTGAAACTTCGGTTGCCGCACACACAATGCAGGAGCCGCCGGTCAGTTCCCCCCGGGATACAATTTGGCAATGATGATGCGCGCAATCGCCCGCGCCACGGCACTCGCGGCAGCTACGGCACTCGCAGTCGCGCCACTGACCACTGGCGCCGCGACGCTCGCAGCCACCGCGGTCAATGCCGTCCCGGGCACCCCCGCGATCCACACTGAAGATGTAGACCGGTTCTTCGCGCTCTATGATTCAACCGGCGGCCATCCGACCGCGAACCAACTCCAGCAGGAGTACCTGGATAAGGGATCGGATGGACTGCACCAGCTGGCCAAGGCACGAAGAGTGACCGGTCAGCGGATGGCCGACACCCTGGCTAAACAGCCGGAAATCTATCAACGCGCCAAAACCTGCTTAGGGATTCTCCCCAATGTGCGGGAGCGGCTGACCCTTGCATTGAACAAGCTCGGCCAGCTCTACCCGGAAGCGCGCTTTCCACCGGTCACGATTGCCGTGGGCCGCGGCAAACCGGTCGGCATCGGCAGCCCGGACACGGGGGTGCAGATCGGACTGGAAGCGCTGTGTGGCACGGATTGGCTCAATCCCAACCTCGAAGACCGCTTCGTGTATGTCATTACCCATGAATATGCCCACGTGCAACAGGTTGGAGCGATCGTGGATGACGAAAACCCCACCGTGCTGGAAGGCTCACTGGTTGAGGGAGCCGCGGAACTCGTGGCGGAGCTGACCGCGGGCTCCCCATCCTATTCGCAGCTGGAGGCGGAAACGCGCGGCCGGGAAAAGGAAATCGAAACTGCCTTTGTGCCCGATGAGGACCAGAAAGACTTGTCCAAATGGCTATACAACAGTACCTACGAAAAACACGGGGACCTCGGGTACTGGGTCGGCTATCGCATCGTCAAAGCGTATTACCAACATTCGCAGGACAAGCGGCGTGCGCTGCGCGAGATTCTGCAGATGACGGATCCGCACGCCTTGCTGAAAGCCAGCGGCTGGTACCCCGGCAT
>Ga0068860_100001795_pt1 | contig 22852 bp, 18 predicted proteins | sample KBSSwiS32_FD_66597 | JGI IMG/M metagenome (GOLD analysis project Ga0068860, IMG submission 66597) | Switchgrass rhizosphere microbial communities from Kellogg Biological Station, Michigan, USA - KBS Switchgrass S3-2 | ecosystem: Host-associated > Plants > Roots > Rhizosphere > Soil ...
TGGCCACTTCGCGATGTGGGAGTATCCGGAGCTATTCGGGAATGAGCTGCGTGCTGCGTTTAGATCGCTACGTTAGTACTAATAAAAGGTAGTGCAGGAGATGCCTTACCCTTCAAGTGCTGTGGTACATCAAAGCAGCCGTGATTTTTTGAATGTAAAAAATGAAAAAATTGAATAAGAATAAAACCTTCTTTGCCAGTTCTATTGCTACTGTTGGACTGGCAGCACTTACCATGACAGGCTCTGCCCAGCTGCAGCAGGCAGGGCTCAGGCGCACTGACCTTCAGCGACATGATCTTGGAATCGCCGGACAAGAAGTTATCCAGGCACGCGTTGAAATAGACCCGGGAGCAGTGCCCGTCAGGCACAAGCATCCGGGCGTAGAGATCATCTATGTCCTTGAAGGCTTACTGGAATACCAGGTGGAGGGCGAGCGACCGGTGACGCTTAAGGCCGGCGAGGTTCTGTTTATCCCGACCGGAAAGATCCATTCAGCGAAGAATGTCGGCAGCGGCAATGCGGCGGAGCTCGCCACCTATGTTGTTGAAAAAGGGAAGCCGCTCATCATGCTGGTCAAGTAAGTACCGGCGGGTGTGGTGACGTTAGTTGTGTTGCCGCGCGGCGTCTCTTCGTTGGATTCATAAATTAAAAAATTGAAAGAAGAATTCAATCCATTTAAAACTTTACAACTAATACTGACAAAACCAAAAAAAATCTTCAAACAATTCAATTATATGTATATGCAAACTATGGTTTTGACTGCTTCCGCAATATTATCTTCTATGATCTTCGGGGCGACGGGGACTGAACAAAGAGGGCTCACCCGGAAAAGAGAGCCTTCACTCAGCGGAGCAACCAATTGGCTCAATTCGCAGCCTTTGACCCTCGCAGACCTCCGCGGTAAAGTCGTCCTTATTGATTTCTGGACCTACACCTGTATTAATTGGCGACGTACACTTCCCTATATCCGCGAGTGGGCGTCGAAGTACAAAGGCCAGGGACTGGTTGTTATTGGTGTGCACACACCTGAGTTCACATTTGAATATAAATTGGATAATGTAACCAGATCTATAAAGGAAATGAATATCGGGTATCCGGTAGCGTTAGACAACAATTATGAAATCTGGCATTCTTTCCAAAATGAATATTGGCCTGCTCTGTACCTGGTTGATGCGAATGGGCAGCTCCGGTATCACAAATTTGGTGAGGGTGACTATCATGAATCTGAATTGCAGATTCAGCAACTATTAAAAGAAGTTTCGGCTAAAAATGTTTCTGGCAAAACAGCGTCACTTCAGCCGGAAGGATTTGAGACCGCCGCCGACTGGGACAACCTTCAATCTCCGGAGAATTTTCTCGGTTACGATCGCACCCAGGGGTTTGCATCTCCCGGGAAAGTGGTTACTGATAGGCCGGTGCTTTATTCTGTACCAGGGCATTTGAAACTCAACCAGTGGGCGCTGGCGGGAGAGTGGATCATAGGAAAGGAGAATGTGCGCTTAAGCAAAAGACCGGGTAAGATCATTTATCGTTTTCATGCCCGCGACGTTAACTTAATTGTGGGTCCAGCTGTACCAGGAACTTTTGTAAAGTTTCGAGTGCTCATTGACGGGATTCCTCCCGGCCCTGCACATGGATTGGATGTCGACAGTAATGGCAATGGCACAGTAACTGAGCAGCGCATGTACCAGCTGATCCGTCAGCAGGGAGCAGTTACAGACCGGGAATTTCAAATTGAATTTTTGGATGCGGGGGTGGAAGTCTATGATTTCACATTCGGTTAAAATCAATGCACCCCAGAATTATTCATCATTGAAAAAATAAGACAATACTCAAACAATTCAGAAGGAACCAAGCAATTCTTTGGCGTGAATTTGGAGAGCAATTTATCCGCGTATGTGGAATATGCGCTTCGTGTCCACCGGTCCCGGTACCGGCGTAGGCATTACCATACTAACGGTGTTCATGGTAGCGGACCGGGCGCTGGAATTTTCTGCATCCGTTTGCAAACTCAAATAAAATTAGCAATGAAAAAAGAAATATAATAACTCCAAATCCAGATTGAACATAAAATGTATAAGCGTTCCGGAACAAAAATTGCAAAAGTAAAAGGCAGTCACGGCATATTTATATCGCAGGCGGCGGCTGTTGCAAATGTTATCATCAACGCCGCTGAACAGAAGTAAAGTCTAGCCGAACAATATCGGTGACGATGGAACACCAACATTATAGTATTAATGACCTGATCAAAAAAATATATGTCAAAGGAAATAACATACAACCGCCGCCATTTTTTGAACAATGCGTTTATGACTTTTGGCGCTGCAGAGCTATCAATGATTGGGCTTGGGAGTAAACAATTCATGAATCAAAATTTTGCACATACTTCTATGAGTAAAACCGGCTTTAATAAATCATTTGAACAATTAAAACAAGTAGATGCAGGTGTTTTGAATGTCGGTTACGCCGAGGCCGGGCCAGCCGAAGGTCCCGCAGTAATTCTATTGCACGGTTGGCCATATGATATTCACAGCTTTATTGATGTTACACCTTTGTTGACGTCAACCGGCTACAAGGTAATCATTCCATACCTGCGTGGTTATGGTACTACAAAATTTCTTTCCAATGAAACGCTGCGAAATGGCCAGCAATCGGTGATAGCGGTTGATATCATCAACCTAATGGATGCACTCAGGATAAAAAAAGCAATCCTCGCTGGTTTTGATTGGGGAGCAAGGACGGCCGACATTATCGCTGCACTTTGGCCCGAGCGCTGTAATGCCTTAGTCTCTGTGAGCGGCTACCTGATCGGCAGTCAACAATTGGGTAAGGTACCGTTACCTCCAGACGTCGAGCTCCAATGGTGGTATCAATATTATTTTGCTACGGAGCGCGGCCGGGCCGGTTATGAGAAATACACGAGTGATTTCGCCAAGCTCATCTGGAAGATCGCTTCACCCAAATGGGATTTCGATGACGCTACTTTTGACCGAAGTGCTGCATCCCTCAACAACCAGGATCATGTAAGCATCGTGATCCACAATTATCGCTGGCGGTTAGGTTTGGCTGAGGGCGAAGCAAAATATGACGACCTGGAAAAGCGTCTCGCAAAAGCTCCTCTTATTAATGTTCCATCCATTACACTCGAGGGTGATGCCAATGGTGCACCGCACCCGCCAGAGAGTTCCTACGCAAAGAAGTTTTCCGGGAAATACACACATAAAACTATCACGGGAGGCATAGGACATAACCTACCGCAGGAGGCGCCAAAAGCTTTTGCTGATGCCATAATAGAAGTGGATGGCTACTCCAAATGAAGTTGTAAATACATCATACTTTTATGTTGTTAAAGTATGACAGCCAGAAAAACAGATTTTTTTTCCTGTAAACAATTAAACCTTAAAAAAATGAGTACGATTAAAGTAAAAGACGGAACTGAAATTTATTACAAAGATTGGGGAACAGGGCAGCCAATTGTCTTTCATCACGGCTGGCCTTTATCCGGCGATGATTGGGATGCGCAAATGATGTTTTTCCTGGACCAGGGATTCAGAGTGATTGCGCATGACAGAAGAGGGCATGGAAGATCAACTCAAACTGCCAATGGGCATGATATGGATACCTATGCGGCTGATGTAGCCGAGCTGACAAATGCGCTTGATTTAAAAAATGCTATACACGTTGGCCATTCAACCGGCGGCGGTGAAGTTATTCGCTATGTTGCAAAGCACGGAAAGGGACGTGTAGCGAAAGCCGTGTTGATTAGTGCTGTCACCCCAATCATGGCAAAAGCCGATAATAACCCGGATGGTATCCCCATGTCAGTATTTGATGAGATACGCCTGAATACGGCAACCCAAAGACAACAATATTTTCAGGATTTTACTATTCCATTTTTTGGTTATAACCGTGAAGGAGCAAAACCATCGCAAGGCATCAGGGATAATTGGTGGCGGCAGGGAATGATGGGAGCCATAAAGGCACATTACGATTGTATCAAAGTTTTCTCAGAAACTAATTTTACAGAAGACCTTAAGGCTGTGGATATACCCGTGCTCGTGATGCATGGTGAAGACGACCAGATCGTCCCGTTCGAACTTACCGCAAAAAAGGCCGTAAAGCTTTTAAAAAATGGAAAACTTATTTCATACCCGGGCTTTCCACACGGGATGCCAACCACGGAAGCTGCAACTATTAATACAGATCTACTGGCATTTATAAAATCTTAATCGATAAAAACCAGTAGATCCAATTGATTTTACCAGCGTCAATTCTTTGGACATAAAATAAATAGTTAAGAGTTACCTATTATCTAACCATTGCAAAAAACGTGGGCACTTCAAAAAGTTCACGAAGCATTTTTTATATCATCACATATAACACGAATGACGGAGGTATTTCGTTCACTTACCTATGCCTTATCTTCTCCCAGGTCATCATGACTATCACCGCCTAAACTGTAATAATTATTTTCTTCATCTTCTTCACCTATAGCTTCTTCAGCATCATCCAATTCCGCACCAGCCACATCAAGATCCTCTCCAAGGTTTTTATCGCTGCCACTTGATTTCCTTTTTCCTGGTTGAGCTTCCTCTTCAAAGGGTTCTTCTTTTTCCCGGCGATAAATATCATCTTCCTCTTTATAAATAGGCAAAGGGAATTTATTATCCTTAGCGGAACCAACTGTTATCTTTTTATTTCTCTTACTCATACAAGTCGTGTTATGTTTATTTTTTCAGGATTTCAAAATTAAACTCTTTATTTTAACTGAACATGCATATTAAACCACCTGCCTGAAGTTTTTATGTATGTTTAATGTCCGGGTTACCGTACTACATATGAAATGGCGATTTTGAAACGGCGGGATAATTAATCAGGATGACTGTCATTGGTCACTGCTCGTCAATACGGAGGCTTTGTTCCATTGCATAACACTGATCCCAGATGTAAACGTCATAGCCTGCCAGCTTTGTGGACCATTTTGGTGTTAGCGCATTAACGCATTGAATGACTACCCGATCAATGTAGTTATCAAAAACCGCCCACGGATTTGTTTTGTCTGCCGGATCAAGCCCTTCCCCGGGTTTGGTGGATTGTAATGCCTGGCGGGCAGCATTCCTTAAATCATCCATGAATTGAAGCTGAAGCACGACATCTGCATGCGTACCGGTTCGTTCAACATGGCCGGAAACGAGGAAGTCCCATTTCATTTCATTGATTTCTTTTACTTGCGCGAAATATGCAGGAATGTCTTGCGCCAAAGCAAACCTCCGCCACGGCATCCAGCCCGGGAAGATAACATCGATAACCATCAGTGTTTTCTGAGCCGGCGCATAGATGAATATGTTCCCCGGCTCATGCGCATTCCCGTGATACGATAGCTCCAAAGTTTGACTTCCAACCCTGAGAAAATATTTGTCTTTGAAAGTAATAGTTGGAATCGGGCGATTTAAATCCCTGGCCCGAAGGAGTAACCGCTTAGTTTCCTCATGAGCTATAATGGTTGTCCCTTTGCTTAAGTTTAAACTCTTTGCCCCGCCTATATGGTCGATGTGTGAATGACTATAAATTAAATGGGTAATTGGTTTATCTGTCACTTCGGCAATTGCCTTTGAAATGTGTTGCGCGAAGGGCGGTGGAACATCAACCACGACAACCCCGGTTTCATACACCATAAACATGGACTGGTAAGCATTATCAGTAATCATATACAATCCCTTGCCAAGTTCCTGGAGACGATACCCCCTGTGAGGATCGATTGTGGGCCCTTTGGCGGATTCATTTACTTCGAGATACTTTTCGATTCGCTCACCGATAGGCGCAATAACTGGCATATTTGGGTATGGTTGTCTGGTAGAGCCTGCCATGGGAGGCTGGGTGGAGGCTGTGAGGAAGAGCAGCACAAAACCACAAATAAACCCTCCAATTGTAAATGTTTTCTTTTTCATTATTGTAATTTTTGAAGTTGATATTTCAAAAGTATTTTAAAGCCGGGCCCGGGTCAAGTTCCAAATACCCAATGTGGACTAAGTTATTCCTGAACCGTTCATTTGTGAGCTTGAAAATATATCGGATCCGTATGACGGGTAATATTCATCGATAGGAAATCTGTACTTAAGGCGGTCTATAAATGAATGGGCGTGCTGAATAAGAATGTATTTAAAAAACCAGGAGTGTGCCGGTAGAGCCAGCCAATTATTCTGCCGGTTCTTTATTTTTCTGAAGTTTACCTGTTGTCAAGCCAATGCAAAAAAATACTCACTTTTTCTTTTGAAACGAGTAGTTTTTCTTTGGCGGGAATAACAAGATTTACCAACAGCTTACGGGCAAAATAATGCTCCACTTCTTTTACTGCATCGAAATTAATCAGGTACTGCCTGTTCAGCCTAAAAAACTGCTTCTCCGTTAACAGGCTCTGGATTTGTTCCAAAGAATAGTTCACAAAATATTCCTGCCTGTCAAAACACATGATTATTGATGATTCATATTTGACGTAGAAAAAAGCAATATTTTCTGTAAGCACATTGATATACTTATTGTTTTTGAAAACCAGGAAGCTTTTTTTACCTACCGGCGCTACCAGTTTCGCTAACAGATCATCCAGGTTGGGAAGATGATACTGTTGAAAGAAGTTTTTAAACACATTTGTCTTTTCAAAAACAGCCACAATATCCTCCGTTGACCAGGATGGCAGCACAGTATCAGTTTTATTGTGTTCGATCACTTTCAATGGATAGTCTTTAAAAGTTACATCACTTTTTTGGGGATGAGTTTGCATTTTTTTTGTTTTTATTTAGTGCTTGAAAAGGATTTTAAGATTTACAGGGAAGTTTAGTTGTCAATAAATATTTATTCTATTCCCTCCAGCCAATGAAGAATAAAGTCAGCGTCTTCCCTCCATGCCGACTCATCAAAAACCAAATGGCTGCGGCCTTTAAATTCTTTATAATCTGTAATTGAATTGTTCATTTCATATTTTTTATAATTGTCATAATTCAGTAACACCGGAATGAGTTGATCGTTGCTGCCGGAAATAAACAATAGCGGCACTCGTTGTTTTTTGAAATTTATTTTTGCCATCCATTTGAATGCATCCCTGATAATTAATTTTGATTCCGGTGTTGCATATTTATAATACAATCGCTTTTGCTGCTCATAAGTCATTCCATTGGTAATGTCATCTTTCCATTTTTTAAAAGATATCAGGTAAGTCTTTTTGGTAGAAGCAAAAAAGCCCATCGCTTTCCACCATACTTTTAAAAATGAAAACTTAAGCAGGCTCACACCGGGAGGAGGAAACGAATGAATAGCAACACCGGCTGTTCCAAGTCCGCGTTGTAATAATAGCTGTACAACCAGGCCCCCCAGAGCATGTCCTATGATAATTGGTTTCTCCGGTAATGCCTTTATGATGGCTGCAAAATAATCCGTCAGGTCAGTCAGCCTGTTTAACGCCATAGAAGCGTGAGGATGCCTGTTGCGCAATTCTTCAGGCGGAGCATATTTATATGGCCAGGCAGGCGCAACACATTTGTAGCCTTTACTATTAAAATATAATTTCCATTCATCCCAGCAATTATTTCCAAAAAATGTCCCTGTTATAAAAACGACTGATTTCGGTAAAGCTTGCTTCACGCTACTTGTTTGAAGCCAATAGTAAGTCAAACAAAATGCCGTTATAATAAATTGTTATCAATCAACATTTAATGTTTCCGCCTAAAATTTTTTTACCGCTTAATATCGCGGTTTCATAATTTTACCACGAAATAAAACAGTAACTGCATCGAATCCGCAAACTGAAAAATTATTTCTGCATAGTTTTGGAGAACGGTTTTAAGAGCTTCCATTTGATTATAGGATCTATCTGCATATCGTATTGAAGAACTACTTTTCCGGAATTACTACTCTACATGAAATTGCCTGTTTAGCGATTTATTTCAAAAATGAAGAGTATGTTGAGGGCTTTTTTTGTCAACTGTATATTATTATTATTTCCTGTTCAGCTATTGAGAGCACAGGACGAACCAACACATTCCATCAGTGAATTAAGTGCTCTTTTACAAAAAAGCAAGGCCGATTCAGAACGTGTGATCCTGCTGCTTGAAGCAGGGCTTGTGTATGTAATGAAGCCCGGCATGGAAAAAAATGATTTTGACAGCGCTTTATTTTTTACAACCGATGCAATGAACTTATCCAACAAACTAAATGATCGTGTATTGCAAGCCCGGTGTTTTCGTGTCTATTCCCAGCTATACCGTGAGAGCAATCAAACCGAGACGGGAAAAAATTATATCAATAGAGCCATCTCTATCTTTACAAAAGAAAATGAGAAAGATCCGCTTGCAGATGCATATTTTGAACTGCAACTTTATTATAACGCATATTCCGACAGCGAATGGGTTTTCAAGGTGAGGTTTGCTGAAATGGCGGAACGGTTATACAGGGAAAGCGGAAACAAGCTGAAACTGGCCGGCGCGTTAAAACATCTCGGCGATTTTTATCAGATAGCGGGAAAAGACAGTATTGCATTGAAATGTCTTCATGAAGCGCTTGCCATTTACAAGTCTCTACAATTCGAGGAAGTACAAGGAGTGTATGACCTAATCGGCACTATCTTATGTACGAAGGGTAATCTCAATCAGGCATTGAAATATGGGCTGTTGGCTATAGCGACAGCCGAAAAACTAAAAACGAATAGTCATGAACTTAGCACTATTTATAACCGGGTTGGAATTACCTGCTATCGTTTGACCAGATATGCGGAAGCTGGTAATTATTTTACCAGATCATTTGATATTGCATCAGGAAATAAGGATACTACGGCCCTAATGCATATTGGGCCCAATGTGTTGGGTATGTACTTGAAACTGGGAAAACAAAACGAGCTAATTGCTTTTCTTCCACAACTCAAATTTATGTACGATAAAGGGGATGTGTTGATGAAGACATTTTATCTCTCTAATTATGTAGGCGCTTACCTGATCACCGGCAATCATAAGAAAGCTGAGCCCTTTGTAAGGCAAATGTTTCGGCTGGTAGACAATTCTAACGACATTAATTTAAATGAAATTCTGCATACAACTATTATTCCTTATTATTTCGCAGCTGGACAGTATGCCGATATGTATAAATATCTTCCTTCCAATGAAGACTACTGCAAAAAAAATAATATTATTGTTAGCCTTGCCGATAACTACTTGTGGTGGTTCAAAGCAGACTCAGCATTAAGAAATTATCCTGCTGCCATTGCCCATTATAAATTATATAAAGAGGCCAGCGATTCTTCCTTCCGGATAACGGCCACCCGGAATTTCAATGAGTTGTTAGTCGAGTATGAAAGTACAAAAAAGGACCAGGAAATTGCTGTAAATGAAAATAATATCAAGTTACTGACCCAACAAGACCTGCTTCAAAAAAGCAAATTGCAACAGGGAGTTATTACCAGGAATATCAGTTTTGCAGTTGTGACCTTGCTTATCGTCATTATGGCGCTGCTGTACGGCCGCTATCGATTAAAACAAATTACAAATAAAAAACTGGAATTGCAACAACGCGAAATCGCCCAACAAAATCTTTCTCTACATCATTTGGTTAATGAAAAAGAATGGTTGGTAAAGGAGATCCATCACCGCGTGAAAAATAATTTTCAAATTGTAATGGGCTTGCTTGGTACGCAATCCGGCTATCTAAAAAATGAAGTAGCGATCAATGCGATTGAAGAAAGCCAACACAGGGTACAGGCAATGTCTCTTATACATCAAAAACTATATCAAACAGAAAACCTTTCCGCCATCAGTATGCCTGATTATGTTCATGAATTAGTTGACTATTTGCGTGACAGTTTTAATATAGATAGCCACATCAGGTTTACGCTGCAAATTGAACCAATTGAATTGGACCTGGCACATTGTATTCCCTTAGGTCTAATCCTAAATGAAGCGATTACCAATTCTTTTAAATATGCATTTCCGAACAAGATGGAAGGGAAGATAGACATTTCGTTGAAGCGTACTTCAACCGATCATTTGTTGTTAACCATTACAGACAATGGTATAGGGTTGCCTGCCGGATCTAATGGCGCAAAACGAGATTCAATGGGAATGAATTTGATGGGGGGGCTTAGTGAAGAAATCGGAGCCAGCCTTTCTATACATAGTGAAATTGGAACATCGATTTCCGTCAGCTTTATTTATAATCCTGAGGTTACTGCAATGGTAGCTGAACCAATTCGTTCCACATGAAAGAAAAAATCCTCATTGTTGAAGACCAGTTTGTGGAAGCCGATTATCTCCGCCTGATGCTCACAAAAGCCGGCTTCGGTGTTACAGGAATAGCCCATTCTGTTGTGCAGGCACGGGAGATGATTAAACACGCAAGGCCTGATTTTGTTCTCCTGGATATTTTTCTAAAAGGAAACCTGACCGGAATTGATCTTGCAAAAGAATTGGCAGAAGATGATATTGCTTTTGTATTTCTCTCGGCCAACTCTAATGAAGAACTATTGAACCAGGCAAAAGCTACCCAGCCCTACGGATTTCTTGTAAAACCATTCAGAGAAAAGGATCTTCTTATAACGTTGGAGATAGCCCGCTACCGGCACGAACACAGTTTAGGAACGAGTATCAGGAAAGAGAATATTCTAAGAGATAAATTATCGGCCATCATCAATGAACCCGGGAGATGGGAACAACGACTGTTAAATATTTGTATAGCTCTTCAACAATATGTCGCCTTTCATTATGTAACGGCCGGGTTTAATAACCTCGGTGATAGCTCGGGTAAGGGAATCAGCTTTTTGAGAATTGGTTATGATGAATACCAAAAAATTGCAGCTGAAGAATTACTAAACATCGCCGGTCTCCAATTGAAGGAACTTATTACGCTGGCTAATAACACCAAATATGAAGACGGTGTAGCCATCTATTCGGGAAAAACATTTGAGCAACTCTGCAGGGTACCCTCGCTAAACAAATTATTTTTCGACGTATTCCAGATGAAGTCATACGTCGCTTTACCCTTGCATCTTTCAAATGGAGGAGTTTTCACCTTTTGCTTTTATTGCCGGCTGCCAGACACATACAATGCAGACCATATTGGATTATTGAACCGTTTACAAAGGCAACTTACCTCCGGTATTGAAAGCATGTTAAGCATCGGAAACGAGAAAATTGCCAATACATCTAAAAGCAACGATTGGACGGAAGCTGCCGGCACAGCGGGTTTTGAAGGCATCATTGGAAGCAGCCACCTGTTATTAGATGTATTTGATCTTATTACCCAGGTAGCCTCATCAGATACCTCCGTACTTATTTTAGGCGAAAGCGGAACCGGCAAGGAACGGATAGCAGATTGTATTCATAATCTTTCGCCCCGGAAGAATAAGCCATTTGTTAAGGTTAATTGTGCAACACTCCCCTCAACATTGATAGAATCTGAATTGTTTGGGCATGAAAAAGGATCTTTTACGGGAGCTTTGGATAGGCGAATTGGTAAATTCGAAAGAGCTGATAAAGGAACTATTTTTCTTGATGAAATTGGTGAGATGCCTCCAGAGCTGCAGGTTAAATTGCTGAGAGTATTGCAGGAAAAATGTATTGAAAGAATTGGTTCAAGAGACGTCACCAAGGTGGATGTCCGGATTATTGCCGCTACTAACCGCAACCTGGAAAAAGAAGTTGCAGAGGGACGTTTCCGCCTTGATCTATATTATCGACTTAATGTTTTTCCAATTGAATTACCGCCATTGCGTGAACGAATCGAAGATATTCCTGCGCTGGCCAATCATTTCATTGCTTACTATAATCGCAAAGCGGGAAAAAAAATCATCGGCGTGTCTGACAATGTGTTAAAAAACATGTTGGCTTATCACTGGCCCGGAAACATTCGTGAGCTTGAAAATTTAATAGAAAGAAGCGTATTGCTTGCGAAAGGAACATTCATTGAAAACATATCACTACCTATAGTAAAAAAAGAATTTTCCAATACTCAGGATTTGCATATTAAGACAATCCATGAAAATGAACGAGATTATATTATTGCAGTTCTGAAAAAATGTAAGGGAAAAATATGGGGTAGTGGCGGCGCAGCAGAAGTGCTGCATGTTCCACCCTCTACATTAAAATCTAAAATGAAAAAACTCGGTATCAGCAAAGAAAATAATGATTAACCAAAAACAGAAATAAAGAACCCGCAAAAGATCACTAATACAGTTAGTCAATCAGGCTGCTAAGACACTATTTAAAACAAGAAACTAACAAAATATTATTTCATTTCAATCACGATGGCCTGATATTTTTCGATTCGGGGAAGTGTAATCTCTAAAATGTTATTTTCCCTCTTTTGTGAAAACGCGATGGGAACAAATGATGTAATATTCTTTATCTTTTTTCCATCTGGAATTCTAACTTTTATTGTCACATTGTCAATGGGTGGAATATAATAATTATTCTGCCACATTCTTTCCTGGTTACTTCCTGTCCGGTTGATAAGATGGAAAACCATCTTGTCGCCGTTCACGGTCATGTTTGTTATTAAAGACGCGATAGGAGCCTCTATTTCATAGGGCACTCCCTCAGGGCTTACATACTCTATTACATCACGGATGAGATCTGATAACTCCCGGATACCAGTTTGCAGGTACATAGCGCCTATCTCGGCCGCGATATACGCAACTTTGCCTTTTCCATAATGTGCCACGACCAATCCAGGAACGATTGGTTCGTTACCAGTGCCCAGCACCATGTCAGCTGCTACTGCTCCGCCCCCAAAGACATCAACGGTTTCATAAAGGTGTGTTGGGATGAGCCCGTCTGCAAGCGGGGGTTTGATCACTTCCTGGCCCCGGCGTACTTTTAAGTACATATCGTACACGCTTCCGAAGGTCTGGTTTAGAGTCATCATTTCGGACAAACGCTCATCCGGTTTGTGGTATCGTATCTTTGCAAGATTGGCGAGGGCAAAGTCGGAGCGCTTTTCTCCATGCTCGTCGTACAATGAAGCAGCATAGGTCATCACAAGTCCACCCCCATTTTCAACAAATTTTGTAATATTTTCCACTTGTTTGTCTGTCAGGTAGCATATATCAGGAAGGTACAATACTTTGTACTTACTTAACAACTCCCCATTATCCAGATCTTGCTTCAAAAGGGAAGTAGTTTGTATATGATTGTTGATACACGCTGAAAAAGAACCAACAGAACTTAAGCGTGCATTCGCATCCCACAACCAGCCGTCGACAGCATGCCCGGGAGGGTCTGTATTATTCCAAACGACTGCGCAAAATTTTTCCGGACTGAAGCCACTGATATACTCATTGTTTTTGTCAAATATCCCGAACGCTTCTTTTATCGGAGCCCTGCCTTCCGGATGATCGGTAAAGAAATAAGTATGATACAATATGGGCGAGGCACCGAACGCAACGGAAGTAAAAATCTCCTGCTCAAGCTCATATTGATAATGCGGGATGCGCGGAAACGGGTCATAGGTACCCACGTAAGGCCAAACCGCAAGCCCGTGAGCAATAGCAAGGCTTACTCCTTCCGCGCGCTCGATCAAACTCCCCCCACGCTCATACAGAAATGCATCACTCCCTTGTAAAATGCGGAAGTCCTCATTCATTATTCTATGAGGATTGTTAATATTATAAATAAGAGGGATGTTTTTATATGCTTTTACAATACGCTTTGTTTCACTGAATGCGCTAAATAACTCTTCTTTGTACCACACGCGGTACAGGTCAATGGTCTTTAGCTCTTCGGGAGAGTAGTCCTCATTTTTTTTGTAAGGTAATTCCTTGCCGCTTGCCGCTTTAAATCCCTTCATACATCCATTACAATAGCATACCTGTTCTTTGCCGCCAAAAAAATAAAATGGAAGCCAGGCATCAAAATAAATGCCGTCTACATCATAACGGCTCACAATCGTTTTCACTAAGTTATAAAAGGCCTGCCGGTAAGGTGTATTCCAGCAGACAGGTCTGGTCTTTGACCCCATCTCCCGAATCGTTAATACATCGCCATCCGGCGTTGTCTTCTGTGCCCATTCCGGATCGATGAGGGCGACGTTGATGGTATTGCCCGTGGACACATAGGGAACAACTTTTATTCCCCTTGGTTTGGCGGCAGCAATAGTCTCTGCCAGGATGTCCCTGTTGCCAAGATCAGGATTAACCTTGAATTCGGTTCCTGGAATCAGCCAGCCGAAATTCCCGGAGGTTGCGATGCGTACGACATTCGCACGCATATCAACCATTGTTTCGGCTAACTTTACAGCATCAAATTCTATTTTAGGACTAAGGGGATAAGAATAACCGTCAATAATGAAAATGCGTGCATTTTTTATCCAGTCATAACTCGTTCGTTGTGTCGACTGGGCTATTGTAGTAGTGACTATTGCAACCAGGAAAACAAGAAAAACAACAGATAATAGTTTTTTTTTCATATTCATTATTTGACTGATCCCGTGAAAGAATTAATTGAATGTTAGTCTTAGTTTTAGTAATTGAAGGGTTAGCTCTGATGACTCAACAGCGAGGCTATCTGGTGATCGGGATGGAAGTCCACCGGCCCAGTGTGAGACCTCTTTGATAAAAGTTCTGCGCTTATCTATTTTCCTATTTTTTACTCATGATGTTTTCCCAATAATCTACATGATAATTTACACCATCTTTATTCCATATCTTGCTTACAATGTCGATATCCCCATCTCCATCTACATCACCTGTTTGCGCTTCGTGCCATCCCGGATTATCGGTTTGAAATACTACCACCCTGAACATTGGCTTATGAGGGGTGCCAGCATTTATCCATATAAATCCGCGTTCCTTTAATCCCACTGGTTTCATTCCCGGGTCGGGATCTTCCTGTTCGCCACTTACAATATCAAGGTCACCATCCCTGTCAAAATCAGCAACAGCCAACGAATGAAAAGAACCTGTTGAATCTGGCGGCGAAGGCAATTCTGCTCTTACAAAAGATGTATTCCCTTTATTTTCGATCCAGTATCCTTTGCTGTACGCTACATCACAATCAGTATATATTATATCATTGTCACCATCAGCATCAAGATCCGTGATCCAACTCCTGAAACTTAATCCATATGGGTTTGGTATTATGCCTGTATGAAAAGGCCACTTATGAAATTCCCATGCGCCATCTTTATTTTTTCCGGGATTTCTGTACCAGCCTGTTGGCGTTACTACATCCGGAAATTGGTCCCCACTTAAGTCACCTACACCCTTTGGCGCAAATCCGCCGTGTATGCCATTACTTCCCGGTATATCTTTTACCAACTCGTTTACCCTATCTGAAATAGTATGAGACACCCATTGCATGGCTTCTTTAACATCGTACCATCTAAGCACACCATTACTGGCCAACTGGCTATAAGAAAGCACGTCAATAGAACCATCCATGTTTATGTCTGCTGTTACTATATCATGATTTTCAAAATCAAGTCCTCCGGTATAAAAATATTTTTCCCATTTTGAATCGGGCTTGTCTTTTAAGTTGCCCGGATTTCTAAACCAGAATCTTCCCATCACAAGGTCGGGATTACCGTCTCTATCTATATCCAATGACACGGCCCCCAATTGCATCTGATCGCCTGTACCCAATAAATGATTTTGCCAATGCCCGGTTTTGTTTTCATACCAATATACACGCCCCGAATCGGCTCTTGGGCTAATGGTAATATCAAGATCTCCGTCATTATCAAAATCAGAAAGAGAAAAGCCACCCGTTCCCCATTCCTGCGGACCAGGAAGCGGATTGGCGATCGTATGATGTATAAAATATTTATTGGTTTCAGTTTGAGCAAAAGAGCTTACTAATAGAAATATCGATGATGTGATCGTGAAGAAAATATTAAGCACCTGAAATGAAATAGGTGTGAATTTCATATGGAATAATTGTGAATGTTTTAAAATTTTAGTGTTGTTTTAGAATACCAGCAACTGCTATTGATCGTTTTTTCAAACCAGTTGGCATGGCTGATATGTTCAGTAGCTTATTTTCTTTATGCAAAATGAACTATCGATCTATTGATTTACCATAAACTTCAATCCAGTCCAACCTGGAACACGCAGCACTGGCTCCGCCTGTCATCAAATCAGTAAACCCGATTTCGTCCACTTTGGAAAGATTTACGCTACTTACCGGATTCCCTTCAATGACAGTATTGATATTAAGCTTATACCAATTAATATCCATAATATTGAATTCATGGATGCGCCAATCCTGCGAACGATCATCGCATTGGTCGCTGACTAACCAGGTCCCATCTGCAAGTTTAATCACCAGGCGCAGACATCTGAATCCTGCTTGTTGTGATCTCCAAATGACTTTTGCTTGCCCAGTCAAATCAACATATGATTTAGTTTTTTTTAACGTCACTACCCAATTCCCTTTGCATAAACCTGACCATATATAGTAAGGATCATCAGCAGGAACAACATGATGGCTTTTTTTTATACTATCGCGCCCGGGGCCATACAATCCAAGAATAAGGTCTTTATTAACAACATGTTCCTGAGTAACAGGTGTAGCTGCGGAAATTTCTTTCCAGTCTTCTCTGAAAAATAATGAAGGCCTGTCCTGGGCATTACAAATTGTGAATGAGAAAAGAAAAACAATTAAGATTAAACAACTGTAAATTTGCTTTTTTGAGTTCATGTGGAAAATTTTTTGTTTCATACTTCAGGATAAAGGTAATTTGTATTTAATCTATTTCTAGTTTTACCCGCTTCTGTTGAAGAGCGTATTGAGTCGTCCAATGCAATGATTGTGCTTCCTGGCTTACTTGAATAATATATTCCGGTAGTCCCGAGATGATCTTCCACTATATTGCCAGCCTGCTTTCAGAGGGATTCATTGAAAGACCTGGATGGGAGGCCCGTGTTATGCCCATTTATATCTTTTTTCTCCTCAATTCCGAAAATTATTATTCCTCCGTTCGTATTAGCAAGAGATGTGATGTCATATAGAAATTCTTTCTTATCATCACCGGTATCTATTTTCAACTCTCTCTTACTTTCCGAAACGCTATTTACTCAGCACATTAAAAAAGGTTTTACAATGTTTGTTTATGATTTTAAGTTGACGACCTGTCGAAAATTGTATACAACACATGGCTAAAGTATAAAAGTAAATATCCCGTACAGCCTCAATAGCGGGTAAAAGGAACAGCAATAATATCTGAAAGTTATTCGAGAAATTTTAGACAAGCCGGTTGTATAGCACTTATCTTATTGCCTATGAAAGTTAATTTTCCTGTTTTTATATTACGCCTGAAAACAAGCACTTCATTGTTTTTCAGATTTGCGACTAATAGAAATTTACCCGAAGGATCAATAACAAAATTACGAGGCGCACTACCTAAAACAGATTGACGACCAACAAAGTTTAATATCCCTTTTTTATTGATGGAATAAATAACAATTTCATTACGAACTTCCCTGTTGGATGCGTAAAGAAATTTGCCATCAGGCGCGATGTGGATATCGGCTGCTTCAACAGTACTATCAAAATTTTCAGGAAGCATCGTTACTGCTTGCTTTAGTTTAATTGTGCCATTGGCATAGTCAAAAGCATCAACGCTACCTGAAATCTCATTCACAACATACATATACTTGCCATTGGGATGAAAGCAAATATGCCGCGGCCCGCTTCCGGCCTTTACCGATACATATTCGGGAGAAGCCGGGCTCAAGCTTTTTGATGAATTGCTGTTGTATCGGTAAATATAAATCCTGTCATTGCCGAGATCAGCATTCAACAGAAAGTTATTATCAGGAGCTAAGATGGCTGAATGAGCATGAGGTCCTTTTTGATCCCTGGTTATACTGCTACCTGTGTGTTGAATTGATTGTAAAGTTGAACTGTCAAGCGAACCATCATTACGAAGCTTTATAGCCGCGACACTTCCACTGCTATAGTTGGCAATGAAAATGTGGCTTGCTGACTTATCGAGTGAAATATAACAAGGTCCCTCTCCGCCGGATGATGATTGATTTACTAATGCCAGTTTAGCCGTTGACCGATCGAATCGGAAACAAAACACCGAGCCTCCTTCTTTGCCTTCTTCGCTTACCATATATATAAGATCACGTTTTTTATTATAGGCAGCATAAGAAGGATTTGGGATACCGCCTGATAGCGATTTAACTGAAAGGCTTCCATCCTTTTCATTAAAATCGCATACTTGAATTGCATTCTCGCTAGCCGATGCATAACCGCTGACCAAAACGAAATGATGTCCTGCATCTTGTGCAAAAAGATGGTTAACGGGAAAAATTAAAAAACTTAAAATGAAAGTTGCCAGGTTTTGTTTCATAACAATTTTAAATAAAGATCTCAGGTTGCTAATGGCGGTCCGCCTGGAATATTAATAGGTTCTTTAGGACTCTTTGTTTTATTTCGCGTCGCAATAAAATTTGCTGTGCGGTATTCCCCAAGATATATCGATCCTTTGATTTCATCGCCGTTCAGAACTCCTGAAAAAAGATATGCGATATTATCACCGGGCTTTCTTGCCATACTTTTTAATTTTATCTTCTCTCCTTCTATTACACCATTTACTTCCTGTGTTGAATAACTACCCTGATGTAATCCGTGAAGCCATTTGCCATTCTGCTCAAGATAAAATGTATGAACATCTTTGCTGCTAAAAAATTCAACATTTACATCCCAGCGGCCGGCCACATTTTGTGATTGCAAAGATACCTCGTCTTTTGAAGGCCGTTTTTTTGAAAGAAGTTCAAATATTCTATTGGCAACAACTATCTCCTCTCCCGGTTGCATTTGACCTGTTGTGACATCAATACTCGTGGCAGCTCCCGGCTCTTTTCGATTCTTTCCGCCGCTGCCAACAGCAATTCTTGGGGTTGTTCTTCCAAGTTCCTCTGCTAACTCTTCACCAGTAACATTACGCACAGCAGGGTCCCAGCTTATTATAAGGAAAGGACTATGATTGGATAATTCTTTGGGTTCATGAATATTCGCTTTTACGCCGTCAATAGCAGTTACTTTTTTTGCGATTGTATTTAACCATGTTGTCCATTTCTTCCATTGGGCCTCATGATCCCAGGTAATCCATGCTTCAACCGCGGCAAGCATACCGATCATTTCTTCTCTGCCTACTTTATTATCTCTTCCCGGGCCATGGTGCGGTGAACTTGCCTGCCAGGCAGACATTAATATTTCTTTATTACCCAACAGGAGGCCCGCACATTGAGGGCCACAAAGTGCTTTTCCCCCGCTGTAAGCAACAATTGTAGCGCCCCGGTTCAGGTGAATATTTGGTATGGTTAAATTTTCTGCAGCCGCATCAACAAGAACCGGGATATTCAAAGGCTTTGCAAGAGCAGTAATTGTTTCCAATGAAAATGGTCCGGAGTCTTCTGATGTCATATAAATCATGGCGGTCTTTGGGCTAAGTGAATGCTCCAATTCTTTCATATCAGCAACAGTGATAACTTCTACACCAATATTACGTATTGCATGATCGTAAGAGTTTCTTGATGTGGCGGGAATAACGACCTGCGTTTTTTCCATGCCTTTGAGATCAGGTATACGAATAAGCTTTTCGGGATTTCCGCCTGTGACACATGCTGCAGTAACATGTTTTAAACCCGCTGCACAACCTGCCGAAACCATGCCCCACGGAGCTCCGGTAAGTTCCGCTAACTTTTTGCCTATGCCATCAGCTAATTCATCATACTGAACAAAGGAGTGAGAAGCGGCTTCCATTGCGGCTCTTACCGAGGTCCTCTCAAGCGAACCGCCGATAATTGTATAAGTTCCGCGGCAATTGATCAAAGGCTCGACACCTATTGTGCGAAAAATATTTGTTTCGGAAAGCGGACCGGTAGAAAGCTCTTTAGCCGATACTATATTAGGATCTGCACTTGCTATTTGTACTCCTGAAAAAGGAAGCAATGAAATTGTTTTAAGTATCTCCCTGCGTTTCATTTTAAAATGTTTGATGAAAATTATTACTCAAATATTATGGTGCCGAAATGTTGCACTTCATGAAAGTCTTTCACTATCTTTTTTGACCAGCTCCATTGTATCATTTTGCCGCTGTCATAATCTATTCTGCAAAAATTTCCCTTCCATTGTGAGCCGCTTTTTGGTGGTACTCCCGGAAGAAGTGCAAGTATCTCATACGGGAAAAATATTTCAGCACTCCATGACATGATCTTATTGTTCTTATCGCCAGGCTCTTTTACAACATTTACCTTTCTTACAATTTGCGGATTATGCTTGTATTCATAATGCCAGGGAGACCAGGCAATATTTTTTTTAGATCCTGAAAGAGTTAATGTTAGTTGTTTTTGTTTTGCATTTATTTCGTACTCAAAATACATTGGCTTTGCAGTATCCGGCCTCAGAAAGAATTCAAACACATCACCTTCATAAATTTGTTCATCGTCTTTGTAATCCTTTGTAGTTATAAGATTGTCTTCACCAGAAAACAAAAGGTACAAGCCATTTTCAGAGTAAAGAATCTTACTCTTGCTTTTATAGTCAACACCTCCGGAATCAATTTTTATAAATTGTTGCCATTCAGTTTTATTCCATGCCGGGTTATCACCTTTGCCGTTAACGATAAAATCTTTAGTGTGCTTTGCAAAAACAGTGTCGTTGTTATTTCTTGAGTATACAGGGATCACCAGTAATTCTGCAACCACTATACAGAATATAATGTATGGTAAGGTGATCCTTAGGTTATAATCTATGCTGTATCTGCTCACCGTTATTTTGCTTTAGAATCGGCGTTCTTAATTTTTGTAACATCGGGAGTTTTTACGGGACTTGCATTTTTGCCAAACCGATGCCTGATGTAAGTTGCAATAGAGGCCACTGCATGATCATCAAGAATATTTTTATGTGCAGGCATAATACTGTTAAAGGTTTTGTCTCCAATCTTCAATTGGCCCTCCATGCCATTTAATATTATACTTATGAGCAGATTTTTATCGCCGGTTACAAAGGGTGATTCTACAAGAGGCGGAAAACGGCTGTTATCACCCATACCATTGCGGCTATGGCATCTTGCACAATAGGTTTGGTAAAGAATGCTTCCTTCGAGTGCATCACCTGTTTCAAGATTATCTTTTTCACGATCGGGGGTTTTGATGTAAGTCCGGGAATTTTTCCTTTCTTCCATTTTTGCAAGATCTGCCGCGCCAAATGCATTCTTGTCTCCTTTATACATTATTCTCCAAATCTTGCCCTGGTTTGATTCCACTATAAACAATGATCCGTCTGGGCCCGTTGCTAACCCCATGGGACGATACTTTGCATTATTTGTATTCACAACGGTATCAATACCAGTGAACCCATCTGCAAATACTTCAATGTCTCCTGTTGCGGTGCCGTTTTTAAAGGGAATAAAGCAAACGATAAAACCGGCTTGCGGATATGGAGAACGATCAGTAGAGCCGTGAAATGCAACAAATGCTCCATCCTTATAACGTGGCGGAAACCGATCGCCATTATAAAACAGAATATCCATGGGCGCCCAATGCCCCGGAAAACCAATAACAGGCGCTGAATATTCACTCGCCTTACCAATCGTTTTACCATCACCGCCATACCCTGGTTGAAGCACGTTTTTCTTTAGCATGTGATCATAATAGGCATACGGCCAGCCAAAATTGGTTCCCTCATCAGCCCTGATAAGCATTTCTGCAGGAAGAACAGCAGCCTGCCAGGAGCTGAATAATTTGGGATACATGGTATGAAAGTTATCTATACCATTTACCACTGCATACAAGTGATCATCTCTATCATTCCATTGCATGCCAACTATACTCCTGATACCTGTTGATATGCGTTTACCGTCTTTTTGTGTTTGGTTTGTTTTTGACGCATCAAAACGCCAGATGCCACCATGTTCGGCAAGGTCAGGTACAGGATCAAGGCCGGCACCTCCAGGTAAACCAACGGGCCCATACTTCGTTATATCCTGTCCTGCATCTGTTGGTGTTCCGAAGGGAACATACATGTTTCCCTTTTTATCAAATGCCACAGGCTTTGTTGTGTGCCAGTTATGAGCAACATTAGAATCAAGGTCGGTTAACATTACCTCTGTTTTATTTTCCGGCACAAGTTTGCCCGGAGTGAGTTTTGTTCTCAGCACCTGGTTTACTGTACTTGTATAGAGGTATCCGTCATGAATTGTCATTCCTACGGCTGAACTACCGATGTCTTTATAGTCGCCAAAGTATACAACGGAGTCTGCACGGCCATCGCCATCGGTATCTCTTAACCCTACGGTACCGCCGCTGCCATTCATTGCTTCATTGTATGTAAGTTTTACATAGATATCGCCATTATCATTCACTGCAAGATGCCGGGCGCTGCCGACGCTGTCCACAACTACCAGGGCTTCAAAATGATCCGGGAGAAAAAGTCCACCATTATCAGGATCGGGCTTTATCACACCCGGTTTATTATTACACGACGATATGGTAAGAACTAACAGGATCGCAAAGACAAAAAGGCTTGATTTCATACTCTTGATTCTATAAGATTGATTCTTAAAAAAACTAACAAACAAACTAAAATTTTAGATTTTAACCCCTTCAACCTATTTTAATGTACATCCCACCAAAGTCTTGTAGATATTTTATCAGGGCCTCCAAGTAAATCAACAGCAGCATCAACAGCAGGACCGTTCCTGTCCCGGTCGTAATTAAGAAAAGGTATCCTCTTAATAAAAGTTCCTACCGGTGCATCCGGATTGTCAGAGTGTATAAGCGGATACATTTTTGGATAACCCGACCTTCTGAAAGAAGCCCACGCCTCATGTCCTTCCGGAAAAAGGGCAAGCCATTTTTGAGCCCCTA
>Ga0068860_100001801_pt1 | contig 22801 bp, 16 predicted proteins | sample KBSSwiS32_FD_66597 | JGI IMG/M metagenome (GOLD analysis project Ga0068860, IMG submission 66597) | Switchgrass rhizosphere microbial communities from Kellogg Biological Station, Michigan, USA - KBS Switchgrass S3-2 | ecosystem: Host-associated > Plants > Roots > Rhizosphere > Soil ...
TTTCATCTACTCGGCGCTCGGTCCGCTCGCCAGCGGCGCCACCGTGGTGCTGATGCCGCGCTGGGACCGCGAGCTCGCGGCGCGGCTGATCGCGCGCCATCGCGTGTCGCACTGGACCTGCATCCCGACCATGATCATCGACCTGTTCGCGAGCCCGAACGTCGCGCAGTTCGACTTCAGCAGCCTGCGCTACCTGTCGGGCGGCGGCGCGGCGATGCCGCAGGCGGTGGCCGAGCGGCTCAAGCGCGAGCTCGGCATCACGTTCGCCGAAGGCTATGGCCTCACCGAGACCGCGGCGCCGACACACTCCAACCTGCCCGAACGCGCCAAGCTGCAGTGCCTGGGCATCCCGATCTTCGGCGTCGACTCGCGCGTGGTCGACCCCGACACCTTGCAGCCGATGCCGGTGGGCGAGGTGGGCGAGATCGTCAGCGAAGGTCCGATGATCTTCAAGGGCTACTGGGGCCACCCCGAGGCGACAAGAGCGGCGTTCATCGAGATCGATGGCAAGTCGTTCTTCCGCACCGGTGACCTCGGGCGCATGGACGAGGAAGGCTACTTCTTCATCACCGATCGCCTGAAGCGGATGATCAACGCCAGCGGCTTCAAGGTGTGGCCGGCCGAGGTGGAGGCGCTGCTGTACCGCAACCCCGCGGTGCAGGAGGCATGCATCATCGCGGCCAAGGATGCCTATCGCGGCGAGACGGTGAAGGCGGTGGTCGTGCTGCGCGCCGAGGCCAAGGGCAAGACCACGGCCGACGACATCATCGCGTGGTCGCGCGAGCACATGGCGGCGTACAAGGTGCCCAAGCGCGTGCAGTTCGTCGATGCGCTGCCCAAGTCGGGTTCGGGCAAAGTGATGTGGCGCCTGCTGCAGGAGCAGGAGAGCAGCGCGGCCAAGGCGTAGCGCCGCTAGAAGCCCGAGCCTGGCTGCTCCAGGAACGTCATCTCCTCGAGCGTGCTCGGGCGGCTGAGCGCGGCATTGCGGTGCGGAAAGCGTCCGAAGCGCTGCACGATGTCGTGATGGCGCTGTGCCCACTGCAGCAAGCCCGCGAGCGCCGGCTCGTCGCGCTCGAGCTGCCCAAACAGCCGCAACGCCTCGCGCTGCATCGCCAGGTCTTCGGCGTGCTCGAAGGGCAGGTAGGCGAACTGCCGCTGCACGCCCGGCAGCGTGCGGTCCTGCCCGCTGGCGACCAGCGCCTGGGCCGCGGCCAGCGCGCGCGCGTCGCCCGCGAACGCGCGCGCGCTGCCGCGAAAGGCGTTGCGGGTGAACTGGTCGAGCAGCACGATCTGCGCCAGCGCGCCGCCCGGCGTGTCGGCCCAGTGGGCACAGGAGCCTGTCAGCGCGCCTTCGATCAAGGCGCCGAAGCGCTCGCGGATCTGTGCGTCGAATGCGTCGTCCTTCCGGAACCACTGCTCGCGCGGCGTGTGATGCAGCGGGTCGTCGGCCGCGCCGAACCAGAACTCGAGCACGGCCTGCGCCGCGGCGTCGATCACGGCTGCGCCACCAGGTCTTGCAGCTCGGGGTGACGCCGCAGATAGGTGCGCACGTAGCTGCAGGCCGGGCGCACCTGCAGTCGATGTGCGCGCGCGTGGTCCAGCGCGGCGCGCACCACTCGCGCCGCCAGCCCGCGGCCCTGCAACGACGGCGGCGTCTCGGTGTGCGTGAGCCACATCACGCCGTCGATCAGGTGGTACTGCGCGATGCACAGCAAGCCATGCACGCGCAGCTCGAAGCGCGCAGCGGCTTCGTTGTGCACGACTGCGCCGGTCTCGCGCGTCATGCGCTCACCGCTTCAATTGCTGCCACAGGAAGCTGAACTCCAGCGCCAGCATGTCGGCGCGCTGCGCGTTGTCGGCCGCCGCGCCGTGGCCGCCTTCGATGTTCTCGTAGTACAGCAGATCGTGGCCCTGCTCGAGCATGCGCGCAGCCATCTTGCGCGCGTGGCCGGGATGCACCCGATCGTCGCGCGTGCTGGTGATGAACAGCACACGTGGCAGCTTCTGGTCCTGGCGCACGTTCTGGTACGGGCTGTAGCGTGCGATCCAGGCCCACTGCTCGGGCCGATCGGGATCGCCGTACTCGGCCATCCACGACGCGCCGGCCAGCAGCCTGTGGTAGCGCCTCATGTCGAGCAGCGGCACCTGGCACACCACCGCATTGAACAGCTCGGGTCGCTGCAGCATCACCGCGCCGACCAGTAGGCCGCCGTTGCTGCCGCCTTCGATGCCGAGGTGGCGTGCGTCGGTGATCTGCCGCCGGACCAGGTCTTCGGCCACCGCGATGAAGTCATCGTAGCTGCGCTGCTTGTGCTGAAGCACCGCGGCCTGGTGCCAGGCCGGCCCGAATTCGCCGCCACCGCGGATGTTGGCCACCACCAGCACGCCGCCGGCGTCGAACCACGCATTGCCGAACGCGCCGGAGTACCACGGCTGCTGAGAGACCTCGAAGCCGCCGTAGCCGTACAGCACGGTGGGGTTGCCGCCGTCGGCCTTGGCGCCGCGCGGCCAGACGACGAAGTACGGCACGCGCGTGCCGTCCTTGGATGTCGCGGCGAGCTGTTCCACCCGCATGCCCGTGCTGTCGAAAAAGCGCGGGCGCGATTTCACCACTTCGCGCGAGTTGCTGCCGGTGCGGGCCAGCATCAGCGAGTCGGGCGTCAGGAAGTCGCTGTAGTGCAGCCAGTAGGCTTCGGCGAACTCGTCGCGCGCGACCATCGGGTCGTGCAGCGCGGCCACACCGATCGTGCCCGGGTGCGGCGCGTCGACATCGCGGCTCACCCAGCGGCCGTCCTTCGCGCGCCACTCCTGCACGCGACCGGCCACGTTGTCGAGGATGTCGAGCACAACGCTCGAGCGCGTGGTGGTGAAACTGGCCAGCGAGCGCGTCGCGGTCGGCTCGAACAGGCGCACGAATTCGCGCCGGCCGGCCAGGTAGCCCGCCGCCGGCGCCAGCAGCAGCGAGCCGCGGCGGTACACCACCGCGTTCACCGGCCAGTCGCTGCGCAGCTCGATCAGCACATGGTCGCGCCAGAACGTCAGCTGGGCGTCGCTCGGCTTGTCGAGCGGCAGCAACCGGTCGCCTTGCAGCAGCGCCAGCTGTGCGTTGTAGAAGTCGATCTGCCGGCTCAGCACGACGCGCTCGAAGCCGGGTGTGAGATCGATCGCGAAGCCGGCCGCGACGTCCTTGGTCTGCGCCTCGAACACGGTGCTCGCCTGCGCCAGCGGCTGGCCGCGCCGCCAACGCTTGACCACGCGCGGATAGCCCGACTCGGTGAGTGAGCCGTCTCCGAAGTCGGAGGCCACCAGCACGCTGTTGGCATCGAGCCAATCGATGTCGGTCTTGGCCTCGGGCAACGTGAAGCCGCCGTCGACGAAGCGCCGCGCCGCGATGTCGTACTCGCGCACGACGGTGGCATCGGCGCCGCCGCGCGACAGCTTCAGCAGGCAGCGCGTGTCGTCCGGACGCAGGCAGGCGGCGCCGGCCCACACCCAGTTTTCGTGCTCGTCGCGGCCCAGCGCGTCCAGGTCGAGCAGCACGTCCCACGCCGGCTGCGTCTTGCGGTACTCGGCCATCGACGTGCGCCGCCACAGCCCACGCGCATGGTCGGCGTCCTGCCAGAAGTTGTAGAGCCAGGCACCGCGCCGCACGACGCTGGGAATGCGCTCGCGCGAGTCGAGCACCTCGCGGATGCGCGTGCGCGTGCTGCCGAACGACGGCCACGCCTCGAGCGCCTCGCGCGATTGCGCGTTGCGCTCGCGCACCCACGTCAGCGCGCGTTCGCCCTGAACGTCTTCGAGCCAGAGGTAGGGATCGCTGTCGGTGATGACGTCGGCCATGGCCTGCGGGTGCAGCGCGGCCAGCATCGACCACCACCCCAGCGACAGCAGCGCGAGTGCCTTGCGTGCCGTGCGAGCGTAGCAAAAGCGCGAAGCGTCGGGGGTCGGTGAGGCCAAGGCGTCGCGTCGAAGCATGGGCGTTGCGGGTGCGGCAGTGTGGCGGAGCAGCGCGCCCCCATTTCAAGCGGGGATACTCGCACTTGCGGCCGATGCCGCAATGGCATCATCGCAGCGTGACCCGAAAGGCCCTGGTGGCCTGAGCCATGGACGCTCCGATCAATCCGTTGCTGGCGCCGTGGGATGCGCCGTTCGGCCTGCCGCCGTTCGACCTGGTGCGGCCCGAGCACTTCCGGCCCGCGTTCGAACGCGGCATGCGCGAGCACCTCGACGAGCTGCGGCGCCTCGCCACGCAGACCGCGGCACCGACCTTCGACAACACGCTGGCGGCGTTCGACGCGACCGGGCGCTTGCTGTCGCGCATCGAGGCGCTGTTCCACAACCTGGCCGCGTCGGCCACCAGCGATGCGCTGCAGGGCGTGCAGCGTGAGATGGCCGCGCCGCTGGCCGCGCACTGGAGCGCGGTGTACATGGATGCCGCGTTGTTCGCGCGCATCGATGCGCTGCACCGGCAGCGCGATCGATTGGGCCTCAGTGCCGACCAGCTGCGCCTGCTCGAGCGCGTGCACCTCGACTTCGTGCGCGCCGGGGCGCGGCTGCAGGGCGGCGCGCGCTCGCGCTATGCGCAGGTGATGCAGCGCCTGGCCGAACTGACCACCACCTTCGCGCAGAACGTGCTGCACGACGAGGCCGCGTATGCGCTCGAGCTGCGCAGCGATGCCGATCTCGCCGGGTTGCCCGGTTTCCTGCGCGCAGCCGCGCACCAGGCGGCCATCGAACGCGGGCTGGCCGGTGGCCACGCGATCACGCTGGCGCGCTCACTGATCGTGCCGTTCCTCACCTTCTCGCAGCGCCGCGACCTGCGCGAGCAGGCATGGCGCGCCTGGGTGACGCGCGGTGAGCACGCCGGTGCGCACGACAACCGGCCGGTGGCGCGCGAGATCCTGGCGCTGCGGCGCGAGCAGGCAGCGCTGCACGGTCATGCGAGTTATGCAGACTACGCGCTGGCCGACACGATGGCGCGCGCGCAGGCCCCGGTGTGGGCGCTGCTCGATCGGGTGTGGGACAAGGCGTTGCCGGCGCTGGCGCGCGAACAGCAGATGCTCGAGGCCGCACGGCGTGCGCACGACGTGCGCGACGGTGCGCTCCAGCCGTGGGACTGGCGCTTCTGGGCCGAGCAGGTGCGGCGCGAACATTTCGCGCTCGACGATGCCGAGCTGAAGGCCTACTTCGCGCTGCCGAGCATGGTGCAGGCGGCGTTCGACTGTGCGCAGCGACTGTTCGGACTGCGCTTCGCGCCGCGCGACGACGTGACCGCCTATCACCCGGACGTGAACGTCTACGAGGTCGGCGACGCCGGCGGGCGCGTGATCGGCTTGTTTCTGCAGGACAACTTCGCGCGCGCCGGCAAGCGCAGCGGCGCGTGGATGAGCGCGTTGCACTGGCAGCATCGCAACGGCTTCGAGTCGCGTCCGGTGGTGTTGAACAACAACAATTTCGCGCGCGGCGACGGGCAGGGGCCCACGCTGCTGTCGCTCGACGATGTGCGCACCCTGTTCCACGAGTTCGGCCACGGGCTGCACGGCCTGCTGTCCGACGTGCGGTACGAGCGCCTGTCGGGCACCCAGGTGCTGCGCGATTTCGTCGAGCTGCCGTCGCAGCTGTTCGAGCACTGGATCGACGAACCCGCGGTGCTCAAGCGCCATGCGCGCCACTGCAAGACCGGCGAGCCGATCCCCGACGTGCTGATCGAGCGGGTGCGTGCGGCGCGCCGCTTCGGCCAGGCCTACGAGTCGGTGCGCTACACCGCCAGCGCGCTGGTCGACATGGCGGCGCATGCGGCGAGCGAGCCGATCGACGACATCGTCGCCTTCGAGCAGCGCGTGCTCGCCGAACGTCGCGCCCCGGCGGTGGCGGGGCTCAACCACCGGCTGCCGCACTTCCAGCACCTGTTTTCAGGCTCGAGCTACGCGGCGGGCTACTACGTTTACCTCTGGGCCGAGGTGCTGGATGCCGACGCCTACGATGCCTTCGTCGAAGCGGGCGACCCATTCGATGCCGACGTGGCGCAGCGCCTGCGGCGCTGGATCTACGCCAGCGGCAACAGCGTCGAACCCGGCGCAGCCTACGAAGCCTTCCGCGGGCGCGCGGCGAGCATCGAGCCGATGCTGCGCGAGCGGGGATTGACCACCCCCGATGCGGTCTAGCGGCCGCCTCCCCTGAAAGGGTGCGACCCCCGCGGACCGGCAGAGCCGGATCCTGCGGTGTTCGCCTGGGCATGCGACGCTGGAGCGTCGCAGCAGCAGGTCGATGCCGTCGGTTCTCTCTGCCAGCGGACCGCTGACGCCCTTCAACGTTTGCCGAACAGTGTGTCCAATGCCCCGAGGAAGACGCGGAAGTCCAGCGGCTTGGTCCAGTAGTCGGCGAAACCGGCGCCGAGCGCCACCTGGATGTCCTCGGGCATCGCGTTGGCCGACAGCGCGATGCATGGGATCGACGCGGTCATCGGGTCGGCGCGCAGTCGGCGCAGCACTTCGAGGCCGTCGATGTCGGGCAGCTGCATGTCGAGCAGGATCAGGTCGGGCTTGGCGCTGCGCGCGCGGTCGATTCCGCTGGCGCCATCGTCGGCCTCGTCGAGCGTCAGGTTGCCGCGCTGCGCGACCAGCTCGCGCACGATCAGCGCATTGACCGGGTTGTCCTCGATGTACAGCAGGCGTCCGCTGCGCACCTGCTGGGCCGCGTGGTTCATCTGCGCCGGCGTGACGCGCGTCGGCTGGACGGCGTGCGTCAGCTGCTGCGGGCACGGCAGTCGCACCTCGAACACGCTGCCGACCTCGGGCGTGCTCTGCACCTGCACGCTGCCGCCCATGCACTCGACGTTGGCCTTGACGATGGCCAGCCCGATGCCGGTGCCTTCGATGCCCTTGCTCTCGAGGCCGAGCCGGTTGAACGGCTCGAACACGTGCGCCAGCTGGTCGCTCACCATGCCGCGGCCGGTGTCGCGCACGCGCAGCACCACCTGCGGGCCGATGCGTTGCGCCTCCACGAGCACCGAACCGCCGCGCCGGTTGTACTTGATCGCGTTGGTCAGCAGGTTCAGCAACACCTGGCGCAGCCGCGTCGGATCGGCCCACACGGTGTGATCCAGATCGCCACTGTCGAGCTGCACGCCGTGCTGCGCGGCCAGGGCCGACACCATCGGTGCAGCGGCGTCGTGCAAGGTTCGCAAGTGCACCCGCTGCGGATCGAGCTTGATCTCGCCGGTGTCCAGGCTCGACAGATCGAGCACGTCGTTGACCAGCGCGAGCAGGTGCTCGCCGGCGGCCTGGATGTGCTGCAGCTGCTCGCGCGGCTCGCCGCGCAGTGACAGCGACGAATCGGTGAGCAGCAGCTGCGCGAAGCCGATCACCGCGTGCAGCGGCGTGCGCAGCTCGTGGCTCATGCGCGCGAGGAACTGCGATTTGGCGCGGCTCTCGCGCTGCGCGAGCATGCGTTCCTGCAGCGCCTGCTCGGCCTGCCGCGCCTGCGTCACGTCCCAGTTCACGCCGATGCGGCGCACTTCCTGGCCTTCGGCGTCGAAGATCGGAATCGAGCGCGTGGCCAACCAGTGCCAACTGCCGTCGGGCCAGCGCACGCGGAATTGCCCGCTCGCCGGCCGCTTCTCGCGCCCCGCCAGCTCGTACTCGTGGCGGACCGCAGGCAAATCATCGGGGTGCACCAGCGCGTACAGCTCCGCTTCGGTCAGCGGGCGCGCTCGCGGCTCGAGTCCGCGCAGCCGCCACATCTGCTCGTCCCATACCGAACGCCCGATGCGCTCGTCCATCTCCCAGGTGCCCACGCCCACCGCGCGGGCGGCCAGCGCGGCCCGCTCGTTGGCGTCACGCAGCGCCTGGCGCGCGGCGCGCTGCTCGGTGATGTCGATCATGGTGCCGATCATGTGCACGCTGGCGTCGCTCTTGAGCACGCGCACGCGCAGCGAGACGTCGCGCCGCGTGCCGTCGGTGCGCACGATCTGGATCTCCGATTGCGCGACGCGCTCCTCGGCATCGCCGGGCAGGCGCTGCGGGCGCCGCTCCATCAGGTGGTGGAACTCGGGGGCGACGAAGCGCGCCAGCCAGGTGGCACGGTTGGGTGCCGGCAGGCTCGGGTCGAGCCCGTGCATCGTGTACATCTGCGCGTTCCACACCGCGGCGTCGGACTCGACGTCGTACGACCAGATGCCCACGCCGGCCGCCGACGCGGCCAGCTCCAGCCGCCGCGTCAGATCGAGCAGGCGGCGCTGCTCGCCGAGCCGGTCGCTGACGTCCATCGCCACGCCGATGAAGGCGATGGGCTTGCCATCGGCGTCGCGCTGCGTGACGCGTCGCGTCAGCACGTCGAGCCAGCGCCCGTCGGCGGTGCGGTAGCGCGCCTCCATGTCGGTGGGGCCGATGGCGGTGGCGGCACGCTGCATCGCCTGCTGCACCGCCGGCAGGTCGTCGGGGTGGATCAGCGCGCGCACCTCTTCCAGACTCAGACCCTCGGGGCGCGGCTTCATGCCGAGCAACCGCCAGGCCTGATCGTCGTAGTACAGGCGGTTGGTCGCGAGGTCGTGGCGCCACACCGCGATGCCGCTCAGCTGCAGCGCCAGCTCGAGCTGTGCATTGGCTTCGTGCACGCTTTGCGCGAGTCGCCAGATTTCGGTGTCGTCCACGATCACGCCGAGCACGCGATCGGGCACGCCGTCGGGGCCGTTGCGCACGGTCCACTGCGAGTGCAGTCGGCGCAGCACGCCATCGGCGCCGCGCACGCGGAAGTGATGCGAATAGTTGCCGGCAGTCTTGGTCGAGTCGAGGAACTTCTGGCCCATGCCGGCACGGTCTTCCGGCACCACGTAGTTCTGCGCCTCGTGGAAGTCGGGTGCGCGGTCCACGACCGACAGCCCCCAGAAGCGGTGCATGTGCCGGTCCCACTGGCCGGCGAGCGTGCGCGGATCGCGTTCGAACACACCGAGCCGCCCGAACTGCTGCGCCATGCTCAGCAGCTCTTCCAAGCGTTCGGTGTGCAGCGCTGCGCGGCGATCGAGCAAGGTCAACCAGATGGCGCGCCCGGCGGCGCGCGCCGACAGCGACACCGGCCACGGCGCGCCATTGCCATCGCGCATCACCAACGCAACGCCGTCCAGCGGCGCGCGGCTGCGCAAGGCATCGCCCAGTGCGCGCAGCGCGTTCTGCGCACCCGGCGCGCGTGCGTCGCACAGCTCGCTGAACGGCCGACCCACCACCTTGTCGAGCGCGCCGGCGCTGGCGCTGACGAACGCCGCATTGGCGCCTCGCACGACGCCGTCGGCATCGAGCGCGAGCACCGGTGCGGTCACGGCGTCGGGAACGTGGTAGTCGTCGCTCATGCGGGCGGGGGCCGGGATGCCTCCGAGACCCCGGCGCAGCCAGTCTAGCGCGCCGCCCGGGGTGAACCCGCGCTGCGGCGCACGGCGCCGCGCCGGGCGGCGCGACAAACCGCGCACAATGCGAGCGGTTCGCAACCTGCCGCCGCCCGCTCCGGCTCGTCGCATGTCCGCCATCGTCAACCACCGCGCCAGCGTGCAAGGCGCCGTCACCGCCGTAGAAGCCGAGGTCGGCAGCAGCGTGCGCCGCGGGGCGGTGCTGCTGCGGCTGGAGTCCATGAAGATGGAGTTCACGGTCGAGGCGCAGGCCGATGGCGTGGTGCGCGCAGTGCACGTGCAGCGTGGCGACGCGGTCAACGAAGGCGATCTGTTGCTCGACCTCACGCCGATGGCCGAGCCCGCCGCGCGCGGCGGCCCCGCGCTGGCGCGCGCGGCGGCGCGCCCAGACCTCGACGAGCTGCGCGCACGCCGCGCTCTGCTCGACGATGCCGCGCGCCCCGAGATGCTGGCGGCGCGGCGTGCGCAAGGCCGGCGCACCGCACGCGAGAACATCGCGGCGCTGTTCGACGCCGGCAGCTTCGTCGAGTACGGCGCGTTCGCGGTGGCAGCGCAACGCAGTCGGCGCAGCCTCGACGATCTGCAGAAGAACACGCCGAGCGATGGCCTGATCACTGGCACCGGCCTCGTGCACGTGGCGCAGGTCGGCGACCAACGCGCGCGCTGCGCTGCGATGGCGTACGACTACTCGGTGCTGGCCGGCACGCAGGGGCAGAACAACCACCGCAAGTCCGACCGGCTGCTCGAGATCGCCGCCGAACAGCAGTTGCCGTTCGTGCTGTTCGCCGAGGGCGGGGGCGGCCGGCCCGGTGACGTCGACTCGACCTCGGTGTCGGGCCTGCACTGCACCACCTTTCGTGCGCTGGCCGCGCTGTCGGGGCGGGTGCCGACGCTGGGTATCGTCGAGGGGTATTGCTTCGCCGGCAATGCAGCGCTGCTCGGCAGCTGCGACTACGTGATCTCGACGCGCTCGGCGAGCATCGGCATGGGCGGCCCGGCGATGATCGAGGGCGGCGGCCTCGGCGTGGTGGCGCCCGACGACGTCGGGCCGGCACCCACGCTGGCCAAGGCCGGTGGCATCGACCTGCTGGTCGACGACGAGGCGCAGGCCACGGACGCGGCGCGCCGCATCCTGGCCTGGCATCAGGGCGCCTGGCCCGACGCCGGTGCGGCCGATCAATCGACGCTGCGCGATGCGATTCCGCTCGGCCGCAACGCAGTGTTCGACCCGCGCACGATCATCGAGACCGTCGCCGATCGCGGCAGCGCGATCGAGCTGCGTGCCGCCTATGGGCTCGGTGTGGTCACCGTGCTGGCGCGGCTGGGCGGTCATCCGGTGGCGATCGCCGCGACCAATCCACGGCATCTCGCGGGCGCGCTCGATGTCGCCGGCTGCGACAAGCTCGCGCGCTTCATGCAGCTGGCCGACGCCGCCGGTCACCCGCTGATCACGCTGGTCGACACGCCCGGCTTCATGGTGGGGCCCGCCTCCGAAGCGCAGGGCATGCTGCGCCACGCCGGGCGCGTGTTCGTCACCGCTGCGGCGCTGCGCGTGCCGGTGGTGTCGGTGGTGCTGCGGCGCGGCTTCGGGCTCGGTGCGATGGCGTTCACCGGCGGGCACTTCCACGCCCCGCTGGCCACCGCGGCATGGCCGCAGGCCGAGTTCGGGCCGATGGGGCTCGACGGCGCGGTGCGGCTGGGCTTTCGCAAGGAGCTCGCGGCGGTGCAGGGCGCCGAGCGCGACGCGCTGTTCGAGCGCCTGCTGTCGGGCATGCGCGAACGCGGTCGCGCGCTCAACGTGGCGAGCCACCTCGAGATCGACGACGTGATCGACCCCGCGCAGACCCGCGAGTGGCTGCTGCGCGTGCTGGCCACGGCACGTCGCGACGCGCTGCCGCCGCGGCGCGCGTACGTCGACACCTGGTAGCGTGCGCTTGCGCGCTCATCGAACCCTTCGCATCAAGGAGACCGACATGTTTCGCACCGCGATCGCTGGCAGCCTGCCCAAGCCCGGCTGGCTCGCCGAGACGCACAAGCTGTGGCCGCGCTGGGCGCACGAGGGCGCCGCGCTGCAGCAGGCCAAGCTCGACGCCACGCTGATGTGGATCAAGGCGCAGGAAGACGCAGGCCTCGCGACGATCGGTGACGGCGAGCAGTCGCGACAGCACTTCGTGCACGGCTTCCTCGAGCGCATCGAAGGCATCGACTTCGAACACAAGGTCGAGATCGGCATCCGCGCCGACCGCTACAAGGCGATGGTGCCGCAGGTGATGGCGCCGCTGCGGCTGAAGGGCCGCGTGCACGACGTTGAGGCGCGCTTTCTGCGCGCGCACACGCAGCGCAAGATCAAGTTCACGCTGCCCGGCCCGATGACGATCGTCGACACCGTGGCCGACCGCCACTACGGCGACAAGGTGAAGCTCGCGTTCGCGTTCGCCGAACTGCTGAATCAGGAGGCGCTGGCGCTGCAGGCGGATGGCGTCGACATCATCCAGTTCGACGAACCCGCATTCAACGTGTACATGGACGAAGTGGCCAGCTGGGGTGTGCGCGCGCTCGAGCGCGCCGCGCAGGGGCTGCACTGCACGACCGCCGTGCACATCTGCTACGGCTACGGCATCCAGGCGAACCTCGACTGGAAGAAGACGCTCGGCGATCAGTGGCGCCAGTACGAGCAGGTGTTCCCTGTGCTGGCGCGCAGCGCGATCGACCAGGTGTCGCTCGAGTGCATCCACTCGCACGTGCCGCCCGATCTGATGGCGCTGTTGTCCGGCAAGGACGTGATGGTCGGCGTGATCGACGTCGCCAGCGACGAGATCGAGTCGCCCGCCGCGGTGGCCGAGGCGATCGAGGGTGCACTGCGCTTCGTGCCGCGCGAGCGGCTGATCGCCTGCACCAACTGCGGCATGGCGCCGATGGACCGTGCCATCGCGCTCGCCAAGATCGAGGCGCTGGTCAAAGGGGCGGCGCTGGCGGGTGCCCAACAGTGAGCGCGCCGGCGTCGCGCTGTCAGGGCGTGCGATGACGGTCGCCGCGCCTCGTCCGCCGCTGACGCCGGTGACGCAGGTACACGACGTGCTGGCGCGCGAAGGCCATGTCGTGGTCGATGCGGCGTCGCTGGCCGCCTTGTGCCGTGTGACATTGAGCGATCTGCTGGCGTGGCGCACGCGTTGGGACGACCTGCCGGGCGACCGCTACCTGCGCGACGGCGGCCACTACCGCCAGCGCCGGCACTCGTGCTTCGTGGTGCGCGACCACGCGGTCGCGCAGGCGCCGCACCGGCCGCACTGGCAAAGCATCGACTACAACGCGCTGCACGGCGGCATCGAACGCCACTTCGAGCCGATGCCGGCGGCGTGGACCAGCGACCCTGCGTGGCAGCAGCTGCTGCGCGGCCTGGCGACCTGTGCCACACGGCTGCGCGGCGCGCAGGACTGGTACGTCGAGGCGCATCCGTTTCGCATCACGACCGCCGGCGGCATCGGGCGGCCGACGCCCGAGGGCGCGCACCGCGACGGCGTCGACTTCGTCGCGGTGATCCTGGTCGCACGCGTCGGCATCAAGGGTGGCGAGACGCGCGTGTTCGATGCCACGGGCCCGCACGGGCAACGCTTCACGCTCGACGAGCCGTTCAGCGCGCTGCTGCTCGACGATGCGCGCGTGATCCATGAGTCCACGCCGATCCAGCCCCTCGATCCGGCACGCGAAGGGCACCGCGACACGCTGGTGCTGACCTATCGCGCCGGCGGCTTCCAAGGCGCGGCCTGACGCACGGCGCGCAGCCGCGTCAACGCGGCGCGCCACGGGCGGGCAGGTACAGGCGGTCCGAGTAGGTGGCCAGCACGTCCGGGCGCTGGGCCACCAGCAGCGTCGCGATGGCACCGGTGGTGCCCGCCTCGGCCAGTGCCAGCATCAGGTGCGCGATGCCGGCATCGGCCCCGAGCGTCGGCGCCACCAGCGTGCCAGCGAGCGCGCGCGCGATCCATACGCACACGCCGGTGCCGAGGAAGCTGCGCCCGAGCACGTAGACCGCAACGTGGCGCGGCAGCCAGCGCCGTGTCGCCGCGCCGAGCGCCAGCGCGGCCGTGGCGGGCACGATGCCGAGCCAGACCATGCGGTGCAACGCATCCAACGCGTCGAGCGCCCCGCACACGCCCATCAAAATGGCCATCGGGACGCACGCCAGCACCGCGAGCGGCCAGCCGGTGAGCAGCACCAACAGCGCAGCGCCCGACAGCGGCGGCGGCAACGCCACGCCCAGCTGGCGATCGAGGCACCACAGCACCGGCAGCGTCGCCCAGGCAACCACCCAGACCCACGGTGGCCCGGTGCCGTACACCATGCGCCACGGCCGCACCGCGAGTGCGGCACCGACAGCGAACGCGGCCAGTGCCGCGTCGAGAGCGGCAAATGGCATCGTCCTGTGGTTTGGCAACCCGCGTGCCGCCACACGGCCGTGCGGCCATGGAAAAGGCCGCATCGGAGTGGTCCGATGCGGCCTGCCTTTTGTGCACCTGGCCTCGGCGGCCAGGGCGGCATCACTTGTCGCTGCGGTATGCGGCGACCTCGTCGGTGCTGGCGTTGGCGCCGACGGTGAGGATGCCCGCCGAGCGCGGCAGCACGGTGGCGTAGACCATGCGGTACTCGCCCTTGCCGGTCATCGGATCGACCACCGTGTATTCGATGCCGCCGTGGCCCCATTCCTTGACCTGGCTCACCAGGTCGGCGCCGTAGGCGCGGCCCGTCGAGTCCTTCAAGGTGGCGACCGGCGAGCCGGCCGTTACTTGGTTTTGGCCATCGAGCACGATGCGGCCATCGGGGCTCACCACCGACACGTGCAGGCCGTCGCGCTGCCACTTGCCGTTCGGATCGGCGAAGTCGCGGAACGCCTGCTCCGGACCCACCGCCTGCACGTGCGCCGCGCCTTCTTCAAGCAGGCGCCACATCTTGTCTGCCGTGGCGCCGGTGTCGGCGCTGGCCGCGCCGGCCCACAGCGCCGAGGCCAGCAGCATCGAAATCAAAGTCTTCGCGTTTCGCATCGTTCCCTCCGGAAGCGTTGTGGCCCTGAATCGTCCGGACCGCACGACCGCGCTGCCCTGTCGCTCGCGCCGCGTCGTCAATCTAGGACCGCCGCGCGTCGCGTGCGCGACCGTGCGCACGTGCGCGTGAACTGCTGCCTTGCTGCTTTGCACGCAAGTGGACGCCGTCTCCGTGCGCTGCGCGCTGTCCACTCGTTCAGGGGGTCGTCGTTCGTGCGGCACGCACGGCGGCATGCGCGGGCGATGGCCGGCGCAAGCGCGTGCCGGCATGAACCCGGACGGCGTCTTGAAGCGGTCGGCTCGCACACCACGCTATGCTCGGTGGATGACGCTGCCGATCACCCTGCAGGACATTCGCGCCGCCGCCGACCGGCTCGCCGGCGTGGCGCACAAGACCCCGGTGATGACCTCGCGCCTGGCCGATGAGCGCGCCGGTGCGAGCCTGTTCTTCAAGTGCGAGAACCTGCAGCGCGTTGGCGCCTTCAAGTTCCGCGGCGCGTACAACGCGCTGGCGCAGTTCACGCCCGAGCAACGGCGCGCCGGGGTGATCGCGTTCTCGTCGGGCAACCATGCGCAGGCGATCGCCTTGGCGGCGCGCCTGCTCGAGATGCCGTCGGTGATCGTGATGCCAGCCGACGCGCCTCCCGGCAAGCTGGCGGCCACGCGCGCCTATCAGCACGGGCAGCACGGCAGCGAGGTGGTGCTGTACGACCGCTACCGCGAGGATCGCGAGGCGATCGGCCAGCGCATCGCCGGCGAGCGCGGCATGACGCTGATCCCGCCGTACGACCACCCGCACGTGATGGCCGGGCAGGGCACCGCGGCGCTCGAGTTGCTGCAACAGGCGGGGGCCCTCGACGTGCTGCTCGTGTGCGTGGGCGGCGGCGGGCTGGTGTCGGGCAGCGCGGTCGCGGCGCTCGGCCTGCAGCCGGGCATCTCGGTGTACGGCGTGGAGCCGGCTGCGGGCAACGACGTGCAGCAAAGCGTCGCGCGCGGCGAGATCGTGCGCATCGCGGTGCCCGAGACGATCGCCGACGGTGCGCAGACGCAGGCGCCGGGAAGGCTGACGTTCGAGGTGATCCGCACTTGCCTGCGCGGCGTGCTCACCGTCAGCGACGCGCAGCTGATCGATGCGATGCGCTTCTTCGCGACGCAGATGAAGCTGGTGGTCGAGCCCACCGGGTGCCTGGCCGCCGCGGCGGCGCTGAATCGGGTGATCGAGCTGCGTGGGCAACGCGTCGGCGTGATCATCAGCGGGGGAAACGTCGACCTGGCGCGCTATGGTCGATGGCTGGCGGGGGGCGACACGTCGAAGGCCACAGCATGAGCGAACCGAGCACCAAACCCGACCTCGACAACGACGTCAAGCGCCAGCGCGAAGCGGTCGACAAGCTTTTGGCGCGCACGCCGGTGGCCGGCACCGGCCAGGTCACGCTGGCCAGCGGCAAGCGGCTGGACTACGAATTGAACGCAGCTTTCATGCCGGTGACGCTGGGCGGCATCGATGCGCAGCGTGGCGAACCGCAGGCGGCGGTGTTCTGCATCGCCTATACCGTGCCCAGCGACAAGCCGCGCCCGCTGTGCTTCGCGTTCAACGGCGGCCCTGGCTCGGCGTCGGTGTGGCTGCACCTCGGCGCGCTCGGCCCCAAGCGCGTCGCGATCCACGACGACGGCACGATGCCGTCGGCGCCGTACGCGGTGCAGGACAACCCGCTGACGTGGCTCGAGCAGTTCGACCTGGTGTTCATCGACCCCCCGCACACCGGCTACTCGATTGCCGTCGGCGACGACGCGCGCAAGAAGCTGTTCTCGGTGGACGGCGATGCCGATGCGCTGGCCGAAGTTGTGCGCGTGTGGCTGGCGCGGCACAAGCGCTTCGGCTCGGCGCTGTACCTCGCCGGCGAGAGCTATGGCACGACGCGCGGCGCAGCGATCACCGACAAGCTGCACGCGATGGGCGTGTCGCTGCAGGGCGTGATCCTAGTGTCGTGCGCGATGGAGCTGCAGTCGCTGGTGTTCCAGCACGGCAACGACCTGCCGTACGCGCTGTTCCTGCCGGCGTTCGCCAACGCCGCGCAGTTCCACGGTCGCTTGAACGGGCCGCTGGCCGCATCGCCGCAGGCGGCGCGCGAGGCCGCCGAGGCGTTCGTTCAGGAAGAGTATCTGGCGGCGTTGCACGCCGGCGCGCGCCTCGACCCGCGCGCCCGCACCCGCGTCGAGAAGCGGCTGTCGGAGCTGACCGGCCTGCCGCGCGCGCTGGTGCAGGAGAAGAACCTGCGCATCAACGACGAGACGTTCTTCTTCGATCTGCTGCGCGACGTCGGCCGCATCGTCGGCCGGCTCGAGGCGCGCGTCACCGGGCCGATGGCTGCGAGCCGCACCCGCACCTGGGAGTTCGACCCCGGCATCGAAGCGCTGAACGCACCGTACACGATGGCGGCGATGGCGTACTTCGCGCAGCTCGGGCTGGCCGAGGACACCCGCTACGAAGTGCTGAACCTCGAAGTCAACAAGGCGTGGAACTGGAACCGCGGCGACAACAAGGGCAACAGCTTCGGCAGCACCGGCAGCGACCTGGCGCGCGCGCTGCGTCGCAACCCGCACCTGCGCGTGCTGGTGGCCAGTGGCCGCTACGACCTCGGCACGCCTTACAGCGCGAGCGATTGGTCACTGGCACAGCTCGATGCACCGCCCGAGGTGCTCGAGCGCGTGACGCACCGCTACTACGACGCCGGCCACATGATGTACACGCGCAGCGCCGACCTGAAGCAGCTCAAGCACGACCTGACGGGCTGGCTGGGTTGACGGCGCGGGCCGGGCATCGTGATTGCTCCGGTCGCCTCCTAGCCACGCGGACGAACGTGACCATCCCCAGCGCTCCCTTGCGCTTGCACGTGCGCGCGCCCGCACCGCTGCGCGCGTGGCGGTTCGCATCCCGAATCCTGCACAACCTGCCGCACCTCGTGGCGACGCGGGCGCCACGGGTGGCTTTGACGTGCTATGTGCGCACGGCGCTGCGCCGGCCTGCCCTGGACCGTTGGTGGGACGCCAAAGAGCGCTTCAAGCAGGACGCGCTGCGCACGGGCGTGTTCACCCATGACTGGTTTTGCGGCAACATTGTCTACTGGCTGGCCGCGTTCGAGCACTACAGGCTGTTCGATCAACCGCTGCAGGTGCTCGAAATCGGCAGTTGGGAGGGGTTGTCCAGCCGCTTCGTGCTCGACACTCTGCCGCTGGCCCACCTGACGTGCGTCGATACCTGGCATGGCGCCGATGAGCATCAAGGCGCATCGCTCGGCCTCATCGAAGAACACTTCGATGCCAACCTCGCGCGCGATACGCACCGCCTGACGAAGGTCAAGAGCACCTCGCTGGCGTTCTTCGCCGCACAGCCGCCGCAACCGCATTTCGACCTGATCTATATCGACGGCTCCCATTACAGCGACGACGTGATCGTCGATGCGATCAAGGGCTTCGAGTTGCTCAAGGTGGGCGGCGTGATGATCCTGGACGACTACCTCTGGCGCTTCTATGCGCGCCGCAACGACGACCCGGCGGCAGCCATCCATGCATTTCTGCGGTTGAAGGCCGGCTGCTACGAGCTGTTCATGGTGTACACGCAGGTGATCCTGCGCAAGACTGTCGAAAGCCGCTTCGACGCGGACAGCGTCGGCGAGTCAGGTGCCGCGCCCGCAGCCGCGGCACCGCACCTGTCGCATTGAGCGCGCGGCGTCAGCCGCGTCGATTCTCCGCGCGCACGGCCTCGCGCCGCTGCTCGATGTCGGCGGCGGGCACGCTGGCGTTGAACTCGCGTGCGCGCTGTGCCTCCAGGGCCATGCCGTCGCCGAACGACAGCGCGAAGCCGTCGTCGATGATCGACTTGTAGCGCTCGAGCATGCCGGGCTGCGCCAGCAGCATGTCAGCCGCGAGCGCATGCGCAGCTGGCAGCAGCTCGCCGGGCGCGACCACGCGGTTGACGAAGCCCCAGGCCGCAGCCTGTTCGGCGCTGACCCACCGCCCGCCGAGCGAGATTTCGCGTGCGCGGTAGAGACCGACCGCGCGGCTCAGCTTCTGCGACAGCCCCCAGCCCGACGCCAGCCCGACGCGCGCATGCGTGTCGGCGAAGCGCGCCTGCGTGCTGGCCAGCAACACGTCGCAGGCCAGCGCCAGTTCGAAGCCGCCGGTGACCGCGGCGCCGTTGATCGCGCCGATCACCGGCTTGGCGCAGCGCGTCAGCGCGCCCACCGGGTCGCCGCGCGAGGTCACTGTGGTTTTGCCGATGTCGGTGCGGCCCGAGCCGAGCTCTTTCAGGTCGAGGCCGGCGCAGAACGCGCGCCCGGCGCCGGTGAGGATCAACACGCGCACACGTTCGTCGGCCGCCAGCGCGTCGATTGCGCGCGCCAGCTCGTCGAGCAACTCCCGCGACAACGCGTTCATTGCCTGCGGGCGGTTCAGCGTGACTCGCGCGATGCCATCGCTGCCAACGTCGCGCAACACCACAGGCTCGGACATCGTGCACCTCCGTCGGCGAAGCCGCCGCGTGCGACGATGCTAGCTCAGGATCTCGACCCGGTTGCGGCCGTTGCGCTTGGCCTGGTAGAGCGCCGCATCGGCACTGTGCAGCAGGGTCGACGCCCCAGCGCCAGCGATCGGCACCGTGGCCGCGACACCGATCGACACCGTGATCGGCGGCCCGTCGCGCACGATGGTGTCGAAGCTGGCCGCCATCACGGCGCGGCGGATCGACTCGGCGGTGTCCAGCGCGCCGGCCGACGCGGTGCCGGGCAGCACGATCGCGAACTCCTCGCCGCCATAGCGCGCGGCCAGGTCGCCGGCGCGCCGCACGTTGCGCTCGATCACGTGCGCCACCGCGGTGAGGTAGGCGTCGCCGGCCTGGTGGCCGTAGCGGTCGTTGAGGGGCTTGAAGTGATCGATGTCGATCATCAACAGCGCCAGCGGCGAGCCGTCGCGCAGCGCGCGGAACCATTCCTTTCGCAACGTGGCGTCGAACATGCGGCGGTTCGCCAGGCCTGTGAGCGCGTCGGTCGATGCCAGCGCCGACAGCTCGGCATTGGCTTGCCCGAGCGCAAGCTCGGCCTGCTTGCGGCGCTCGGCGTCGCGCAGCGTGACCAGGTAGTCTCCCAGCCCGTTGCCAGCGGGCAGCAGCACCACGCGCGCTTCGATCCACAGTGCGCTGCCATCGCGGCGCAGCGCTCGGAACAGGTCGCTGCCGGCGGCGCCGCGGCGCGTCGCGTGCATGAAGTGGCGCGCGATGAAGCCGGCGCGGTCTTCCGGCGCGAGCAACTCGGCCAGCGTGCGGCCATGCAGCTCCTCGGGCACGATGTCGAGCAACGTGATGGCCGATTGCGACGCGAAGCGGATCACGAGGTCGGCATCGACAGCGACGATCAAGTCCGTGCTGTGTTCGGCGAGCACGCGGAAACGCTGGCGCGCCTCGGCATTGCGCCTCTCGGCCTCGGCGTCGGGCACCAGCACCAGGCGCCGACCGTCGGCCAGGTTCATCGACACGGTGCGCGGCGGCTCGGCGCCGGCGTCGTGGCGCGCCGCCGGGCCGCTGATCAGCAAATGGCCCTCGGCGTCGGTGACGTTCAGCGCGACGCCGAGCCCGGACAGCAACTGGGCCAGGGTTTCGAGCTCGGGATCGGTCACGTCACGTCGAGGCTGCGCACGCGCAGCCGTTCATCGGCACTGCAGGCCGAGCATCGTACCGTCTCGGCGCGCCGATCGAAGATGTTGCAGGCACGCAGATGTGTCGGCGGGTGTGCAACGCGTGCACCGACGGTCGGTGCAGGCACGCTTCAACTGAAACTTGACGACGCGCGGCCCCTTCCAGCACACTCGCGGCCCGTTGTTCGTGCAACCACTCAACACCAGGAGGCCGAGATGACACCAGCAGCCATTGTTCGTTGCGGTCGGCACTGCGCGTCGCGTTGCACGGTTCAGGCGCTCGCCTGATCGAGGTTTCGTCCACGGCATCTGTCTGAGCCGGCGCCCCGCGCGCGGCCGACCCCCGCTTCACTGACATCGCCCCGCGGCGTTGGCGCCGCGCTTCGTGGCCGTGCTTGCGCGCGCGGCGGAGCGCGCGTGCGGCGCCGGTCCGTGACCTTTGCCTGGACTCACCATGACCTCGTTTTCTCCCACCGACTCGCTGATCGGCATCGGGCTCACGTCCGCCATGCTGCAGCAGCTCACCGCCCGGCCCGCTTACGACGGCGAAGTGCCGATGCGGGTGATCGAAATGCGTCGCGATGCCGTGTGCCTGCACGACGGCGCGAGGGAAGTGCTGGCCGCGCTGCCGCCGGCGTTGGCCCAGGCGCTGGCCGACGACGCGCTCGCGGTCGGCGACTGGGTGCTTGCCGACCAACCGGCGCCCGGCCATTGGCGCGTGGTCGAGCGCGTGCCGCCGTTGACGCAGATCGCGCGCCGCACCAACGACGGCCGCGGCGCGTCCAAGCGCCAGGTCCTGGTGGCCAACGTCGACACCGCCTTTCTTGTGATGGGGCTCGATCGCGACTTCAACCCGCGTCGGCTCGAGCGCTATCTGGCGTTGACGCGCCTGGCGGCTGTGCCCGCGGTGCTGGTGCTGACCAAGGCAGACACGCTGGAGCCAGCGCAGCTGCCGCGCCGGCTCGACGAGGCGCGCCAGGCGCTCGGCACCGGCGTGCCGCACGTGGCGGTGGATGCGCGCGCGCCACGCGCGGCCGCGCTACTCGCATCGTGGCTGGGGCGCGGGCAGACGGTGGTGATGCTGGGCTCCAGCGGCGCCGGCAAGAGCACGTTGACCAACACGCTGTGCGCCGCGGTACTCCAGGACACCGGCGCTGTGCGCATCGATGACGGGCGCGGCCGCCACACCACCACCGCCCGCACGCTGCGCTTCGCGGCCGCCGGCGGTTGCGTGATCGACACGCCGGGGCTGCGTGCGCTGCGCCTGGACATCGATGACGCGGACGAGCTGGCTGGCGTATTCGACGACGTCAGCGCGCTGGCGCTGCGCTGCCGCTTTCGCAATTGCCGCCACCAGCACGAGCCGGGCTGCGCGGTGCGCGAGTCGCTGCCAGCCGAGCGCGTGCGCAACTTCCACAAGCTGCAGCGCGAAGTGCGACGCGATTCGCTGAACGCGCTCGAGATGCGCGAGCAGCGGCGCGACTGGAAGATGCGAGGCAGGGAGGGGGCGATGCGGGCCCGCGCGAAACGCGGTTAGAGAGCCTCAACAAGGGCGCGCGCTGGCTGTGCCGAGGGCGCATCCCGCGCGGTCATCACCGATCCGGCTTCACCTGTCCGTCGATGTCGCCACCGCGAAGGGAAGGCGGCCGCCAGGCCGCGTCGGGATGGGTCAGTAATTCAAGCCCATCGCGTCGCGCACGTCCTTCATCGTCGACTTGGCCACCGTGCGCGCGCGCTCGGTGCCCATCTCGACGATCCAGTGCACCTTCTTCGGGTCGGCCAGCAGCGAAGCGGCGCGCTCGCGCCACGGCTGCTGCTCGCGAATGATCGCGTCGATCACCGGCTGCTTGCAATCCAGGCAGCCGATGCCGGCAGTGGTGCAGCCCTGCACGACCCAGTCGCGCGTCGCGGCGTCGCTGTAGACCTTGTGGAAGTCCCACACCGGGCACTTCTGCGGGTTGCCCGGATCGGTGCGGCGCACGCGCGCCGGGTCGGTGGTCATGCCGCGGATCTTTTGCGTCACGACGGCCGGCTCGTCGCGCATCAGCACGGCATTGCCGTAGCTCTTGCTCATCTTGGCGCCGTCGAGGCCGGGCAGCTTCAGCACTTCGGTGTGCAGGGCTTGCGGCTCGCTGAGGATCGCCTTGCCGCCGCCGCGCAGGTGGCCCAGCAGCAGCTCGGTGTCGTCGGAGCTCCAGCCTGCGATCGCGCCGGCCGCGCGCTTGACCACTGCCTCGCCCTTGGCAAACGCTTCGGCCGCGCCGGTCTCGCCGAACGCCTTGCGTTGCTTCTCGTAGTAGCGCTGGTCGTCCTTGACGAGGCGCGCCAGCGCGGCCGCCACGCGCGCTTCGAAGTCCCCCAGTCGTCCGTACAGGTGGTTGAAGCGGCGCGCCACCTCGCGCGTGAGTTCGACGTGCGACGCCTGGTCTTCGCCGACCGGCACGTAGGCGGCCTTGTAGATCAGGATGTCGGCCGCCTGCAGCAGCGGATAGCCGAGGAAGCCGTAGGTCGCAAGGTCGCGGTCCTTCAACTTCTCGATCTGGTCCTTGTAGGTCGGCACGCGCTCCAGCCAGCCCAGCGGCGTGCCCATCGCCAGCAGCGTGAACAGCTCGGCGTGCTCTGGCAGCCGGCTCTGGATGAAGATGGTGCTCTTCTCGGGATCGAGGCCCGCGGCGAG
>Ga0068860_100001802_pt1 | contig 22784 bp, 17 predicted proteins | sample KBSSwiS32_FD_66597 | JGI IMG/M metagenome (GOLD analysis project Ga0068860, IMG submission 66597) | Switchgrass rhizosphere microbial communities from Kellogg Biological Station, Michigan, USA - KBS Switchgrass S3-2 | ecosystem: Host-associated > Plants > Roots > Rhizosphere > Soil ...
TGACGCTTTTCGGAACACAAATTGCATACCGCCAGCGTCGTAAAGCACGCGCACACGCATGCAACGCCGCAACAGCGCGGCGTTGCATGCCGAACCATTGGCGTGACGATTGGCGTCACGCCATATGAGAGCGTATATGTAGCTAACCATTTCCATGGCGTGCGCGCCGGTGGTGGTGCTTTGACCGAGGTTCGCGACATGACGCGGTGGATGTGCACAGTGCTGGCCGTCCTCGCCGGCTTCGCGCCCGCCGCCGGTGCGGTCGGCGCCGACGTGTCTGTGCCGCCCGGCGCCTTGGTTGCCCAAATCGAACTCGACGGCCCGATCGGCCCGGCCGCGGCGGAGTATTTCGACCAGGCGTCGAGCCGCGCGACGGCCGATGGCGCGGCAGCCATCGTGCTGCGCCTGGATACGCCCGGCGGTCTGGCCGAATCGATGCGTCAGATCGTCGCCACGATTCTCGCCTCGAAGGTGCCGGTGCTCGGGTATGTCGCGCCCGGCGGCGCGCGCGCCGCGTCCGCGGGCACCTACATCCTGTATGCCTGCCACATTGCGGCGATGGCGCCGGCCACGCACCTCGGCGCGGCGACGCCGGTACCGCTGGGCGGTCCGCCGTCGGTGCCGTCGTCGCCGCTCGGCGACAAGTCCGATCAGCCTGCAAAGTCCGACAAAACCGACAAATCCGACAACCCGGCGCAAGGGCCGGATGGCGACGCCGAGACACGCAAGGTATTGAACGACGCGATCGCCTACCTCCGCTCGCTGGCGCAGCTGCGCAGCCGCAACGTCGAATGGGCGGAAGCAGCCGTGCGCGGCGCAGCGACGCTGACCGCCAGCGAGGCGCTCGAAAAGCATGTGATCGATTTCGTCGCCGACGATGTGTCCGGGTTGTTGGCGCAAGCCAGCGGACGCGAAGTGCGCATCGGCGAACGCACGCTGACCTTGCAGCTGAAGGGGCTGCCGATCAGCGAATACGCGCCGAACGGCCGCGCGCAGTTTCTGATGATCGTCACCAATCCGATCATTGCCTATCTGCTGCTGCTCGCCGGCGTCTATGGGATCGCGCTGGAAGCGTTTCATCCCGGAACCTGGCTGCCCGGCATCGTCGGCAGCATCTGTCTGCTGATCGGCCTCTATGCGCTGCAGCTGCTGCCGGTGAATTACGCCGGCCTCGCGCTGATGGCGCTGGGCATCGGCTTGCTGGTCGCCGAAGCGTTCGTTCCGACGGTCGGCGCGCTCGGCGTCGGCGGCGTCATCGCGTTCGTCTTCGGTTCGGTCCTGTTGTTCAACACCGGCGTTCCGGGCTACGAGATCAACCTCGGCGTGATCGCCGGCATCGCGACGTGCGCCGCAGCGCTGCTCGCGTCGATGCTGTGGCTGGTGATGCGTTCGCGCAGAGCGCCTCGCGTCAGCGGCGACGAATACATGCTGGCAGCGCACGGCGAACTGCTCGCGGCGGCAACGGCCGGCGGCGAGACCTGGGCACTCGTGCATGGCGAACGCTGGCGCGTGAACTGTGCCGTGGCGCTGCCGGCCGGCACGCGCGTGCGCGTCGTGCGCCGCGAGGGCCTGCTGCTCTGGGTCGTACCCGAACAAACAGGATAGACGGGAGAAAATCGCATGTTCGGATTCCTTGGAATCTTGGTGTTTTTCGGCGCCGCGTTGCTGTCCTCGGCGATCAAGGTATTGAACGAATATCAGCGCGGCGTCGTGCTGACCCTGGGACGCTACACCGGCACCAAGGGACCCGGCATCGTCTTCCTCGTGCCGATCGTGCAACGCATGACGCGGGTAGACCTGCGCGTAAAGGTGATGGACGTACCGCCGCAGGACGTGATCTCGCGCGACAACGTCTCGGTGCACGTCAATGCCGTCGTTTACTTTCGCGTCGTCGGCCCGGACAAGTCCGTGCTGCAGGTTGCCGATTTCTACCAGGCCACGAGCCAGCTGGCGCAGACGCGGCTGCGCTCGGTGCTGGGCCAGCACGAACTCGACGAGATATTGTCCAAGCGCGATTCGCTCAACCAGAGCCTGCAGCAGATCCTCGATGAAGCCACCGATCCCTGGGGCATCAAGATCACCAACGTCGAAATCAAGGATGTCGACCTTAACGAGACGATGGTCCGCGCGATTGCGCGCCAGGCCGAGGCCGAGCGCGAACGCCGCGCGAAGGTGATCCACGCCGAGGGCGAACTGCAGGCAGCGGAAAAGCTGCGCGACGCCGCGGCGCTGCTGTCGCAGCAGCCGCAGGCCCTGCAGCTGCGCTATCTGCAGACCCTGGCCGACATGTCCAGCAGCGGCAAGTCTTCCACGATCGTATTCCCGCTGCCGCTGGATCTGATCAAGCCGTTGCTCGATGGGATCGCACCGAGATCGGAGCCGAAGTAGCCGCAAGCGCCGGATGTCGCCCCGACCGCTGTCAATCGATGATGGAGGCGGTCCGTAGCCCGCAGTAGCGCGCGTCGGCGCGTTCAGAATTCCGTCTTCGTCCGGCGTCTCGCGGAGCGCGAAATCCGCCCGGCCGCGGGCTTTCGGAAACCGTTACTCGGCGGTCGACACTCCGGGCATACTATTGCCGCCGCTTGCGCTCGGAACGCACTGCCCTCTTGACCGGGCCGGTGAAATAGCAACTCTTGTTTTCATGCCTGTGATCGAATACCGCTTCAGCCGTTTCCGCCTGATCCCCTCTTCGCGTGAATTGCTCGCCGACGGCCGGGCCGTCTCGTCGCCGCGCCGCGTATTCGATTGCCTCGCCTACCTGCTCGAGCATCGTGACCGCGCCATCGGGCGCGACGAACTCGTCGCCGCCGTGTGGGGCCGCGTCGACGTCAGCGACGTGCAGCTCGGCCAGATCGTCGTGCGCGCGCGCCGCGCCGTCGACGACGACGGCACCGCGCAGCATTCGATCCGCACGATTGCCGGGTTCGGCTATCGCTGGGTGGCGACGACCGACGTTGTGCCGGTTTCGACGTCTGCAGCAAGCGCCTCGCGTGCCGACGACGAACGCCGCGACGCGACGCGCATCGCGAATCCCGCCGAGTCCGCGGCTTCGGAGACCGAAGTCGCCGCCGTGCGCAAACGAGCTCCCTCGGCGCGTTCGCCCTATGCGGCACGCGTGCGCGGGTCGATCGTCGCCGCTGCGATCGCCGTGACAGTGCTGGTGTTGACGCTCGCCGCCAAAGTCGGTACGCAGCGCCCCGAACCGGCGCCCGTTGCGTCCGCCCCGATGCCCGCGCATCCGGCGACCGCGCTCGTGCTGCCGCTGCAGACCAGCGGCAAGCCCGACAATGCCTGGGTACGGCTCGGCGCGATGGATCTGGTCGCCAACCGCTTGCGCACGGCCGGCCTTTCGGTGCCGCCGAGCGAAAGCGTGCTGGCCGTTCTGCAGACGGCCGGCGATTCGAAAGCCGAGCGGCTTGCCCTGCTGCGCCGCACGTTCGACGTGCGTCTGATCGTTCAGGGCAGCGCCTACAGCGATGGCGCGCGCTGGCATTTCGAATTGCATGGCGACGCCGTCGACGGCTCGGCGTTTTCGGCCGCATTCGAGCATGATGATGCGATTCATGCGGCGCGTACGGCCACCGACACCCTGCTCGCCGCGATCGGCCGCGACGCGCCGGCCGACGAGGCGAACCGCAACGATCTGGAGGAAACCTGGCAGCGGGCGCGCGCCGCGATGCTTGCGAACGAACTCGACACGGCGCGGGCGATCCTCAACGGCTCGGCCGAGCTCACCAAGGCGCCGCTCGAGCTGGCGTTCCGCCTGGCCCAGGTCGACTTTCGTGCCGGCAAGCTCGACGCGGCGGATGCCGCGTTGAGCAACGTCCTTGCGCACCTGACGCCGCAGGACGATCCGCTGTTCCGCTCGCGCGTGCTGACGATGCGCGGCTCGACGCGCGTGCGGCGCGGTGAATTTGCCCAGGGCGGCGTCGACTTCGACGCCGCACTCACCGCCCTGCCCGCCGGCAATCGTTCGATCGAGCGCGGCAAAGCACTGGCCGGCCGCGGCACGATCCGCATTCCGGCGCATCGCTTCGACGATGCGCTGGCCGACCTCGGCGAGGCGCGCATCGAGCTCGCCGCCGCCGGCGATGCGTTCGGCACCGCACGCGTCGATGCGAACCTGGGCATGCTCGAACTGTATCGCGGGCGTCCCGCGGCGGCGCTGGACTACCTGCCGCGTGCCGCCGAGCGTCTCGAATCATTCGGCGCATTGCAGGAATGGCAGATCGCCCAGACCGGCCTGGTCGAGGCCGATCTGGCGTTGCTGCAATACGACGCGGCCTGGGCGGCAGTCGAGAAGAGCTGGGCGCTGCGCGCACGCACGACCGATCCGGATCAGGCCGTCGACATTGCGCTCAATCGCGCACATGTGCTGGCCCGGTACGGCCGTTACCGGGAAGCCGAAACGCTGCTGGCCGATCCGCACATCGACGACGTGGTCAATCCGGTGCTGCGGGCGCGCGCGCTGAGCCTGCGCGCCGAACTGAACTGGCGTCTCGGTCATTGGCAGACGGCCAGCGACGATGCAGACCTCGCGCTGAAGGGCTGGCCGGCCGAAGGCGCCGACGGCGAACGCGACTGGGTCGGTCTGATCCGGCAGCGTGCGCTGCTGGCAAACGGAAAACCCGCTGCCGCGGAGAAAGTCTTCGACCGCCACGCCACGGCGGGGTCCGCCGACGAGGCACAGACCGACAGCGTCTACCGCGCGCTGGCTGAGGCCGAATGGCTGCAGACCGCCGGCGATTCGGTGCGCGCCGATCGCTGGTTCGGGCGCGCAATGAGCCTGGCTGAGCGCCGCGGCATCCCCGACGAGATCGCCACGGTCGTCGGCGCGCAGGTGCCGGTGCTGCTGCAGCGCAGCCGCCGCGACGAGGCACGCGCGCTGGCCGGGCGCGTCGCCCCGTGGGCCACGCGCGACTTCGGCAGCGCGCTCGTCCAGTTGCAGTTGTTCCACGCCCTCGGCGAACCAACACCGTGGCTCGAGGCACTGCGCCAGGCGCGCAGCCTCGCTGGCGAGCGCGTGATTGCCGCTGCATTGATGATCGGACCGTCGCTCGACTCGCACACTGCAGCGCCGATTCGCTGAACCAGGACGCCCGAATCCTCGCCGGGCCGCCATCGCCGGCGCAATCCACGCAAATCTCACGCGTTTGGAGCGCAAATGGAATGCGCCGCCCGGCAGGCTGCGAAAGACTGCGGGCGCGGTGCGCTTGCCCGCCTTGCAACGCGCAACGCAGATCGCACCCATGCCTTATCGCGCGGAGAGATTTCTGATGAGAGTCAATGTGACCGGGCCGGCCTGCTGGCCCCTGCTGATCGGATTGGTGAGCCTGCCGGCCCTGGCCGACGTCGTGACGCTGGAGGAATTGAGCGCGCCGGAGGCAACGCCCGTCGCCGGCGTGGCGAATATCGCCGCGGATGGTACCGTCGTCGGAACGGCCTATCCCGACGGCCACGTGCTGCGCTGGCTGGCTGGCGCGGAACCCGAGGATCTCGGCGGCGACACGTTCACCCTCGAAAATGTCATGCCGCTGATCTCGCGGGATGGCTCGACGATCGTCGCCGCGTCGTATTTCTATGGCAACAACCCCAACGCGGCACCGCAGGCCGCGCCGGGGATCTGGCAGGGCGGCACGAGCTGGGCGATGATCACCGGCCTGACCCTGGGGGATTCGACGCCGGTCGGGATTTCCGCCGACGGCACGTATCTGGTCGGCGCCGCGTACCCGAAGCACCCGCCGCATCAGAGCCCATCGCCGCTGTTGCCGTGGATCTGGTCGGGCGCCGCCGGCCAGCTGACGCTCGATACGCCGAACGGCTCGTTCAGTGCGCAGGCCTGGGCGGTATCGAGCGACGGCTCGACGGCAGCCGGTTTCGGCGACGGCGGCTCGACCGACGAAACGCGGTTCGGCGTGCGCTGGGTCGGCACGACGGCGTTCTTCATCACCGATTCGAATTCGGCCAAGGTCGGCCAGGCGATCGCCTGCAACCTGACTTGCTCGGTCATCGTCGGCGCCGGCATCGACGTCAATATCGGCGGCGGATCGCCGCAGGCGTGGCGCTGGAGCGAGATCGGCGGCGTCGAATATCTGGGCACGGTCGCCGGCGTCAGCGACGCCACGTACTACGCGTTCGACGTCAGCGACGACGGCGCGCGGGTCGTCGGCAGCTATTCGGTCATCGATCCGCTGCTCGGTCCGGTCAATCGCGGCTTCATCTGGTCGCCCGCGGACGGCATCCAGGATGCGTCGGCGTTCCTCGCCGCGAATGGCATTGACTACGGTGCCGCGTTCGGCGAACTCGTCGTCAACTCGATGACGCCGGACGGACGCAAGCTGCTGATCAACGGCCTCGACGAAAATTACACGCGCCGCCGCGCGATCATCCACATTGATCCGGATTCGATCTTCGCCAACGGCTTCGATCTCTGATTCGATCTCTGACGTACCGTCAATGGGTCGCGCCGCCGAGCCGGCGCGCCGCGGCAATGCGCGGCACGATCATCGGCACGCGCCGGCGATAGTCGGCGTACTCGGGATGCGCGGCAATCAGGTCGCGTTCTTCGAGCTGGATCGCGATCAGGATGTACGCCGTCGTCATCAGCGCGAACACCAGATGCGCCGCGGTCATCGTCGGTGCGCACCAGAACGCGAAGAACCAGCCGACATACAGCGGGTGCCGCACGAGGCGGTAAGGGCCCGGCGTCTTGAACGGCAGCGCCGTGTACGGCCGGCCGCGGAAATACAGCCACACCTGGCGCAGCCCGAACAGATCGAAGTGGTTGATGAGGAACGTCGACACGAGCACCAGTCCCCATCCGAACAGGAAGCCGGCGTAGAGCAGCTCGCGCCCGAGTTCGTTGTCGACGTGCCAGACGACCAGACCCATCGGCTGCCACTGCCAGAACAGCAGGATCAGCGCGAGGCTCGAAAGCAGCACATAGGTGCTTCGTTCCGCCGCCTCGGGTACTACGCGAGTCCACAAGCGCTTGAATCCCGGACGCGCCATCACGCTGTGCTGCAACGCGAAGACCGCGAGCAGCAACAGGTCGACCGCCACGGCCGTGCCCAGGCCGCTTAGCGGAGCCGAATCGATCGACTTCGGCACGACGATGCCGCCGACGAAGCCGATCGCGTAGAGGAACGTCGCGAAGAAGATCGCGTAACAGGCGACGCCGTAGAGCAACATCAACAACCGCTTCATTCCTGACTCTCCGCATTCCGGGGGACGCCACCGCGGCATTGCAACCGCGCCAGCTTGTCGCGTTGGCGCTGGGCGGTCCAGATGAGCAATGTCCCGTGCGCAGCCGAAGTTCAGGCGCGGGCTGTGAGTTTTGTCCCGCAGCGCCTACACTGGACCTCAGGTATTGACGGTACGAAGGACGCGGATGCAACAGCCAATCCGGTATTTGACCACGAGCGACGGCGTGCGGCTCGCCTGGACCGTGAGCGGAACCGGCATGCCGCTGCTGAAGGCCGCAAACTGGTTGACGCATCTGCAATACGACCTCGAAAGCCCGGTCTGGCGCCACTGGATCCGGTTCCTGGCCGAGCATTTCCGCTTCGCGCGCTACGACGAGCGCGGCTGCGGCATGACCGAGTGGAAGGTCGAGAACGTTTCGGTGCCGCTCTGGGTCGACGACCTGGAGGCGGTGGCGCAGGCCGCGCTGCCGGAGGGACGCATGGCCTTGCTCGGTATCTCGCAGGGCGCCGCAATCTCGATCGAATACGCCGTGCGGCATCCCGAACGCGTATCGCACCTGATCCTCTACGGCGGCTACGCGACCGGATGGCTCAAGCGCAGCAACCCCGACACGGTGCGTGTATACAACGCGATGGTCGACCTGATTCGATTCGGCTGGGGCAGCGACAATCCGACGTTCCGCCAGGTGTTCACCAGCCGCTTCGTGCCCGGCGCGAGCGCCGAGCAGCTCGACTGGTTCAACGAGCTGTGCCGGCGCACCAGCAAACCGGAAGTTGCCGCACACCTGATGCAGGCGCGCGGCGAAGTGGATGTGCGCGAGCTGTTGTCGAAAGTTTCCGTACCGACGCTGGTGCTGCACGCCGTGCATGACGAGGTCACTCCGCTTGGCATGGGGCGCCAGCTCGCTGCCGAAATCCCTGGGGCCGAATTCGTGCAGCTCGACTCGCGCAACCACGTGCTGCTGGAACACGAGCCAGCCTGGGCGCACTTCAAGGACGCCGTGCTCGAATTCACCGGACGCGGCGCCGACACGACCGGCGGCGGTGTGCGTTTCGCTGGCCTTTCGCCGCGAGAGCGCGACGTCCTCGGCGCCCTGGCCGCCGGCCGCAGCAATGCCGAGATCGCCGCCAGCCTGTCGATCAGCGACAAGACCGTGCGCAACATGCTGACTCGCATCTTCGAAAAGCTCGCCGTGCGCTCGCGCGCGCAGGCGATTGTGCTGGCGCGCGATCACGGGTTCAGTCGCGAGGCGTAGGAGGTCGCTGGTGCTTGCGCAGCGCGGCAGCCCGATCCGATACTCGCTCTGCTCCCCTTCCCCATCCGAGCGAGGCGCATGAAGAAGGTCGGATCCGGCGAATACATTCTCACGCTGACGTGCCCGGACCGTCGCGGCATCGTCAAGGCCGTGTCCGGGCTGCTTGCGGACAACGGCTGCAACATTCTGGACAGTGCCCAATTCAGCGATGTCGCGACCAATACGTTTTTCATGCGCGTGCACTTCGCCGACGAAACCGGTGGCGGCCGCGACCTGGCGGAGAAGTTCCGGCCCGTAGCGGACGAATTCGCGTTGGACTGGCGTCTGCGCGACGCCCGGTACAAGCCGCGCGTGCTGTTGATGGTTTCGAAAATGGGGCATTGTCTCAACGACCTGCTTTATCGCCATTCGAGCGACCTGGTTCACGCCGAGGTCCGCGCCGTCGTGTCCAATCATGAGGATTTCCGCCGGCTCACCGAGTCGTACGGCATCGCGTTCCATCACCTGCCCGTGACCGCGGAATCGCGAAGCGCGCAGGAACAGCGGTTGCTGCAACTGGTCGACGAAGAACGCATCGACCTCGTCGTGCTCGCCCGTTACATGCAGGTGCTGTCGCCGGAAACCTGTCGCGCCCTGCGCGGGCGTGCGATCAACATCCACCATTCGTTCCTGCCGAGCTTCAAGGGCGCGCATCCGTATGCCCAGGCCCATGCCCGCGGCGTGAAGCTGATCGGCGCGACCGCCCACTTCGTGACCGATGATCTCGACGAAGGTCCGATCATCGAACAGGACGTCAGCCGCGTCGGCCATGCGATGAGCGTGAAGGAGTTCGCTTCGCTCGGGCGCGACGTCGAATCGGTCGTGCTTGCCCGCGCCGTGAACTGGTACGTGCAGCATCGCATCCTGCTCAACGGCGACAGAACTGTCGTCTTCCGCTGATGTCGAAGAAGTAGATGCCGCGCACCGACGTGTGACGCGCGTCACAAAGCGTCGCGGTCAGCGTGCAAGTTGCGCGCGAGCGATCAGATGCGCCGTGCAATTTGACCGGCGCGAACGCGGAACACCGCGCCGGATCGCGGTGCCGCGTTGGCACAACCTTTGCGAAGCCTTTTTGATTGGCTTCCCCGGCGAATCATGAATCCGCTTCGAAAAATCCCTCCCCCGACCGGCCACGATTCCGTGGGTAACAGTCCTGCCAGCGCTGCAGCCGACGAACTGTCGCATCTGAGCCGCGAGGCGGATGCGCTGCTGCGCAAACTGGCGCGCGTGCGGCAAAGCCTCATGGACATTCGTCGCACCACGCGCGAAGCGCTGGTGACGCCGCGCCTCGCCGAGGCCAACGAGCAGCTGTTGCTGGCCGCTCTGCATGCCGAAGCCGTTGCCGAAACCGCGGTGAGCAAGCTCGGCGAGCTCGCCCGCTCGAGCCAGCATGATGCGCTGACTGGCCTGCCGAACCGCGTGCTGATGCTCGATCGCCTCAGCCACGCCATCGCGGCCGCAGCGCGGCGCGAGACACGCATCGCCGTGCTGTTCATCGACCTCGACAACTTCAAGCGGGTCAACGACACGAAGGGCCACGCGACCGGCGACGAGGTTCTGAAATTGACCGCGCGCCGCCTGCGCGCGATGCTGCGCGGCTCCGACACGGTCAGCCGGCATGGCGGCGAGGAATTCCTCGTGTTGCTGCCGGACATCGCCAGCGCGGTCGATGCGGAACTGATCGCGCAAAAGCTGCTCGCCGCGGTGGCCGCGCCGGCCCGGGTCTGCGGCCATCGACTCGACATTTCCGCGAGCATCGGCATCGCGATCTATCCGGAAGATGGCGAAGACCCGCACGTTCTCGTCGATCGCGCCGATGCCGCCATGTATCGATCGAAGCGCCGCGGACCCGGCGGTTACGAATTCTTTGCGCAGAAAGTGTCGCTGAGCAAACGCGTGGACGGCTCCGCGGGAGAGTGACATTTCGCACTGCCTGCCGGGCCGTGCCTGCCGCCTTTCCAAACCAGACCCTGCGGCCGGAAGCGCATCCTTTCCGCCCGCTCGATCGTTCTCAGCCTCGGCGCCATTCCTGGCCCGATTCCGGAGCGGTCCATGCAGACCCTGATTGATCAACGCGTCATCGTGACCGGCGGCAGCCGCGGACTTGGCCTCGGCATCGTCGAGGCGCTCGTCGAACGCAAGGCGCAGGTCACCGTCGTTGCACGCGATGCCTCGCGACTGGCGGAAGTCAAACGGCGGCTTGGCGTCGCAACCATTGCCGGCGACGTCACCGATCGCGGACTGGCGCACACGCTGCTGCGCGACGTGCGCCCGGACGTGCTGATCCTGAATGCCGGCGCGCCGCTCGCCATGGCGCCGCTGCACGAGCAGACCTGGGAAGCGTTCTCCACGACGTGGAACGGCGACGTCAAGGCCGGACTGCACTGGATCCAGGCAGCAATTGCGTTGCCGCTGCCGCGCGGCAGCCGCGTGCTGATCGCATCGAGCGGCGCGGCGGTCGGCGGCTCGCCGCTGTCCGGCGGCTATGCCGGCGCCAAGCGCACGCTGTGGTTCATGGCCCAGTATGCGAACGCTGTCGCCAGCCAGCTGGACCTGGGCATCCGCTTCCAGGTGCTGGTACCGTTGCAGATCAGTGGCGAGACCGAATTCGGCCGCAACGCCGCCGAGGCGTACGCTCGCGCGAAAGGCGTCAGTCGCGAAGCGTTTCTCGCCGGCTTCGGCCGGCCGATGCCGCCGCGCGAGTTCGGCGAGCACGTCGTCACGCTGCTGACGCAGCCCGAGTACGAAAGCGGCACGGCATTCGGCTTCAAGGGCGACACGGGCATCACTTCGCTCGATAAGATGGCGGCATGACGCAGCCCGAAGATATCTCCACCCGGCTTGCCGAAAGCCGCCAGCACTTCCTGGCGCTGGTCGCCGACTTGCGCCCGGAACTGCACCGCTACTGCGCGCGCATGACCGGCTCGATCGCCGATGGCGAAGATATCGTCCAGGAAACGCTGGCGCGCGCGTACTACGCGTTGCCTGAGTACCCGGAGATGCCGGAGCTGCGCCCGTGGTTGTTCCGCATCGCACACAACCGTGCGCTCGATTTCCTGCGCCGCTACGAGCATCGAATGGGCGAGCCGCTCGGCGCATCGCCGGATCGCGCGGGCGGCGACTCCGTCGATCCCGAGGATGCACTCGCGCGCGAACATGCGCTGCACGCCGCGGTGTCGCGCTTCATCGAGCTGGCTCCGGCTCAGCGCAGCTGCGTGATCCTCAAGGATGTGCTCGGCCACTCGCTCGACGAGATCGCGACGCTGCTCGAACTGAGCGTGCCGGCGGTCAAGGCGGCGCTGCATCGCGGCCGTGTGCGGCTGCGCGATGAGCTGGCGAACGTCGCCGAGATCGCACCGCAGCCGGCATCGCCGGTCGTCGCGCGTTATGCCGCGCTGTTCAATGCGCGCGACTGGGATGGCGTGCGCGCGTTGCTCGCCGACGACGTGCGCCTGGACCTGGTCCAGCGTTCGCAACGCTCAGGACGCCGCGACGTCGGTGTCTATTTCACGAACTACGACCGCTTCAGCGATTGGCAGCTGCGCCCGGCGTGGCTCGAGGGCAGGGAGGTATTGGCGGTCTATCGCAATCCGGGCGACACACGGCCCGGCTATTTCATCGAGCTGACGTTACATGACGAACGCATCGCAGCGATCCGGGATTTCCGCTACGTGCCGTATATCGCCGGCGAAGCCGTGTTCGCATTCGGTTGAGGATAGCCGGCGCGAAGGATTCCTTTCGTCTCACGCCGTCGGGATCAATCGCTGAGCGGCTGTGCATGATGAACCCTGACAGGTATCTCGAACGAATCGCTTCATTCCAGCGATTCGTAGCATTCAGGGGTGAATCGCGGACTGCAGATGGCGTAGAAGACCAGGTCATCCCTACCGGTATTCGTGATTCGCTGCGGCAGCTCCGCCGGAATCACGACGACATCTCCGGGCCTGACCGCTTGCGCAATGGAACTTCCGACTTCAACGAATCCGGAACCTGCGACGATCAGGTAGCGCTCCACGACGCCGCGCAGTCGATGCCACTGCGTCGTCGTTCCCGCTGCGACGCGGGCGCGTGCGATCGACGCGGCGGAATCGCCGGCGTCGTTCCAGACTTCGAGAATCGAGCACCGCTCCGGCGTGGCGAATTCTTTCGATTCGTCCGGCTGCGCAACTTTCGGGCCCAAGGTCGCCCCCCCTTTCGTCAGATGGAGTTCCCGGCGCGCATCGTAAGCCATGGATGGCCGAGAGAGTCCGCCGCGCTGTGCCGGCAGGACACGACGCAAGCTCCGATATCCCAAGCCGCGGCCTTCGAAAGATTCCTCGAGGACAGCCGAAACGGAGGCCAGGTCCATTTTTAGACATTTCCATTTCGGGAAATGAACCTGACCTCACGCTGCGCGTCAACCCACGACAACTTCGCCCGACGCCCGGATCCGCGTCTCCAGGAGCGAAGCAGGTATTTGCCGGTCCCGGATGCAGCTCAGGCGTCGTATTTGAACGACAGCAGTACCCGCGCACGGTAGGCAACCACCTTGCCGTCCAGGATCTTCATGTCGAGCTTGCTGATTTCGGCAACCCGCAGATCGCGCAGCGACTTTGCCGCGGCATCGACCGCGTTCTTCGCGGCGGCCTCCCAGGAAACCGTGCTCGTGCCGATGATTTCAGTGACGCGGTAGACGCCAGACTCATTGCTCTTCTTCTTGGCCATTTCTCGCTCCCGTTGAGAGACGCTGGAACCGTTCCGCGCGCCTCGGAAAATCCCCAGATTCCTGCCCGCTGGTATTCGATCGCGCCGGTTTGCGGTGTTTGCCAGCCCGGCAGGGACTCCGACTCTAGTCCCGTGCTCCGGGCCGGTGCAAGTTTCGCCGTTTCAGCGGACGCTTGCCCAAGCCCACTCCGGATCGTCCAGGATGCGTCTTCTCCGGTTCAATTCGCGTGATCGAGGTCGTCGCGGAAGATCATGTCGGTTGATTCGAATACCGCGGGGCCGATTTCCGACGTATCGCCATTGGCAGCCATCGCCGTGCCGCCGACGTTGCCGAGAGGCGTGCCGCCAGCCGGCGCCGGCAGGCGCGTCCAGAAGTGCGCGTGACCGAACCCGGTTGTCACCGCGCTGGAATCGTGACCGATGTAGTTGAGGAAGTTGTACGACCCCACGCAGCAGCTGTTGCGGTAGAACTCCAGACGGAATGCCATGTTCGAAAACGTATCGAGCGTACCTTCGATCCACTCGTAGCTGTTCGTGCGATAGGCGTGCAGCACCACCGGGAAATTCTGCTGATTGTCCGGGCCGCCATCGCCGTCGCCCAGATCGTTGGGCGTGGTCCCGGCCGCGCCGAGGTCAATCGGCAGCGAAGAAATATACAGATAGGTATTGGTCAGGATTCGGTTGCCGGTGCCGCCCGAAGGCGAAATGTATACTCCCTGGCCGGTCGCCGCGATGTGATTGCCCCCCGTGCTGCCGCCGAGCGTATTGTTCGCCGCCGCGGTATTGACGGCGATGGCCTGCGTGCCGTTCGCGACAATGGGAGTGCCGGCTTCGCCGGTGCCGATGCCGTTGAACTTGATCGTATTGAACTGCGCATTGGCGCCGGAAATCGTCACCCCGGCGCCGGTCGAAGCCGAGATCGTGTTGTATTCGACGATGTGGCGCGGCGATCCATTGATGAAGATGCCGCTGCCGTTCGGAATCGGCGACGAGCCGTTCGTGCCGAGTCCAAACAGATTGTTGACGATATAGCTGCCCGGCGTCGCGGCGCTGGTGAAGCTGTCGAGGTACACGCCGACATCGCTGTTGTCGATGATCAGATTTCGCGTCGATGCATCGTCGAAGGTGCCGACGAAGCTGGTGCCGGTAGCCCCGGTGATGCGCACGCCGTCGTGGTTCGACGAATTCGTCTGCAGCAGGCCGATGCCGGCGCCGCCGATCTGGTTGCCGTAGATCTGGTGGCCACTGCCGCCGTCGAGCCGGATCGCGGCGTCGGCAAAGCCGCCGAACCGCATGCCGAGCACGGTCAGGCGTCCGCCCGCTGCGGTCCGGAACGCATTGGGGTAGACCGCCGACCCGTTGATGCCGATGCAAAGACTGGCGTTGAAGCCTTGCAGGGTCGTGTTCGGCTCCCAACCCGGCTGCGTCGTCGCATCGATCGTCAGGTCGAAATCGATCGCCGGGAACGCGCTTCCGGCAGGCGAAGGCACGATCAGCGACGGACAGCCCGACGGGATGTTGAACACGATGCGGTGAGGAAGACCGGCGCTGTGCGCCAGCGCCGACTGTCTCGCCGACTTGATCGCCCAACGCAGCGAATCGGCGGTCGGGTTGGCGTTGTCGCCATTGTCCTGCTTGGTGGTGACGGTATACGTGGCGAAGAACGAGGTCGGCGACTCGAATGCTCCCAGGTCGGGAAGACCGCCGATGATGCGTGGATTGCCGGCGATGTCGGTCGCCGGCTCGCCGCCGATGACGGCGTTCGTGCCGGCGTTGATCGCCGGCGACAGGCTCAGTGGATTGGTCTCCAGGGTGAAGTCCTCGTTCGCGCTGTCGTGAAACAACGGATCGGTTTCGAACACCTGGAGCAGATGGTTGATCGGGATGAAGTCCGCGTCGCCCGGCGTCGTCGAGACGTTCGCGATCGAATTGGTCACGAAGACGCCGTTGTTGTCGTTCACGTCGTAGCCGACGATGTCGCCCTGTGCGTTGGCAAAGAAGATGCTGTTGAAGATCGAGATCGGCAGGTTTCCCTGGTACTGATCGGAGACGTCCAGGCCGGGGCCACCGTTGCCGACGATCGTCAGATGCGTCGCGGTCACCGCGGTATCTGTAGCGGTCAGGCTGAGTGCCGCCTCCGCCGATGCGGGCTGTCCGTACACCAGCACGTCCTGCGCGGTAACCGAACTGCCGTCCATCTCCATGCGGGCATTCCCCGCGCCGATGATATGTGTCATCACCAACGGATTGTCGGTGCCGGTCAGGCCGAACAGGGTGACGCCGTTGCCGCCGAGATAGTTGCGGAACGTCAGCACCGAAACCGTCATCGGACCGTTGAACCACAGGAAGAACCCACCGCCGCCGCCGTCCAGAACGGTAAGACGGGCGTCGAGCGAGCGCTGATTTTCATCGCAGTTGGTGTTCGGTTTGTAGCCGCCCTTCAGTACCAGCCCGGCGTTGAACCCGCCGGACCCGCAACACACGTGGTCCCCGGGCCCGCGTTGATCCAATCCGAGACCGATGTTGTAGGTACCCTGTTCGAGCTTGATCGTGATCGTCGTATCGTTCGACGTGCTCCACGTGACCAGTTCGCTGAACAGGTTCGGGTTCGTCGAGGAGGGCGACAGGCACACGGCCGATGCGAAGCGTGTGCCGGTGAGGCAAGCGAGTGACACAAGAATCCAGAGGAGCCGCTGCATGATGACACCTGAGCATTGAGTGTCATCTACAACGAGCCCGCGCACGTCAAGCGAACAGCCGCACCCATGCCAGGAACTGATCCACCGCTCCGCTTGTGGGCTTCCAGCGCGCAAGGCACTGTTTTTGCGGGAAGTTGCCGGCGTTCGTTGCTCGGGGCATCGGCGGCTTCAGGTCCTCGGATCACTGCTCATGCTGCTCCCGACCGGTGGGGTCGAAAGTGTCGACGAACATGCTCTTGCGGGGGACCGGTCATCAGGAGAACCTGCCCGCATTGGCGAGCAACCTGATCCAGCGATGGCAATGGTTACTGCATGCTCCGCATCTTTCCCACCTCCTCCGGCGTAACCGCCGAAGGTTTCGCGCCGAACCGCGCGGTCACGTAATTCGTGACGGCCGCAATTTCGCGATCGTTGTAGGCCTCGCCGAACGAAGGCATCGCGATCGCGCCGTCGTTCGGCGCGAACTTCGAGCCGGACAACACCATTAGCGCGACGTTGGTCGCAGTCGGATCGTTCACCGCGCGCGTGCCGGTCAGCGTGGCACGCGACGCGAGCAGGCTTTCGCCGGTCCAGCCATGGCAGCCGGCGCAGGCGCCGGCATAGATGTCCTTGCCGCGCGTGTTCGATTCGGCGGCGAGGCCCTGCTTCGGATTCGCGGGTGCGGGGTCTTCCTTCGGCATCGGCAGTTCGGGCGATTTGACGGCGGGGACGCTGCGCACATAGGTCACGATCGCGTGGATGTCGCTGGCGGTGAGGTTGCTGAAACTCCATTCGACGGCCTGCGCCATCGGTCCCGATGCGCTGCCGCGGCCTTTGGCGTGGCCCGTCGATAGGTACTGGATCAGGTCGGCTTCGCTCCATGCGCCGACGCCGGACGTGGCATCCGCACTGATGTTGTACGCGCGCCAGCCTTCGGCTTCGCCACCGGCGAACTTGTTTGCGTTGTCCAGGCCCTGCAGCAGATTGCGCGGCGTGTGGCATTCGCCGCAGTGCGCGAGGCCTTCGACCAGGTACGCGCCGCGGTTCCATTCGGGGCTTCGCTCGGCCACCGGCATGAAGCGCTGCTTCGGGTTGAACACGGCCGACCAGAACACCATCAGCCAGCGCTGGTTGTACGGAAACTTCAGGTCGTTGTCCGGCGTTGCGTTCTTCACCGGCGCCAGCGAGAACAGATAGGCCTTGATCGCGAGCGCGTCCTCGTCGGTGAGGTTGCGGTACGCCGCATACGGCATGGCCGGATACAGGTGATGGCCCTCGTCGTCGATGCCGTCGCGGATGGCCCTGAGGAAATCCGCGTCGCTCCAATTGCCGATGCCGGTGTCCTTGTCGGCCGTGATGTTCGGCGTGTACAGCGTGCCGAACGGCAGCTTGAACGCAAGGCCGCCGGCGAACGGCTTGCCGCCTTCGGCGGTGTGGCAGGCCTTGCAGTCGGCCGCTTCGGTGAGATAGCGGCCGCGCGCGAGCGGATCGGTCGCCTTGAAGTCGGCCGGCGTTCCGGTCGGATGGCCGGCACTGTACGCGTCGAGCGCAACGGCCTGGCCGCCGGCGAACGCCATCGGCCCGGGCCGCGTGTAATACCAGCCCAGCACGAGCACACCGACGATCGCCAGGAACACGACCAGCTTCAGCAGGCGCTTGAACAACGACGGTCTTTTCCTTCTCATGCGGACCTCCTCGCGGCCAGTGCGGCACGGTCGATCGGCAGGCGGCGCAGGCGCACGCCGGTGGCTGCATAGATCGCGTTGCCGAGTGCGGGCGGACCGGCCGTGGTACCGGTTTCGCCGATGCCGCCCGGCGCTTCGCCGCTCGAGATCACGTGGACTTCGATGTCCGGCACCTCGTTGATGCGCAACATTCGGTAATTGTGGAAATTGCTCTGCTGCACGCGGCCCTTGGCGATGGTGATCTCGCCGAACAGCGCCGCGGTCAGGCCGAAAATCAGGCCGCCCTGCAGCTGCGCGACGATGATGTCCGGATTCACGGCGATGCCGGTGTCGACGGCCGAGACGATCTTCTTCAGGCGCACGTCGCCGCGCTCGTCGACCGCGACTTCGATGACCGTGGCGATGAAGCTGCCGAACGACGTCTGCGCGGCAATGCCGCGGCCGCTGCGCGCCGGCAGCGGATTGCCCCAGCCGGCCTTGTCGGCGGCCAGGTTCACGGCGCCGAGCAGGCGCGGACTCTTGGCCAGCAGGCCGCGGCGGAATTCGAGCGGATCCTTGTTCGCCTTCTTCGCCAGCTCGTCGATGAAGCTTTCGATCGCGAACACGTTGTTGTTCGGTCCGACGCCGCGCCAGAAGCCGGTCGGCACGCCGGGCGGCTCGTCGCGCGTGTACTCGACGTGCAGGTTCGGGATGTCGTACGGAATGTCGGCGGCACTGTCGATCGCGTCGATGTCGATGCCTTTCTGGAACGCCGGCGGCAACCAGCGCGCAATGACCGACGAGCCGGTGATCCGATGCGACCAACCCGCGATCTTGCCGTCGGCGAGCGTCGCCGACAGCGTGTCGCGATAGACCGGCCGGTAGACGTCGTGCTGGATGTCTTCCTCGCGCGTCCATACGACCTTGACCGGCGCGTCGACCTGCTTGGCGATCAGCACGGCTTTTTCGACCATGTCGACCTCGAGCCGGCGGCCGAACCCGCCGCCGATGACATGGTTGTGCAGCGTGACTTTCTCGAGCGGCAGGCCGGTGACCTTCGCCGCAATCGCTTGCGCGCGCGACTGCACCTGCGTGCCGGTCCACACGTCGCACCCGTCGGCACGCACGTGGACCGTGCTGTTCAGCGGTTCCATCGTCGCATGGGCGAGGAACGGCATTTCGTAGACCGCATCGAGCCGCTCGCCCTGGCCCAGCGCCTTGGCCGCATCGCCTTCATGCTTCGCCACGGCACCGGCCTTTTCGCTCGCTGCGCGCAGCTGCTTCCAGACTGCGGCGGAATCGATGGCCGCGTTCGGGCCTTCGTCCCAGGCGATGTCAAGCGCGGCCAGGCCCTGCTTCGCCGCCCACATGTGATCGCCGACCACGGCGACGAAATCGCCGAGGTTGAGAACCTGGCGCACGCCGGGCACCTGCTTCGCCTTCGCGTCGTCGACACGCGCGACCTTGCCGCCGAACACCGGACACGCCGCGAGCGTCGCGAACTTCACGCCGGGCGGCACCACGTCGATGCCATAGACGAGCTTGCCGTTGGTCTTGTCCGGCGTATCGAGGCGCTTGAGCGACTTGCCGACGATCTTGAAATCGGCCGGCGCCTTCAGCGGCGGATCGCTGGGCGGCACGATGCCGGCTGCCGCGCCGATCAGCGTCGCATACGCGGCCTTGCGCCCACTCGCTGCGTGCGTGACTTCGCCGTTCTGCGCCGTGCAGGTTTCTGCGCCGACTTTCCACTGGCTCGCCGCCGCGTTGATCATCACGGCGCGCGCACCGGCACCGGCCTTGCGCAGCGGCATCCAGAACGCGCGGATCGAATTCGAGTTGCCGGTCACCTGGATCCCGAACGTCGGATTGCCGTACAGCTTGTCGCTCGGCGGCGCGGCTTCGACGCGCACACTTTCCCACGGCACGTCGAGCTCCTCGGCCAGAATCATCGCGATCGCGGTGTACACGCCCTGCCCCATCTCGGCCTGCGGCATGATCAGCGTGACGCCGCCCTGCACATCGATGCGGATAAACGCATTCGGTGCGAACGTCACGCCCGCCGGCTGAGCCGGCGCCGCGGCGAACGGCATGCGGAAGCCGAGCAGCAACGCACCGCCGGCAGCGAGGCTGCTGACCAGGAACGCGCGTCGCGAGTTGGAGGTTGCGCTATCGGAATCCATGCGGCCATCCGAAGCTGCCGCGCTTTCCGAACCTGCTGCTCGTTGCGTCATGATCGAATCTCCGCTGGTCACGCTGTTCCCTTCTCCGACTGGCGGGAGAAGGTGCCGAAGGCGGTTGAGGGTGGCATATCCGGGAGCGAGTCCGCTCGACCAAGCACCACCCTCACCCGGCACGCTACGGGCGCCGACCTCTCCCGCCGGCGGGAGAGGTGATCAAATCGCCAGCGGAAGAGGTGTGCAAGTCGTCGACGCTTGCAGTTCCATGCTGCACTGCGCCGCATTGACATGCTGATGTGAGTCATGTCGCTAACCAGCCTTGGCTGCTTGTTTGATCGCCTGGCGAATGCGCACGTAGGTGCCGCAGCGGCAGATGTTGCCGGCCATCGCGGCATCGATATCGGCATCGTCGGGGGCCGGCGTCGTGGCAAGCAGTGCTGCCGCCGCCATGATCTGGCCTGACTGGCAGTAGCCGCACTGGATCACCTCGAGGTCGAGCCAGGCTTTCTGCACTTTCGCGCCGGCCGGCGTCGCGCCGATGCCTTCGATCGTCGTGATCTTCTTTTCGCCGATCGAACCGACCGGCAGCAGGCACGAACGCACCGGCGTGCCGTCGAGGTGCACCGTGCACGCGCCGCACTGGGCGATGCCGCAGCCGAATTTCGTACCGGTCATGGCGAGCAGGTCGCGCAGAACCCAGAGCAGCGGCATGTCCGCCGGCGCATCGATGCTGCGCGCTTCGCCATTGATGTTCAATGTGACCATGGGCTGATCTCGCTGGGTGGAGGGATCGCAGATCGCCGCTTGAGAATACCACTGCGATCCTTGATGTTGAATTACCGGAAAGCATCGGAAGCGGATCCGCCGCCATGGGCCGGAACGATGGATTCCGGCGGCACAATAGATCACGCCGCGCGCAGGCCGCGCCAGCCCATTCCTCTCCGAATCCGGCAAAGGCCTCCCGAATCATTCGGGGATCCAAATTGGCGCGCAGTCTCAGCATCGCGCATTTAATGTCCCTGTCCCTTGATCGGGAGGGTTGGGGAAAGGCTGACGACGGACAGGAGTCCGAGTGCCCCGGAGGCCATTGACGGCCGAGAGGAGCCCGACAAAGTCGGCGCCTTCGCCGCGTTCCCGTCACAGCAAGATTCTGAAGGCCGGCCCTCAGGCCACAGGCGGGTTTACTTCGCGACCTTGCCGCTTCGGCGCACCGGCACATGCTATTGACGCACCTTCGCGCGCTGGGATCTTGATGGCTTCGCCGGCACGTGAGTTGGCGCCGGCTCGTGCGTCTTGCGGGAACGGGGGGAAGAGGATTTTCCCTTCGCGGCGGATTTTGCGGACTTCGCCGGCAACGTTCGCACGAACGCAACCGCGAGCTCGACCCATGCCTTCACCGAGACACGGTCGGCAAGGGCCGGCGGGTCGACGTAGACGTAGCCGTCCATCACGCGATCGCGCATCACCATGGGACGCGCCCCGGGTCGGGCCAATGCATCGCGTTGGCGCTCCCTGCCGACCCGCACGAGCAGGCCGCGCCGGGATGCACCCGCAACCAGGTTGCCGTTCAACAGGAAGCCGATTCCGCCGAACATCTTCACTTCGCGCACGTCACCGGCGCCGGCGACAACGGCGCGCACGCTTACGGCGAGTTCTTCGTCAAAGCCCACGGGTCGACTCCCGGCTGGTTCTTTTCTTCTAGGCGGCGGCACGGTCCGCCACCGTTCTGCGGAAACGAAACAAGCTGCCGCTGGCGATGATCGCCGCACCGAGCATCGCGGCCAGCGCCGAGCCGGCCAGCACGCCGATCTTCGCGACCGCGGCGAAGTTGCCGGCGGGAAATGCCTGATCGGCCATCAGCAGCGCCACGGTGTCGCCGATGCCGCACAGGCAGGCGGCGCCGACGAACACGCGCAGCGATGCGCCGGCCGGCGCGATGCCGATGCGCGCGAGCACGGCGAGCCACGACGCCAGCAGAACGCCGATCGGCTTGCCGATGACCAGGCCGAGGATCACGCCGAGCAGCACGCGCGTGCCGTCGGCCGAATGCACGTCGACGGCGAGGCTGATGCCGGTGGCCGAAAACGCGAACAGCGGCAGGATGAAGTACGCGCTCCACGGCGCGACGGCGCGTTCGATGCGCTCGGCCGGCGACTGCAGGCGCGCGCTGGCGGCCAGCAGGTTGCGGCCTGCCGACTCGCGGATCAGCTCGTGCTTGTGCCGGACGCGCGGCGAGGGTTCGGCGTTGTGCGCCTCGCGCTCCGCGTTTTCGAGCGCTGCCAATGCCGTCGCCGCCTGGGCGAGCAACGCTGCGGCCGACGGCGCGGGCCGCGTCGGCAGGAACACGGCAAGGATCACGCCGGCCAAGGCGGCATGCACGCCGGCCGCGTGCAGCGTCACCCACAGCGCGCAGGCGACGACCGCATACGGCCAGCCTGCGTAGACGCGCGCGCGGTTCAGCGCATACAGCAGCGCCGCCGCGGCCGCGCTGCCAATCAACCACGTCGCGGCGAACGCGTGCGGATAGAAGATCGCCAAGGTCAGCATCGACAGGATATCGTCGACCACGGCCAGCGCTGCGACGAACACACGCAACGCCGGCGGCACGCGATCGCCGAGCAGTGCGAGGATGCCGATCGTGAACGCGACATCGGTCGCCGTCGGCACCGACCAGCCATTGGCCGTGGCCGGCGTCGCCAGCGCAAGATAGATCGCCGCCGGCGCGAGCACACCGCCGACCGCAGCGACGACCGGCAGCACGGCCGCCTTCGGATCGGTCAGCGCCCCGGCCGTGACCTCGCGCCGGATCTCGAGGCCGACCAGCAGGAAGAACGCGGCGAGCAGCCCTTCCGAGAACCAAGCGGCGATCGTCATCGACACGCCGCCGCCGGCAGGCCCGATGGCGAAGGTCGAGTCCATCAGTGCGTGGTAATACGACGCGATCGGCGAATTCGCACAGATCAGCGCAGCCAGCGCTGCCAGCAGCAGGGCCAGTCCGCCCGATGCCGGCAGGTTCGCAAACGCGCGCGCGGTCCGCTTCACCTGCGCCGCGAGCGGCCGC
>Ga0068860_100001804_pt1 | contig 22768 bp, 18 predicted proteins | sample KBSSwiS32_FD_66597 | JGI IMG/M metagenome (GOLD analysis project Ga0068860, IMG submission 66597) | Switchgrass rhizosphere microbial communities from Kellogg Biological Station, Michigan, USA - KBS Switchgrass S3-2 | ecosystem: Host-associated > Plants > Roots > Rhizosphere > Soil ...
GGCTACTTCGAGGAGCTGACGCCGGAGCAGATCGAGCGGCAGTTGACGACGAGCCTCCTCGGCCCGATGAACGTCACCCGCGCCGTCCTGCCGGTCATGCGTAGGCAGCGCTCAGGCCATATCGTAACGATCTCGTCGAGCGCGGGCCTCGTCGGCTTCGAGTTCTGTTCCGCCTACGCCGCGTCGAAGTTCGGCCTGGAAGGTTGGATGGAGGCGCTGCACGCCGAGGTCTCACCGTTCGGGATTTTCACCACCCTCGTGAATCCGGGATTCTTTCGTACGGAGCTCCTCACGGAAGAGTCGACGGCGTATGCCGAATTCTCCGTTCCAGACTACGCGGAGCGCACTGCGGCCCAAAAAAAGTGGTGGAAGGCCCAGAACGGTCAACAGAGCGGCGACCCGGCGAAGCTCGCGCGAGCGCTTGTCACGATTGCGAGTGAAGTGCCCCCGCCGCGTCGCTTCATCGCCGGTGCCGACGCCATCGCCACCGCCGAGCAGAAGATCGCCGACCTCAGGGCGCAGATCGAGGCGCACCGGAATCTCTCGACGTCGCTCGATCTCGACCGAGAGCTCTCGGCACCGGCGGTGTAGGTAGCCACACTCGATCACCGAGTGCCATGAGGAAGGAGAGAACTATGCAGAAACGAACGCTTGGACGAAGCCATTTGGAAGTGTCGGCTCTCGGGTACGGCTGTATGGGCCTGGAGGCCGTCTATGGCCCGGCAACCGATCGGCAGGAAGGGATCAGGATCATCCACGCGGCGGTCGAGCGCGGCGTCACGTTCTTCGACACCGCCGAGAGCTACGGTCCATTCACCAATGAAGAGCTGGTCGGCGAAGCGCTGGCTCCATTCCGCGACCGGGTGGTGATCGCGACGAAATTTGGGTTCGACATCGCGCCCGACGGGAAGCGGAGCGGCGGCCTCAACAGCCGGCCGGAGCACATCCGGCAGGTCGCCGATGCTTCCCTCAAGCGCCTGAAGACCGATGTCATCGACCTTTTCTATCAACACCGCGTTGATCCGAACGTGCCGATCGAGGATGTCGCGGGCGCGGTGAAGGAGTTGATCGCCGAAGGCAAAGTGAAGCATTTCGGGCTTTCCGAGGCGGGCGCGAAGACGATCCGCCGCGCACACGCCGTACAGCCGGTCACCGCCGTGCAGAGCGAGTACTCTCTGTGGACGCGCGATCCCGAGCCGGAAGTGCTGCCGGTCTGCGAAGAGCTCGGGATCGGTTTCGTCGCGTGGGGCCCGCTTGGGCAGGGCTTCCTCACGGGAAAGATCGACACCACGACCAGCATCGACAGTGCCGATTTCCGGGCCGCTTCCCCCCGCTTCACTCCCGAGGCGCGGAAAGCGAATCTCGCCGTGGTCGACCTGCTCAAGGAGATCGCGGCCCGCAAGAGCGCGACACCGGCGCAAATCGCGATCGCGTGGCTGCTTGCTCGGAAGCCGTGGATCGTTCCGATCCCGGGAACAACGAAGCTGCACCGTCTCGAGGAGAACATCGCCGCAGCAAGCGTCGAGCTCACCGCCGACGATCTGCGCGACATCGAGACCGCTGCATCGAAGATCAACGTGCACGGGGCACGGCTTCCGGAAGCAATCCTCGCTCTGAGTGGCCGCTGATGAAAGGTCTTCATACCTTCCTGCTGGTCACAGCCGCGCTCCTCGCCTCCGCCTGCGCAACCGCAAGCGGAAACAAAAAACCCGAGCCGCTGATGATCCAGGAGCAAGGCAGCTTCGCGGTCGGCGGAACGGTCGTCACCGCTCCTGGAACGTTCAACCCGATCAAACAGGGTGCGTACAGCCCCGCCGGGACCGACCCCTCGGGACAGACCTTGCACGGCGACCACGCCTATGTGTCCTACCAGATTCCGGTGGACGCACGAAAGCTTCCTCTCGTCTTCTGGCATGGCCACGGGCAGTCCGCGAAGACGTGGGAAACGACGCCCGATGGTCGGGAGGGTTTCCAGAACATCTTTCTTCGTCGTCGCTTTCCTGTCTACCTGATCGATCAGCCACGACGCGGCCGAGCGGCGCGAAGCACGCAGCCGATCACCTTGCCGGTCACGCCGGACGAGCAGCTCTGGTTCGGCATTTTCCGGCTCGGAATCTGGCCGGACCTCTTCCCCGGCGTACAGTTCTCACGTGACCCGGAAGCGCTCAACCAGTTCTTCCGGCAGATGGTGCCGAACACCGGTCGCTTCGACATGGAAGTCAATTCCGACGCGACTTCCGCGCTCTTCGACCGGATCGGACCGGGTATTCTCGTCACGCATTCCCAAAGCGGCGCACTGGGCTGGCGCACGGCGATCAAGAACAGGAATGTCCGAGCCCTCGTTTCGTATGAGCCGGGCGGCAACTTCTTTTTCCCGGAGGGCGAAGTCCCCGAGCCGATGACCTTCGCCGGCGGCACGTTGAGGGCCGTCGGCGTGCCTCTATCGGAATTCATGCTGCTCACGAAGATCCCGATCGTCGTCTACTACGGCGACAACATTCCCGAGCGGCCGAGCGTGAACCCTGGCGAGGATCAATGGCGCGTCTTTTTTGCCATGGCGAAGCTGTGGCGGGATGCCGTGAACCGCCGGGGTGGCGATGTCACTCTCGTGCATCTGCCCGAGCTGGGGATTCGCGGCAATACCCACTTTCCCATGTCCGATCTCAACAATCGGCAGATCGCCGACCTTCTGTCTCAGTTTCTGGCGCAGAAAGGTTTGGACTAATCGACGAGACCCGAAAGGATGACGTCGTACGAATTCTGCCGAGTTAAACTATCGATCGGGAGAGGCGCGGATGAGACTTGGGTATCGAGGCATGATTTCGAAGTAGAACTGAACGCCGAAGCCGAACAGGGAGGATCCTCGATGGACGACGACTTCGACGAAACTTCGGTACCCGAGCTGACGGAGGACGAGGAGGCGCTGCTCGAGGAGATGCCGGCGCTCACCGGCGTCGGGCCGACGCGGCGCACGTTCCTGGGGCAGACGATCGCGGGCGGCCTCGGATTGTTCGCCCTCGACCTGTTGGCGTTCGAGAAGGCGCTGGCAGCCGTGAGCCCATCGCCCGGAGCGGCGGTCGCCGCGGAGCCCGCAATGGAAAATCTCGTGAAGGTCGCGTTCAAGGTCAACGGCGCGACGAAAACCCTGGACCTCGACTCCCGCGTCGTGTTGCTCGACGCGCTGCGCGAAAAGCTCGCTCTCACCGGCTCGAAGAAGGGGTGCGACCAGGGCCAGTGCGGCGCCTGCACGGTGCTGGTGGACGGCAAGCGCGTCCTGTCGTGCCTGACCCTCGCCGCCGCCGTCGACGGCCGGGAGGTGACCACGATCGAAGGGCTGGCCAATGGGGATGAGCTCCACCCGATGCAGGCGGCGTTCATCAAATATGACGGTTTCCAGTGCGGGTATTGCACGCCGGGGCAGATCTGCTCCGCCGTCGGCCTGCTCGAAGAGGCGCGCCGCGGCGACGTGAGCCACGTCACCGAAGACGTGACCGCGACCTCGACCCGCCTGTCGGACGACGAGATTCGCGAACGGATGAGCGGCAACATCTGCCGCTGCGGGGCCTACCCGAAGATCGTCGCCGCGGTCCAGGAGGTCCATTCGGGCCGGCAAGCGGCGCAGACGTGGCGCTATGCCGACGAGCAACAGCTGGCCCGCGTGCGAAAGGAGGACGCCGATGCGGCCGTTTAAATACGTGCGCGCGAGCGACCTCGATGCCGCCGCCCTGGCGGTCGCCGCGAACCCGCGGGCGAAGTACCTCGCGGGCGGCACGAACCTTCTCGATCTGATGAAAGAGGACATCGAGCGTCCCAACGAGTTGGTGGACCTCAACCGCCTGCAGCTAAATGAGATCAAACCGCTGGCGGAGATCAAGCCGTCGGGCGACGGCGTCTCGATCGGCGCCCTAGCGACGAACACCGACACCGCCAACCACCCCCTGATCCGCCAAGGCTATCCGCTGCTCACGCAGGCGATCGTCGCGGGCGCCTCCCCGCAGCTCCGCAACATGGCGACCAACGGCGGAAACCTCTTGCAGCGTACGCGCTGCCCGTACTTCTACGACACGGCGCTGCCGTGCAACAAACGGGAGCCCGGCACCGGCTGCGCCGCACGCGAAGGGCTCAACCGGATGCATGCCATCTTCGGCTGGAGCGAGAAGTGCGTCGCCACCTATCCGGGCGACATGGCGAACGCCCTCTACGCGCTCGATGCCGAAGTACGGATCAAGGGCGCTGGCGGGCGGGAGCGTACGATCCCGATCGGCGAATTCCACCGCCTGCCGGGCGACACGCCGGAGAAGGATACGGACCTTGAGCACGGCGATCTGATCGTCGCGATCGAGCTGCCCGGCTCCCCCTTCGCGAAGAATTTCCATTACCTGAAGGTCCGCGACCGCGCCTCGTACGCCTTCGCGCTGGTCGCGGTGGCCGCGGCTCTGGAGCTCGATGGCGGCACGATCCGGCAGGCGCGCGTCGTCCTCGGAGGCGTCGCCCACAAGCCCTGGCGGAGCCGGGAGGCGGAGGCCGCGCTCGCCGGAAAACCGGCATCCGAGGAGAGCTTCCGGCGCGCCGCCGAGGCGGCTCTTCTAGAGGCCAAGCCCCTCGCCCACAACGCCTTCAAAGTCGAGCTGGGCAAGAGGGCCATCGTTCGCGCGCTGCTGCGCGCGAGCCGGTTGGCGTGACGGGAGGAAACCCGATGCCGAGGTACATAGGAAAAGAGATGAGCCGCGTGGACGGCCTGGCCAAGGTGACGGGCCAGGCGAAATACACCGCGGAGTTCCAGGTGCCGAACCTCGCCTACGGCTTCCTCGTGCTGGGCACCGCGACCAAGGGCACGATCCAGGCGATCGACACGCGGGAGGCCGAAAGCGCCCCGGGGGTGATCCGCGTGTTCACCCATCGGAACACGCCGAAGCTCCAGGCTCAAGGCGAGGGCGATACGTCGTTCCGGGCGCTCCAGTCCGACCGGATCTTCTTCAATCGCCAGCCCGTGGCCCTCGTCGTCGCCGAGACGTTCGAACAGGCGCGGTACGCGGCGCGCCTGGTCAAAGCCACCTACCAGACGGAAAAGCACGAGACCGACACGGAAGCGGCGCGCGGGCGCGCGCGGCCGCCTCGGCGGGGAGCCCCGAAGCCTCGCGGCAATCCGGAGCAGGCGATGCGCGACGCGCCGGTAAAGGTCGAGGCCGAGTACCGCATTCCGATCGAGCACCACAACCCGATGGAGCCGCACGCGGCGATCGCCTTCTGGCAGGGCGACAAGCTGACGATCTTCGACAAAACGCAGGAGGTCTATGGCGTGCGCGAGCACCTGGCCGCGAGCTTCGGCGTCCCCGAGGAGAACGTCAACGTCGTCTCGCTGTTCGTCGGCGGGGCCTTCGGATCGTCGCTCCAGCCGAACTACTACCCCGCTCTCACGGCCATGGCGGCCCGCGAGCTCAAGCGGCCGGTGAAGGTCGTCTATACGCGCACGCAGATGTTCACCGGCCACGGCTACCGCCCCTACACGATTCAGAAGATCGCGCTCGGCGCGGAGCGGTCGGGCAAGCTCTCCGCGATCATCCACGAGGCGGTGCACAACACCTCCAGCTTCGAAGAGTTCTCGGACAACACGACGGGTTTCCCGCGCCAGGTCTACGCCTGCCCGAACCTGTACGCGCCGCTGACGATCACCGAGACCGACCTCCACACCCCCACTTGGATGAGGGCGCCCGGCGCCGTGAGCGGCATGTTCGCGCTCGAATGCGCGATGGACGAGCTGGCCTACGCGCTTGCGATCGACCCGCTGGAGCTGCGACTCCTCAACTACGCCGACGTCGACCCCGAGAGCGGCAAACCGTTTTCGAGCAAGGCGCTCAAAGAGTGCTACCGGCTCGGCGCGGAGACGTTCGGGTGGAAGGACCGCAAACCCGAGCCGCGCTCGATGCGCGACGGCCACCAGCTGGTCGGTTGGGGAATGGCCACCGGCATCTGGGGCGCTTTCATGAGTCCCGCCACCGCCCGCATCACCTTGCGCGCCGACGGCACGGCGCACGTCACAAGTGCCACCAGCGACATCGGCCCCGGGACCTACACGGTGATGACCATGATCGCCGCCGAGTACTTGGGGTTGACGCCGGAGCAGGTGGAGTTCGAGCTGGGCGACACGAAGTTCCCGCGGGCGCCGTCGCAGGGCGGCTCCCAGACGACCGCGAGCGTCGGCTCGGCCATCTACGGCGCGGCTTTGGCCATCGGCGCGAAGCTGTTGTCGCTCGCGAACAACCATCCGGATTCGCCGCTCAAGTCGGCCGCCGCCGCCGACGTGGAGTTGCTCGACGGCCGCCTGCAACTTAAAAAGGACCCGTCGCGTTTCGTCCGCGTCGCCGACGTGATGAAGCGCAACGGCCTCGCCGAGGTCACCGAGACGTTCGAGTCGCGGCCCTCCGAGGAACGCCAGGAGTACGCGACGCTGGCGCACGGAGCGCAGTTCGTCGAGGTGAAGGTGGATCCGGATTTAGGGATCATCCGCGTCACCCGCGCCATCGAGGTCACGGCTTGCGGCAAGATCATGAACCCCAAGGCGTCGCACAGCCAGGAAATCGGCGGCGTGGTCTGGGGCATCGGAATGGCGCTGCACGAGGCCACCGAGATCGACCACCGCTACGGCAGGATCATGAACCCGAACCTCCAGCACTACCACGTCCCCGTCAACGCGGATGTCCACGAGATCGAGACGATGTTCGTCGAGGAGGACGATCTCGTAGTCAACCCGCTCGGCGTCAAAGGCATGGGCGAGCTCGGAATGGTCGGCATCCCGGCGGCGATCGCCAACGCCGTCTTCCACGCCACCGGCCGACGCGTCCGGGATCTGCCGATCACGCCGGACAAGTTGCTGTAAGCGAACGAAGCGGCCAAGGGATCCCGAGCAACCGTTATGTCAGACGTTCTCCTCCGCCCCGCGGCGCCCGCGGATCTCGAAGCCATCGGCCGGCTCGGCGCGCTCCTCGTACGTGAGCACCACGACTTCGACCCGGAACGGTTCCTCGCCGCCACGCCGCAGACCGAGCACGCCTACGGCTCGTTTCTCGGCACGCAACTCGAGCGACCGAACATCCTCGTACTTGTAGCTGAACGCGACGGCGAGGTGATCGGCTATACGTACGCGGGGGTCGAGGGGACGGATTACATGGCGTTGCGCGGGCCGGCAGGTGTGCTGTACGACATCGTGGTCGATCCCGCTCATCGCGGTCAGGGCGTCGGTCGAGAGCTGCTCGACGCGACGCTCAACGCTCTCCAGGCGAAAGGCGCGCCTCGGGTCGTGCTCTCGACGGCCGAGCGGAACGAGTCCGCGCAGCGTCTTTTCGCTCGCGCGGGATTTCGGCGGACGATGATCGAGATGACGCGGGAATCGGGGGCGGGGTAGAGGCCGGCGGTTCCACGACGAGCACACCCACTACGACGTGTCTGACACCCCCGGGAGAGTCGAGCTCTGCTCCCGGGGGAAAGCGGTCAGCAACTACATTTCATATCCGTCGCAATGTCCGCCGCAAACCTGTTCACACACCCAGAGACAACCGAGTCCTGCGCAGCACTCGTACGTCGTATTTGGATCGGCATAGCAATAGAAGTCGCCCCAGCAAGCAAGCTCAGGCCTGAAGAGGCCTTGTCCCGGCATTGCGCCGCCTCCTTTTTCCTGCGTTTCGGGCTTGCTGGCGGGATCCTTGCTGGCGGAATCCGCGGCCAAGACCGGCGAGGCCAGTGCCAGCAACAACAGGGAGAGCCGAAAGATTTTCATGCCTTCCTCCTTTGGGTTGTTGTGGCAACGCTAGAGTTATCCTGGCAGCAAATCAACACGCAACTTTTGTCTACAGACACGAGGCGCTTCAGAAACAAAAACGCCGGCGAGACGCCGGCGGTCCCAGGATGAGCACGCCTTACGATCAACTTGGCTCGAGGCGGCGGGGCTATTTGATGTCCTTGTGCGAGCCCATGATCTCGCGCACTTCGATCCAGAAGTGATGGATCGGTTTGCCGTCCTCCGATAGAACCGTGCCGCCGGGCGCGGTCGAGAGCTCCGCGGCGATCTCTTCGGCGCGCTCAGGTGTCTCGACGTCGACGACAAAGTAGCCGGCGAGAAACTCCTTGGATTCGGGAAAAACCCCGTCGGTGATCGGCTTGCCGTTGTCCCCGGCGCGGACGCGCTTGGCCTGGAGCGGCGATGCGAGCCCTTCGGTGATCACCAGCTCGCCCGATTCGCGCAGTTTCTTGGAGAACGCGCCCATGAAGGCGAAGTTCGCTTCGAGGATCTCTTTCGGCCACTTCATGAACTGGGTATAACCGTCGCGGGGGGAGTTCATGATCAACATGTATTTCATGGCGTGGCTCCTTTTCGGTTCGGCGCCCCGGAGTGGGGCCGCCTTCATCTCCTAGTCGGAGCGGATGGGAGGATTTCTACATCGGCCGGCGAAAAAACTTCAACTCGCGGGCAGCAGCAGCTCCAGCTCTTCGGCGGTCGGCTGGAAGACCACGGCGCCGACGGTGCCGGGGCCGACGTGGGTGCCGACGATCGGACCCATTTCGGCGAGCAGGAAGTCGGCGATCTGGAATTCCGCGCGGAGGATCGCCTCCAGGCGCTCGGCCCAGAGCGGGGCGGCGGCGTGGGCGACGCCGGCGATCACCGGGCGGCGGGGGTCGATCTTTTTCTTGAGCAGATCGACCATTTTGCGCTGCGCCGCCCGGCCGCCGCGGACGCGATCGACCGGGCCGACTTCGCCTTCGGAGAGGCCGAGGATCGGCTTGATCCCGAGCAGCTTGCCGACCATTGCCTGGGCGCGGCCGATGCGGCCGCCTCGGGCGAGGAATTCCAGCGTGTCGACGACGAAATGGGCATGGAGCCGGCGGCGCATTCCTTCGATCCGGTGGGCGATGTCCTCGACCGCGAGACCGCGCTGGGCGAGGCGGGCGGCGAACAGGACGAGCAGGCCGAGCGGCAGGCTCGCCTGTTCGCTGTCGATCGCGCGGATCGCCGGCAGCGGCGGGTCGATCCCGTCGGGCTCTTCCCGCTCGATCGCCTGGGCGGCGAGCGCCGCGTGCTCCTCGGTGAGCGACATCTTGCGCGACAGGTGGATCGACAGCACGTGCGAGGCGCCGCGCAGGCGCCGGTATTGGGCGGCGAAATCCTCGACCGAGGGGGGCTGGGTCGACGGGTGCGAGCTGCGCGAAGAGAGCAGGTCGTAGAACTGGCGCGGCGTGAGGTCGACCGCGTCGCGGTAGGTCTGGTGGCCGAAGATGACCGACAGCGGCACCAGGTGAATGCCTTCCCGCTTGAGCACCGCGTACGGCAGGTCGGCCGACGAGTCGGTGACGATCGCCACCCGTTCGCGAAACAGGCGGACCTCGACCAGGCCGCGATCTTCGAGCGAGCGGATCTCGCGCGCGATCTCGCCGTCCGTGGCGGCCAAGCCGTCGAGCAGCCGGCCGACCGGAATCCCCTCGCCCACCACCGAGAGGATCTCGCGCTGCAGCGGGGTGAGCGTCGCGTCGAACAGCGCGCGACCGAGCTTCAGCTCGATCCGGGTCCGCGGATCGGGCGCCTCGCCCTGGCTGTCGTCGATCGCGCGCGCCAACAGCTCGCGGGTGGAAAGGTCGATCGAACGTTCCGGCGGCGCGCTCTCGGGGACAAAGCGGAAGATCCCTTCGGCGCGCGGCGCGGCCAGACGGCAGAACGCTTTCAAGCCGGTCGCAGCTCCTGAGCGCGCGGACGCCACCTCTCCGCGGTCGAGCGCGATCTCGCCCGCCGGCAGGAGCAGGCGGCCGCGCGCCTTGGCCCCTTGAAGGCGCGGCAGCAGGGCGAAGAACGGCCAGCGCGTGACGTCGCCGACGAGCGCGCCCTCCTGGACGTCGACGTCGAGGGCGAGCTCGCGGCCGAGCAGCAACAGGCGAACCCGTTCGAGCAGCAGGGCGGGCGCGGCGTCGGCGAGCGGCAGGATCAACGCGCGATCGGGCGCCGCGGCCTCTTGCTCCGGGGTGGCGGCGAGGAACAGCACGGTGGTGTCCGGCGAATCGGATCGGGCGAGCAGATCGGCGTACGCCTCGGGCGGCTCGGCGGCCGCTCCGGCGAGCACCAACACCTGCGGCTCGAGGCCCGCGGCGAACGCGCGCCCCTGTTCGAGCGTGACGGCGGGGATCACCTCGTAGGCGAGCTCGGAAAGACCGGTCGCCAGGGCGCGGCGCCGCTCTTCTTGCGCATCGATGACGAGCAGGGTCTGCCGCTCCACGTATCGCCCTTTCGCGAACCCGAGGTCGTAAGCTCCTCGGTCGGGCCGTACGCGCCCGGCTAGAGGAGACGTTCCAAGAACGAGGAGAGATTCTGTGGCGAATCGACCGCCCGGCGCCAGTGCCCGCGCGTAGGGTCACGGATCACCGGATCGGCCACGCTCTGAAATCGCGTTTAAGCGCGCCAGCTCGTGGCTTCGGGATCGAGCGAGATCAGGGCGCCGTGCTGCGCGAGGGTGGCGAGCAACAGGTCGATCGTCACCGGCGCCGCGAGCCCCCGCTCGTGCAGCGCCCGGCGGGTGATGCTCGCTTCGGCCACCAGGGTGGCGAGCACCCGCTCGCCCCCCGGGCTCAAAAGCTCCGGCGGAATCTCGACCGCGCTTTTGTCGCCCAGTCGTATCTGTTCGTCCCAATCCGGCAGGAAAGCCGCCCGGCTCGCCATCTCGTCGGACAGCCAGGCGGAGGTCATCAGCAGGTGGGCGACGTCGACCGGCCGCGCCTCGGCCGGCACGCGCGGGATCTCGTCGAAGAAGCGAAAGGTTCCTTCGGTGCTGGTGAGCGCCACCAGCGCCGCCTCTTCCCCGACCAGCGAAACTCTGCCGCGCTCGCTCACCTCGGAGTGGACCAGGTGCCCCTCGCGCAGAATCAGATCGATCGTCCGCCCGGCCCGGTCGATTGAAATGCGGCCGGAGCGGCTCGAACGTTCGAGCGATTGCAGCAGATCCCACAGCGGATAGGCGTCGAGCGAACCCGAGAGGTGATGATCCGACGACGCTCCGGCCGTTTGGGCGGGCGGGCGGTTGGCGACCAGGTTTTTCACTCGCAGCGATAGCTCTTCGGGCTCGAACGGCTTGGCCAGGTAGTCGTTGGCCCCTAGGCGCAGGCCCCGCACGCGGTCGGCGCCCTGGTCGTGGGCCGACAGGATCATTACCGGCAGGTCGTGATGGCGCGGCGAGTCGCGCAGGCGGCGCAAGACTTCGAGGCCGGAGATCTCGGGCAGGGAGAGATCGAGGATCACCGCGTCGAACGCCCGGCGGTCGAGCATCGCCTCCACCCGGCCGGGGTGCGCGGCGGTCTCGACCTCGAAGCCGGCGCGGCGAAGGGTGAGCTCGACCAGCAGCAGGATCTCCGGGTGGTCGTCGACCGCGAGAATGCGACGCGCCGGACTAGCCTCCGGTCCCAATCCCGCGACCGCGATCGCCGAGACTTCGATGCGCCCGTCGCCCTCCCCTGGCGCAGGGGAACCCACCGCTTGCTGCCGCATCGTCTGGTCCTCTAATCGTCAAATCTGAACAACCGTTCAGTCAAGCAATCTTCGGGCCAAGTTTCGATCTTATTGCTTGCGATTCGCGCCGCGCGCTTCGAGCGCCTGGCCCCGGCGCAGCTCGGCGGCGGCCTCCACGCCGCGGCCCGCACGCTTCAACAGGTCGGCGAGGACGTAATGGCCGAGCGCCGCGAACGGCGAATCGGCGTCGAGGGCCAGGCCTCGGCGCGCCTCTGCCGCCGCCTCGGTGGTACGACCTACTTCGAGCAGCGCCTGCGCATGGTAAAAACGACCCACCGCAAAGTCCGGATCGGCCAAAACGGTATGCGCAAACGCCGCCTCGGCCTCGCGGGCATCGCCCCGCCGCGCGAGCAGGCGCCCGAGGTTGAACCAAGCTTTGTAAGCTTCCGGGTAGTCGGCCACCTCGGCGCGGTAGGCGGCTTCGGAACCCGCGACGTCCCCTTCGGCTTCCTTCACCAACGCCAGGTTGTAGCGCGCATGGCGCGCCTTGGGGTCGATCGCGAGCGCCCGGGAAAGGGCCGTTTCCGCGCCGCCAAGGTCTTTTTTACGAAACGCCACCACCGCCCGCCCGACCTCGGCGCGCGCGGTGCCGGGCTCGATTTCGAGCGTACGGGCAAACCAGCGCTCCGCCTCGTCGTCGCGGCCGGCGTCCAGCAGCACCTGCGCCAGGCGGTAGGAGATCTGGCCGTTGTTCGGGTCCTGGTCGAGGAATCTGCGGTAGCCGAGCACCGCGTCGTCGACCTTACCCCTGGCGACCAGCGTGTCGGCGAGGCCGATCATCGCGTAGTCGTGGTCGGGCCGTCGCTTAAGCGTCTGACGAAAATCCGCCGCCGCGGCGTCCCATTGGTGCTTTTGAAACTTCGCGTTGCCGCGCCCGAACCAGGCGTCGATCACCTCGGCGTCGCGCGCCAAAACTTGGGTATAGGTGGCGATCGCCTCGTCGGGCTTGCCCGCCGAAAGCTGCTCGCGCGCCTGGGTCATCAGGTTGTAGACGTCCAGCCGATCCTTCGGGTCGGGCAGCTCGCGAAAGCTCTTGCCCGCCGCGGCGTCGCCCATCGAGCCGACGTAGCCAAGCGCCGCGAGCTTCCTCAGCGTCTCCTCGTCCTCTTCGACCGGCGCCGCCGCCGAATCCTTCTCCTTGGGGTGCGCCGCGCGTTCTTTTTCGATCGCGGCGTCGACTTGCCGGTCGAGCGCCGCAAGGCGCCCGCGCAGCTCGGCGACCGTCCGCCGATCCTCCGCCGCGAGGTTGTTGAGCTCGCCCGGATCGACGGCGAGATCGTACAGCTCCGGCCGCGGCGCCTCGATGAAGTGCCATTCTTTGGTGCGGATCGAGCGCAGCTCGCTCCAGCCGTAATGGAACCGGGGATAGAACGCCTCGCTGTAGCCGGGCGCGGCCTCCCCCGGAGCGTCGCTCCGCGAGAGCAACCGCACCAGGCTTTGGCCTTGACCCTGGAGCCGGCCGTCCGGACCGCCCACCCCGAGCAGATCGAGCAGGGTCGGAGCGAGGTCGACGTTACGCACCACGTCCGCCACCCGCCGACCGGACAGAGCCGCATACGGCCCGGCGAGCAGCAGCGGCACGTGGGTGGTCGGCTCGTAGATGAAAAATCCGTGGCCGTGCTCGCCGTGCTCGCCGAGGCTTTCGCCGTGATCCGCGATCACCGCGACGATCGTCCGCTCGGTCAGGCCGCGAGCTTCGAGCCCGGCGAGCAGGCGGCCGACCAACTCGTCGGTCCAGGCGATCTCGCCGTTGTAGGGATGCCCGGCGTAGCGCGAGGCGAACGGCTCGGGCGGGTCGTACGGCGCGTGCGGATCGTAGAGATGGACCCACGCGAAGAATTTCTCCCGGGCGCCCCGGTCGCCGATCCAAGAAAGTGCATGCTCGACCGTGACGTCGCCGCGGCGCTGAATGTCGCCCATGCTCATGGTTTTGAACTTGGCGAGATCGAAGTCGTCGAAATAGGTGTCGAACCCCTGGGCGATCCCCCAGCGATGATCGAGCACGTAAGCCGAGACGAAACCGCCGGTCGCCCAGCCGCGGGCGGCGAGAATTTCGGCGAGCGTGACCTTCTCCGCGCCGACGCGGAACCCGCCGTTGTCGCGCACGCCGTGCATCGCCGGCAGCTCTCCGGTCATCAGAGAGGTATGCGACGGCAACGTCAGGGGAACCGGCGCGATCGCCCGCTCGAACAGCGTGCCGCGCGCGGCGAGCGCATCGAGGTTGGGGGTCGCCACCCCTGTGGCGCCGTAGCAGCCGAGGCGGTCGGCGCGCGTTGTGTCGAGCGTGATCAGCAGGACGTTCAGCTCGCCGGGATCGATGCCGCGCGGCAGGCCGCCGAGCGCCCCTGAGCGGTGGAGCCCGAACCAGGCGGCGAGGGCGGCGATCACCGCGAGCGCGGCTCCAATCGTCAGCGCCAGCGAGCGCCGCGAGCGGAATCGACGCGAGGGACGCGGCGGGACGCGCGGCGCGGGCGGCGATGCGGGCGGCGTGCCTCGCGGGCGTTTTCGGGCCATGGGGGCCGATATCGTAGCAGCGCCCGCCGCGCCCGCTTCGACTACTTGTTGGGCCGGCGGACGGCCCTCACCTTGCCGCTCTTTCCTCCGCCGCAGAAGAACCGGTCGACGCCGTCGGACTCGAGCCCTGAAACGCCTGCTCCGGGCGGCATGTCGAGCCTCTCCAGGACCTCTCCTGTTTGCGGATCGACTCGCCTGAGCTCGCTCTCGTCGCCTTCCCAGGTGCCATGCCAGAGCTCGCCGTCGAGCCAGGTGACGCCGGTGACGAAGCGGTTGGATTCGATCGTGCGAAGAATCGCCCCGGACTCGGGATCGATCTGATGGATCTTCCGGTCCCGATACTCCCCCACCCAGAGCGTCCCTTCGGCCCAAGTCAGCCCCGAGTCGCCGCCGCGGCCGGGCGCCGGGATCGTGGCGAGCACGTCGCCCGTCTTCGGATCGATCTTCTGGATGCGATCCTCGGCGAGCTGAAACAGGTGCCGGCCGTCGAAGGCCGTCCCGGCATGCGCGGCGACGTCGATCGAGCGCAGAGTCTTGCCGGTCTCGGGATCGAAGGCGTTCAGCGTGTCGCCGGCGGCGAACCAGACGTTCTCGCCGTCATACGTGACGCCATGCACGTGGTCGGCATGTGGAAAGGGTCCGTACTCCCGGACGATCTCGGCGGTCGATCGACTCCCGTCCTGGATCACTTGGCTGCCTCGCCGGGGGAGTCGCCCCGGCCGACCTGGTCCAGGTACCGGCCGATCTGCTCTAAGCGCTCGGCGGACGGCCGGGCGTCGTCGCCGTATTCGTCGTGCCACTTCCACCAACCGTATGGCTTCGTTTGAGGATAGCCCTCCGGCGAGTCTTCCCACTCCTCTTGGCGCCCGAGCGCCGTAATGTCGAGGTAGCTCCAGGTGCCTCCCATCACCTCGTCGCCGCGGTTGTTGACGAAATAGGTGCGGAACACGCTGTCGCCGGAGCGAATGAACGCGTTCGTGCCGTGCCACTCGCCCACGCCGAAGTCGGCGTCGAAGTCGTCGGTCAAGCTGAACCACGGCATCTGCCAACCCATCCGCGCCTTCAGGCGCTCGATGTCCGGCTGCGGCGCCCGCGAGGCGAACACCAGAGTGGCGTTGCGGGCGTTCAGATGGGCGAGGTGGGCGACCTGGTCGGCCACCATGGAGCAGCCGACGCAGGCATGCTCGGGCCAGCCGGCTACACCCGGCTCGAAGAAGGCGCGGTAGACGATCAGCTGGCGGCGACCGTCGAACAGGTCGAGCAGGCTCGCTTTGCCGCCGGGCCCGTCGAACTCATATTCCTTCTCCACGGCCTGCCACGGCATCCGCCGGCGCTCGGCGGCCAGCGCGTCACGGGCGTGGGTCACCTCCTTCTCTCTCACCAGCAGCTTCAGGCGCGCAGCCTCCCACTCCTCTGGCGACACGATCGAGGGGGTCTTCATTGCGAGATGTTCGTTCATCACCGGTACCTCCTGGTCTGATTCTCAATCAGTGGGCAGAGGAGCAGGGAGTAACAAAGTCGTCGTGAATCCCAAGGAAGGCGGAGTCAACCAACGACGAGCCCGCCCCCGACCGAACGCCTGCACCTTGCCTGCCACCGCCAGCGAGTCGAGCGACCGTTGCACGGTGCGCTGGCTCGTGCCGAGCGCCAGCGAAAGTCCTGAGCTCGACCACGATTCGCCGTCGGCGAGCAAGGCGAGAACCGCCGCATGTTCCTCTTCGACGGGCCGCGCCAGCACGACGACCTCGCGGGCGTGGCGCGGCGAGAGCGTAAACCCTCGCTTCGTGGCGCTCACGTCGGCCAGCGTCCGCAGCAGCGTGCGAAGCCTCCCCATTTCGACGCGCAACCGCGCGCGATGCGATTCGTCGGCGAGCTTCGATCCGAAGGCGCGCGCGACGAGCGTCTCCCGCGATACGTCTCCCGGCCACGCTTCGGCAAGCGCGCGGGCGAGCGCGAACAACACCGGACGCTTCGCGAGCGGAATCACCGTGCCTCTGTGACGCACGACATGGCGGCAGGCGTCCACGACGAAGGATTGTGACGCCAGCAACGCTTCGACCTCCTCGAGCAGGAGGAGTCGCTCCTCGCCGCTCGCCATCAGACGCGCGGCGGGGGTGTTCAGAACCAGGAATGCGCTTCCGACCTCCGCCGCGAGCGCGGGGATGCGTGCCTCGCGAGCCGCGCGCTCGGCCCGAACGAGCGCGGCGCGCGCCGCCTCGGTCTTGAGGCGGCGCATCGCGATCCCCGCGACCACCAGCTCGTGGGCGGCCCTCGATGCGGGCGGCAACGGCGCGGGATCGATTTCGGCGAGCGCACGCTCGGCCTCGTCGAGGCGCCCGATCAGCAGGTTGCGTCGAACTTCGAGGATCCGCGCATGCGAGGCGTTGGCCCGGTCGCCGTGAGCTTCGAGCGTCGAGCGAGCCGCGTCAAGCGCCTTGGCGGACCCACCCAAATCGCGCGAGACCAGAGCGATCTCGGCCTCGGCGACGATGCACCTCGCGCGGGCCACGGCCTCTTTCGGACCGAAGGAACGCGCGGCATTTTTAAGCAGAGCCTTCGCTCGAACGAGATCGCCGAGCTGCGCCATCGCGAGGCCGCGAAGCGCCAAACTCGGCGCGTCGTCGCGCAGGGCGACCCGCTTCAACGCGCCGAGGGGATCGCCCGCCGCGAGCGCACGCGCCGCGGCCGTGATCAGCGAGTCCATCTAAATCCCGCCACACTTGTCACTCCCACCGTTTCCTTACCCGGCGCTAAATTCTATCTCACGGCCACCCACCGGGGCGGCCGCATCGACGGAACGAACGATGCAAGAACAGCTCGAAGGAAGGAGACCGAAGCGATGACAAATCATCAAACCGGGACACGAAAAGAATGGCTTGGCGCGCGGCTTGAGCTGCTTGAAGCGGAAAAGGAGCTCACGAGGCAGAGCGACGATCTGGCGCGGCGGCGGCAGGAATTGCCGTGGGTTCGGATCGACAAGGAGTATCGATTCGAGACCGACAAGGGGAGCGCCTCGCTGGCGGACCTGTTCCAAGGCCGCTCGCAGCTGCTCGTCTACCACTTCATGTTCGGACCCGACTACACGGCGGGCTGTCCGTCCTGCTCGGCGATCGCGGACGGGTTCGACGGCTCCGTGGTCCACCTCGCCAACCACGACGTCACGCTGGCCGCAGTCTCGCGGGCGCCGCTCGCGAAGTTGCAGGCGTACCGGGAGCGGATGGGGTGGACGTTTCCGTGGGCGTCGTCGTTTGGCGGAGACTTCAATTTCGACTTCGGCGTCGGATTCACCGAGGAGCAACAGCGCGAAAAGGGCATCGAATACAACTATCGGCGCGAGCCGGCGCTCGCGGAAAGCGGGATCGGCGACTCGCTGACGAAGGGCGGCGAGGGGCCGGTCGCCGAGATCGCGGCCTCGGCCGGAACCGACGTGGCCACGTTCACGCGCGAGAGGCCGGGCATGAGCGCGTTCGTGCTCGAGGACGGTGTGGTCTACCACACGTATTCCGCCTTTGCGCGCGGACTCGACGGCCTGTGGGGCATGTACCAGTGGCTCGACCGCGCCCCCAAGGGGCGCAACGAGCCGGGCGTCTGGTGGCGCCGCCACGACGAGTACGCCAAGAGCTGAGCCCAAGCCATGAATGTCATTGACGCAAGCAGCGGACGGGAGATCTCGCCAACCATGGTTTCCGGACGAACTTTCTTCGGCGTCTCGGCGCTGATCTTCGCCGCCTGCGCTGCGCTGACGATCGCCTGGTGCGCGTCCATGGCGTCGATGGGAGGTATGCCGATGCCCGGCGGCTGGACGATGTCGATGGCGTGGATGCGGATGCCCGGCCAGACCTGGCCGGGCGCCGCGGCGTCGTTCCTCCTCATGTGGGTCGTGATGATGGTGGCGATGATGCTGCCGTCCCTGGCCCCGATGTTGTGGCGCTACCGTCAAGCCGTGGGCAAGGCCGGCGAGACGCGCCTCGGCCGGCTGACCGCGCTGGTGGGCGTCGGGTATTTCTTCGTCTGGACCCTGTTCGGAATGGCCGCGTTTCTTCTGGGCATCGCGCTGGCGACGGCCGAGATGCAGGTGCCGGCTCTCGCGCGCGCCGTTCCGATCGCGGTCGGCGGGGTCGTCCTGATCGCCGGCTTCCTTCAGCTCACCCGGTGGAAGGCGCGTCACCTGGTCTGCTGCCGGGAGGCACCCGGGCCCGGCCGTACGCTGCCGGCCGACTCCCGCACGGCCTGGCGCCATGGCCTGCGCCTTGGCCTTCACTGCGGTTACTGCTGTGCCGGTCCGATGGCGATCCTTCTAGTCCTCGGAGTCATGGACCTGCGCGCGATGGCGTTGGTAACGGCGGCCATCACCGTCGAACGTCTCGCGCCGGCCGGAGAGCGCGTCGCGCGAGCCCTCGGGGCCGTCGCCGTCGGGGCAGGGTTGTTTCTGATCGCGCGAGCCGCCGGCCTCGGATGACGCGTGATGGGGCGCTGATATCGTGGCAGCGAGTCCGTTGCCACGAACCGGAGAGCCTCATGTCGAAGGACAACCCAAAGATCGGCGCCGTCTTCGGCGTCCATGAAGAAAAGACTCTGGAGCAGCTGCGCGACGTCGCCGTCCACGCCGAAAAGGTCGCCCTGATGGCCGACGGCCATCTCGGATACGTGATGCCGATCGGCGGCGTCGCGGCATACAAGAACCATGTCTCGGTGGTGGGGGTCGGGTTCGACATCGCGTGCGGCAACTGCGCGATCAAAACCGACCTGCTCGCGGAAAAGTTCGAGCGGCGCGAACTCACCCGCTTCGCCGACGAGATCGCGGCCGAGATCTCGTTCGGCGTCGGCCGGAAGAACCGCTCCGACGACGCGCCGGTCGACCACCCGCTGTTCGAAGATCCGGCCTGGGCGGGGATCCCCGCGCACCATCGCGGCAATCTCAGGGAGAAGGCGCGCACCCAGCTCGGCACGGTCGGCAGCGGCAACCATTACGTCGACGTGCTGGTGGACGACGACGGGTTCCTCTGGGTCGGCGTTCATTTCGGTTCGCGCGGCTTCGGCCATACGGTCGCCTCCGGTTTTCTGGCGATCGGCGCGGGCGAGGCGTGGGGCGCGCGGGTGCCGGAGACCGAGGTGCTGTTCGATCTCGACTCGCCCGCGGGCGACGCCTATTACCACCTGATGGAGCTGGCCGGGCGCTATGCCTATGCCGGCCGCGAATGGGTGGCGCGGAAGACCGTTTCGATCCTCGGCGGCAACGAAACCGACCTGGTCCACAACCACCACAATTTCGCCTGGCGCGAGACCCACGACGGCGAGGAGCGGATCGTCGTGCGCAAAGGGGCGACCCCGGCGTTTCCCGGCCAGCGCGGCTTCGTCGGCGGCAGCATGGGCGACGACTCGGTGATCCTGGCCGGGCGCACCAGCGACGACCCAAAGGTTCGAGCGCTCCAGGAAGATTCGCTCTATTCGACCGTCCACGGCGCCGGCCGCGTGATGTCGCGCACCCAGGCGGCGGGAAAAAGGAACCGCAAGACGGGCGAAGTGATCCGGCCCGGTCTGGTGACGCCGCGGATGATGGCCCAGTGGCTGGAAGAAAAAGGCGTGATCCTGCGCGGCGGCGGGCTCGACGAATCGCCTCACGCCTACCGCCGCCTGCCCGACGTGCTCGCGGCGCAAGGGGCGACGATCGAGGTCCACACCACCCTCCGGCCGCTGATCGTGGCGATGGCCGGCGCGGACGAATTCGATCCCTACAAAGATTAAGACCGCTCATCCCATCCCGCCTCCCACGAGCGACGATTCTGTTACGATCGCCTCAGGTACTCGGTCGTTCGTCTGCCACCAAAACGCGGTCCCGGCCCTTCGGGGGCGGGAGCCATTTCGAGGAGGCGTGTATGTCGATGTTGTCGCGACACCGAAAAACATTGGCCCGAACCGCAGCCGCTCTGCTGCTCGCCGCGGGCGCCTCCGGCGCCCTCTGGGCGCAGAGCAAGACCACCAGCGCGCTCAACGGCCGCGTGGCGGGAGAGGACGGGGCGGCCCTTCCCGGCGTCACCGTCGAAATCTCCAGCCCGGCCCTGATCGGCGGCGCCCGCACCACGTTTACCGACTCCGAAGGGCGGTTCCGTTTCCCCGAGATCCCGACGGGTGTCTACACCGTCAACGCTTCGCTTCAAGGTTTCCAGAGCGTGCGGCGCGAAGGGGTTACCCTGTCGCTCGGCGCCTCGACGGAGCTGCCGATCAAGCTCGGCCTCCAGGCGCTCGAAGAGACCTTGGTGGTCGTGGGTGAAGCACCGACGATCGACGTCCAAAGCTCCGGTTCGAGCACCAACCTGCCGACCACCTACCTCGAGAACATTCCGGCGAGCCGCTTCCAGGTCGACGTGATCAACCTGGCGCCCGGGATCAACAACGACTCCGCGTTCGGCGGCGGCGGCTCCTCGGCCAACGCTTATCAGCTCGACGGCGTCGACGTCTCTGACCCCGAAGGGGGCACCGCCTGGGCGTTCGTCAACTTCAACATCGTCGAGGAGGCCCAGCTGGTGGGCCTGGGCGCGCCGGCCGAATATGGCGGCTTCACCGGCGTCGTGTTCAACAGCATCACCAAGAGCGGCGGCAATTCGGTCAAAGGCAGCGTCGAGGCCTATTACACCAACGATTCGCTCACCGGCAACAACTCGAACGTCCCCGGCCTCACCCCCACGACCGACAAGTCGTACGACACGAACGTCCAATGGGGCGGACCGATCACCAAGGACAAGCTGTGGTACTTCCTTTCCGGCCAGTACGTCGCGGACGACACCTCGGACGGCGGGCCGATCCGCACCGAGCGCGATCCTCGAGTTTTCGGCAAGTTGTCCTGGGCGGCGAGCGATTCCTTGAGCGTCGACACCTGGGGCGAGTGGGACCGTTTCGACGTCACCGGCCGCGGCGGCGATGCGGTGACGCCGCTCGAAGCGACCGTCACGGAGGACGCGCCGGAATACGTCTGGAATGCCTCCGCGCGAAAGGTCCTGTCCTCGAACACGATCCTCTCCGCAGCCTATGGCGGGTTCACCGGCTACTACTACCTCGATCCGAACGAGGGATACAACATTCCGGGCCGCTTCGACGGTTCGACCGGTCTCTACTCCGACAACTCCTACTACTTCTTCCTCGCCGATCGCGATCGCCAGCAGGCGAACGCTTCGATCAGCCACCACGCGGCCGACTTCCTCAAAGGGGATCACGACTTCAAGTTCGGCATGGAGATCGAGCGCTCGACGGTGCGCAACCGCTACGGCTACACGACCGGCGTTTGGTTCTATGACAACTACGGCACGGCTCCCGATCCGGGAACCGGTTCGGATGAATACGTCCCCTACACCCTCGGCTACTACGGCGGCGACTACGACGTCCACGCGACCAACAAGCGCCTCTCCGCCTACGCCCAGGACACCTGGCGGATCACCTCGAACCTGACGATCAACCCCGGCGTTCGGATCGATCTCAACCGCGGCGACGTCACCAACGGCGAGGTCTTTTCGACCAACCCGATCGCCCCGCGCCTAGGGCTCGCCTGGGACGTCACCGGGACCGGCAAGAACCTGATCAAGGCGCATTACGGCCGCTACTACGAGGCGCTATTCGGCGCCTACTACTACTGGGTCGATCCGGACGCCTTCCACGGCGTCGATCAAAGACGAATCTTTCCCAGCGGGTTTTCCGATCTGGTGGTCGAAGGGGCCGGGGGCCGGTATGCGATCGACAAGGATCTGAAGCACCCTTATCTCGACCAGTACCTGATCGGCTACGACCGCGAGCTGACTCCCGGGCTCACCCTCTCGACCTCCCTGGTCTACCGAAAGAACAAGGATTTCATCGAGACCGTAAGCCGCGACGGCATATTCGTACCGGTGACCGGCTTCGTCGGCGTGCGCGATCCGGCGACCGGTGAACGCGTGAGCACCGGGCAGCAGGTCACCCTCTACAACTATCTGAACTCGGGAGACGACGTCCTCTTGGTGACCAACCCGCCTGGTCTGAAGCGGGACTACAAAGCGGCCACGATCAGCCTCACCCGGCGGCTGCGCGACAACTGGCAGCTGCTCGCCTCGTACGTCTACTCGAAATCGCGGGGGACGATCGACAACGTCAGTTTCTCCAGTACCGGCGGCGGCAACGGCGGACCGGGAGGGTTCTTGGACACGCCGAACTCTCTGGTCAACGCGGACGGCAAATTGACCAACGACAACACGCACCAGGTCAAGATCCAGGGGACTTACCTGATCCCGAAGCTGAATCTGTCGCTGTCGGGCAACTACACGTTTCTCACCGGCACCACCTATACCCTGCGCAGCAACTGCCTCCTGGTCGACGGCGAATGCTTCGACTTCGAACAGGGCGCCTTTCGCTACTACGGCGAACCTCGGGGCAGCCGCCGGCTTCCTGCGCGCAACGAGGTGGATCTCCGCGCCGAGTGGCAGCCGAAAGTCGGCGGCAACCAGATCGGGATCATCTTGGACGTGTTCAACGCGACCAACCAGGGCCGACCGGAAACCGTCGAAACCCGCGACGGCGCGAACTTCGGCAACCCCCTCACCTACAACGCGCCGCGCCAGTTCCGGCTCGGCTTCCGCTACAACTTCTAGAGCACTTCAACCATTACAGGGGCGCAGCATGCTGTCCGGCCTCAGGACATAGGTAACACCTCGACCTCAAGACATCGGTAACAGGTTGGGGCAGAGTGGGGTC
>Ga0068860_100001805_pt1 | contig 22768 bp, 17 predicted proteins | sample KBSSwiS32_FD_66597 | JGI IMG/M metagenome (GOLD analysis project Ga0068860, IMG submission 66597) | Switchgrass rhizosphere microbial communities from Kellogg Biological Station, Michigan, USA - KBS Switchgrass S3-2 | ecosystem: Host-associated > Plants > Roots > Rhizosphere > Soil ...
CGATCCGAAACGTAGAGCAGGCCGATCCCTTCCGGGCCGAGCAGCCATTTGTGCGCCGCGGCGGCGAGGACGTCTATGCCCAGCGCCTCGACGTCGATTGCCAAAGCGCCGAGGCCCTGGATGGCGTCGACCACGAACAGCGCGCCGCGCTCCCGGCAGGCCGTTCCCAGGCGCGCTAGGTCGGAGCGGAAACCGGTGGCGTATTGCACCGAGGAGAGCGCGAGCAGGCGGGTCCGGCCGTCGATCCGGGCGAGCAGATCCTCGGGGTCGATGCGGCCGTTTCGCTCGGGCGCTTGGGCGTATTCGACACCGCTCGCCGCCCGCGCCGCGACGTTCATCCACGGGTATGCGTTCGACGGAAACTCCCCCTCGGCGCCGACGACGTTGTCGCCCGGGCGCCAATCGATCCCCTCGGCCACAAGCGAGAGCCCGGTCGAGGTGTTTTCGACGAACGCCACCTCGTGAGGGGCCTTTGCGCCGATCAAGCGGGCGGCCAGCGCGCGGACCCGCTCGATCTCGGCATTTCGTTCCGGCCAGCGGCGGTCGCCGGTCTCGGAGATTGTCCGGGCCAGGTTCGCCACGCGCGAGGCGGAACGGCGCGGCAGCGGACCGATCGCCGCATGGTTTAGATAGACATAGCGGCTGACGACCGGCATCTCGGAGCGAAACCGCAGCAGCGGATCCGGCCCTTCCGATACCTCCTGCACGCCCTCGGTCACGCCGCGGTCTCCGCGGCGGTCTCGGCCGTCGAGGACGCCTCGGCCTCGGGCGCCCCCAGCGGCGCGCCGAATCGCGCCCCGTAGCGCAGCTCCAGAACGATCAGAGACGGCACGCCGAGCGCCAGAACGCTCGCGTAATGCAGGCCGCGGAACAGCAGGGTCGCCGCGGCGGCTTCGCCCGGGCCGACGCCGAGCACACCGAACAGGGCCACCATCGCGGCCTCCGTGGTCCCCACTCCGCCGGGGGTGCCGGTCAGCATTCCGGCCGAGGCGCCGAGGGCGACCACCGCCATCACCACGAGCGGGCTCTCCGGCCGGCCGAGCGCCGAGAAGATCAGCCATTGAGCGAGGGCGGAGACGAGGAAGAATCCGACGCCGAGCGCCGCGGCGGGAAAACGCAACCGCCGCTCGCCGACCAACGTCTCGAGCGTCCGCGCCGCTTCGCGGCCATGGCCGTAGAGCCGCTCGCCGCGACCGCCCCGTTCGCTCGCCCGCTCGGCGCGGCGGCCGAAAAAGCCGGCCAGCGACCCCTGTCCGGCGCGCGAGATCAGATTGAAGACGACGACCGCGAGCACCGCGTACGCGACGAGCGCTCCGGCGCCCAGCCAGGGGCGGCCGAGAATCCAAGCGACGGAGACCAGGGCGAGCCCGGTCCAGGTGGTCATCACCACGTAGTGCGCCAGCTGGTCGTAGAGGATCACGCCGTAGAGCGGCGCGAACGGCCGTTCGACCGCGCGGGCGATGTAGCGGGCGCGCAACGGGCCGCCCACCACGCGTGCCGAAGGGGTGATCAGGTTGAGCGCGGCCGAAGCGAAGAGGACGAAGAAGGGCAGCCCTATCCGTGGTCGCACGTCGACCGCCCGCCGGGTCGCGATCGCCAGGCGGCGATCCCAGAGCAGGTAGCGCCCGACCAGGCAGGCGAGCGCCAAGCCCAGCAACGGAAAATCCGCGGCGGCCGCGCGGTGGGCCAGGTCGCGCCAATCGATCTTCGCGACCAGCCGCCAGGTAAACCAGAGCGCGGCCACCAACAGCAGAACCGTCGCCGGCCGGCGCAAGCGCGAAACGTCGAATCGGCGGAGCGCTTGAGGGAGGTTCATGAGAGCCTCTGCGCGACGAAAACGGCGGGCGCGCGGGTCACCGATCATACTTCACGCTTGACGCCTTCCCCCGTCCGCGGGAAGCTGTGAGATCGATGCAGGTCAGAGGAGGTCTCGATGAGCGAACCCATCAGCCCGGCCGGTTCGGCCGACCCGATCCCCGCCACCCCGATCAAAGTCACGGCGTTGAAGAACGGCCCGTTGCGCGTCACGGGCGACAACATCCAGCTGCTCGACGCCGCGGGTAACGCGTTCGGATTGGGCGGTCGCACCACGATCTCGCTCTGCCGCTGCGGCCAGTCGAGCAACAAGCCGTTCTGCGACGGCTCGCACAACCACCACGGCTTCCAGGACGAGCCCAAAGCCCGCGATCTGCCGCCCAAGCCGACTCCGTGAGCCCTCGCAGCAAAAGACTCGTACACCGGCTCGGCGCGGCGATCGTCTTGGCCTTGGGCCTCGGCCGGTCTGCCGCGGCCCAAGGTCCCGCGGCCGACTGGCGCACGGCGTCGACCGAGCACTTCCGGGTCCACTACCCGCAAGATTCCGAGGCGTGGGCGCTCCGCGCCGCGTCGCGGTTGGAGTCGATCCGCGCGGCGGTGATCGCCGAGGTGGGCTACGAGCCGCGCGGAATCGTCGACGTCTTCGTCTCCGATCCGGTCGCCGAGCCGAACGGCATGGCGTTGCCGCTCCTCGGCCGGCCGCGCATCGTGCTCTGGACCAGCCCGCCGGACGCGGGTTCGACGATCGGCCACTACCGGGATTGGATCGAGCTGCTCGCGGTCCATGAAGAGACCCATCTGGTCCACCTGCTCCGCCCTTCGCGCAATCGGCTGCGCGGGCTGCTGCCGGCCGGGCCGCTCGCGCTGTCCGCGCCGCGTTGGGTGACCGAGGGGTATGCCACGGTCGTCGAAGGCCGGCTCACCGGGTCCGGTCGGCCGAACGGCGACCTGCGCGCCGCCGTGCTCCGCCGTTGGGCGGCCGCGGGCAAACTGCCGAGCTACGACCGTCTGGCGAGCGACCGCGAAGGCTATCTCGGCATGTCGATGGCGTATCTCGCCGGCTCGGCCTACCTCGAATGGCTGGAGCGGCGCGCCGGCCCGGGGAGCTTGAAGAACCTCTGGGCGCGAATGTCGGCGCGCACCCCGCGCTCGTTCGATGACAGCTTCAAAGGGGTATTCGCCGGCCCGGCGGGAAGCTCGCCGCGCGACCTGTGGGACCGCTTCCGCGCCGAGCTTTCAGCCCAGGCGATCGAGATCGAAAAGCGTCTCGCCCCGCTCGTCGAGGGGGAGCTCTGGCAGGATCTCCCGCGCGGCGCGGGCGCCCCGGCGCTTTCGCCTTCGGGGGATCTTTTGGCGGTCGTGGAGGAGCGGAAGGACGAGCCGGGGGAGTTGGTGGTGTTTGGGACGGGGGAGGAAAAGGACGAAAAGGACAAAAAGGACTCCAGGGACGGCAAGGACGAAAGAAGCAAAAGCTCGCGGGACCCGGAGGATGTGGCGGCGGTGAAGTACGGCCCTCCGAAGCGGCGGCCTCGGTTTCACCTGGCGACCTGGGACGGCCGGTCTCCTTCGATGCCGCGGTTTCTCGGCGAGGACGCGATTCTCTTCGTCCGCTTCGAGCCCGACGCGCAGGGCTTTCTTCATCCCGACCTGTTTGCCTGGACCCTCTCGACCGGCCGGGTGCGGCGGATCACCCGCGGCGCGGATCTGCGCGATGCCGATCCGAGCGCCGACGGCACCTGGGCCGTCGCCCTGCGCCAACGCCATGGTTTTTCGCAGATCGTGCGGGTCGATCTGCTGACCGGCGCGGTCGCCCCGATCACCGACCCGTCGGTCGAGGAGATCTACGACGCGCCGCGGCTGTCGTGCGACGATTCCCGCTTGGCGTTCCTGCGCCACACGGTCGAAGGGTGGCGCCTGAGGGTCCGCGATCTGGCCAGCGGCGTCGAACGCGAGCTGCCTTTGCCCGAGGGCGGGCCGTCGACCCCCTTCGCCCCCGCCTGGAGCGCCGACGGCACGACGATTTTCGCGAGCCTCGGCCACGAGGGGCGGATCGATCTCGTCGCGTTTGCCGCGGACGGTTCGGCCAGTCCAAGGGCGATCACCCGCACGGCGGGCGCCGCGTTCGCTCCGGCTCCGACGCCCGACGGCCGGGCGCTCTTTTACCTGTCGCTCGAACCGCAGGGGCTCGACCTGCGGCGGATCGATCTCGCAAGCCCTGCGGCCGAACCGATCGCCTCGCCGCCGTTGGCGGCCGACCTACCGGTCACCGACCTCGCGCCCGCCGTGCGCCCGAGTCCGCCCCTCGCGCCGGTCGATTTCGCCGCCGCAACCGTTGCCCCGGGACGGCCCTACGGGCTCGGCCGCATGGAGTGGCTGCCGCTGTTGTCCGGCTCGCTGGCGACCGCCGCGGGGAACCTGAGCGAGCTGGGCGTCCGGGTGGGCGACCCGCTCGGCCGCTTCGAGCTCCTTGCGCTCGGCGGAATCGGAGGCGCAGGGAGCGCGGGACCGCGGGGCGCGAGCGTGGAGGTCAGCTATCGCGGCCTGCCGGTCGAGATTTCGCTCCGCGGGTTCGACCTCGCCGAACGCCCTTCGCGCGCGACCCGCCCGGCGCCCGGTTTCAACCTCGATCTCGACCGGTCGGGCCTCGAGCTGGCCGCGAACCTCGAACGGCGCTTCGGTCCGCTGCGCGCGGAGGTTCTGCTGAACGGTCGGATCGAACGGATCGAGCCGGTGGGCGCGGAACGGACGGAAAGCCGATCGCGGGCGGGTCTGAAAATGGGCGGTGCGTGGGGTCTCTCCCGCGGCAAGCTCCGACTCGAGCCGCGGATCGCGCTCTATGGAATCGCGGGATCGGGAATTCGGAGCCGCGGCGCTACCGTGGGTCTTGCGATCGAGCGGGGCTCCTGGGGCCTCGACCTTGAAGCTCGGAGCGCCCGGGTCGAGGGCGCCCGGTTCGATTTCGACCGGTTGCAGGTGGGCGGTCCGCCGAGCGGACTCGCCCCCTGGTCGCCCGAGCGGATCGCCGTCTCGGCTCTCGCTCCCGGCGCGCTCGTGGGTAACCGTTACGAAGGGTGGCAGGCCGATCTCGCGGTTCCCGACCTGCCGTTCCACCTGTTCTACCAGCGGCATCGGGTCGCGCCGGATCTCGCTTTCGCGCTCGCCGGCATTGAGCGTCGTTTCGGCTTCGGTCCCTATCCGCTCGCCGGCCTGCCGGCGTTCGAAGCCCGCGCAGGGGTGGCGCAGATCGTCGACGGTCCGCGGCCGGACGAGATCGGCGAGCGGCGCGGGTGGCTGGTGCTGGTCTGGCGTCCGCGCTGACGTCAGAAACGCCGAAGGAGTCGTGGCTCAGTTTGCCCCGCAGCGACTGGCTGCTGCCGAAGGCGCCCGAAGGAGCGAGGAGGCAAACTGAGTCACGACTCCCAAGGGGCACGGGTCTTGCTACATGAAATCACTCGTTTCCTCTATATTTGTTTTAGCCTGGAAGTGAGTGAGACGTGTGACACCCATCGACCCTTCGATAGATGGCGACGTGCCGTTCGCCGCAACCGACAGCTGGTTTCGCTCTCTCGCCGAGACGACCGAAATCGCCATCCTCGTCTACCGGGAGGTCTATCTCTACGTCAACCCGGCGACCGAGCGGTTGACCGGTTATACCGCCGCGGAGTTGATCGGCCAGCCGATCACGCTGCTGGTCCATCCCGACGACCAGGCAAGCGTGGTCGAACGCACCAAGCGGCGGATCGCCGGTGAGAGCTTCGACAGCAACGTCGAGGTGAAAGTCGTCCGCAAGGACGGCGCCGAGCGGTGGATGCAGGTGAGCGCCACGCGGGTCATGATGGCCGACGGCTCGGCCGGCCTGCTTTCCGCGCTCGACATTACCGACCGCAAGAACGCTGAAATCGCGCTGCGGGAAAACCAGGCCCGCTTGGAGCTGGAGCGGGAACGCGCCCAGGTCACCCTCGCCTCGATCGGCGACGGCGTGATCCGCACCGACCCGGAGGGGCGCATCGACTACCTGAACCCGGTCGCCGAGCACCTCACCGGGTGGAGCGCGGCCGAGGCGCTGGGCCAGCCGGCGCTCCGCGTTCTCCAGCTGGTCGACGAGCGGGGGCGGCCGATCGGTTTCGATCCGATCGCAACCTGCCTTTCGGAGGGGCGCGTGGTCGAGCTGCCGGGCGGCGCGACGCTGGTTCGGCGCGACGGCGTCGAGTTTGCCGTCCAGGATTCCGTGGCGCCGATCCGCGACGCCTCGGGCATCCTTCACGGCACCGTCTTGGTGTTCAAGGACGTCACCCGGATTCGCCGCATGGAGCGCGAGATGAGCTACCTCGCGCGCCACGACGGGCTCACCGGCCTGCTCAACCGGCGCGAGTTCGAAGAGCTGATGGACACCTGCGTCGCGAGCGCCATGAGCGAAGGGCGTCGCCACGCGTTGCTCTACCTCGACCTCGACGAATTCAAAGTGGTCAACGACACCGCCGGGCACCTGGCGGGCGACGAGCTGCTCCGCCAGTTGGCGACCCTGCTGCGGGCGCGGATTCGGCCGAACGACGTCCTGGCGCGGCTCGGCGGCGACGAATTCGGCATCCTGCTCGAAGACGCGGACCTCGACCGCGCACGGCGCATCGCGGACGAGGTGTGCGCCGCGGTCCGCACCTTCCGGTTCGCCTGGCAGGAGCGCAATTTTCAGGTCGGAATTTCGATCGGCCTGGTGCCGATCACCGCCGGCGGAGCCGATCGGGTGCAGCTGCTCGCCGCGGCCGACGCCGCCTGCTACGTCGCCAAGGAGGGCGGCCGAAGCCGGGTCCACGAGTACCAGGAGGACGATGCCGCCCTGGTCGAGCGATACGGCGCGATGCAATGGATCCACCGGATCCAGAAGGCGCTGGACGAGGACCGGTTCTTCCTGATCCGCCAGGAGATTCGCCCGCTTCACGGCAGGAACGGCGGGCCGGAGATGTCGGAGATCTTGATTCGAATGCGCGACGAGCAGGGTCAGATCGCGTTGCCCGGATCGTTCATTCCCGCCGCGGAGCGCTACCGGCTGATCTCCACCATCGATCGCTGGGTGGTCAAGAACGCTTTCCGCAGCCTGGTGGACAAGCAGCGTTCGAGCGCCAAGGAGCTGCACTGGGCGATCAACCTCTCGGGCCGATCGATCGACGAGGAGAGCTTCCTCGCCGACGTGCTCGAACAGCTCGACCTCTCCGGAGTCCCCCCGTCCTCGATTCTGTTCGAGGTGACCGAGACCGCGGCGGTGGCGAACCTCGCCCGCGCCCAAGAGTTCATCCACACCTTGAAGGCGCGCGGTTGCCGCTTCGTGCTCGACGATTTCGGCACCGGCCTGTCGTCGTTCGCTTACTTGAAGAACCTGGACGTCGATTTCCTGAAGATCGACGGCGGCTTCGTGCGCGACGTCAACGAGAGCTCGATCCAGCGCGCGCTGGTCGAATCGATCCACCAGATCGGCCAACTGCTCGGCATCGCGACGATCGCCGAGTCGATGGAAAGCGACGAGATCCTCGCGACCCTCCAGCAGATCGGCGTAGACTACGTGCAAGGCTACGGAATCGCCCGTCCCGGGCCTCTGTAACCCGCTTAGTCGTTCTCCCGCCAACCGCTGCAATCTTCCAGACTTCCCGAGGTCCAAATATGAGCACTTCCGTCGCCAAAGTCATCGAAATCAGCGCCGAGCACCCCGACAGTTTCGAAGCCGCGGTGCAAGAGGGCATCAAGCGTGCCGGCAAGACGCTCAAGAACATGCGCAGCGCATGGGTCTCCGAGCAGCACGTTCACATCGAGAAGGGCAAGGTCGTCGGATACCGGGTCACCATGCGCGTGACCTTCGTGCTCGCCGATTAGGTTTCTGGGTTGCGTCGCCGTAGAAGCCCTCGGGCGAAGCCTCGTTAGTTCGCTAGCTCGGGGCTCGCGATGCCGAGCGCCCGGGCCGCCCGGTCGGCGACCGCGAACGCAGCGCGGTCGCCCGTCTCGCCGCTCGACACCGCCTGGGCGATCTTTTCGTACCAGGCCGGCCAAGCGAGAACTTCGTCGCATCGGGCGATCAGCCGGGCGCGCAGCTCCGGCGTCCAGCCGTGGATCTCGCGCATGGCCCAGGCGTCCTCGTCCTCTTCGAGCAGAAACGCGCGGATCGTCGCCGCGTGATTCAGATCGTCCAGGCTCTCGGCCCGTTCGACCAGCAAATCGAGATAGAGGGCGGTCGCCGCGGCCCCCTCCTCGTAGTCGTCGATCCCCGCCAAAGGACCGTCCCGGCCGTCGATCAGCGCGGAGAGGATCTCGCCCGCCGCCACGAACAGCTCCGAGTCCGGATTGGCCCGCTCCAGCTCCGCCCGCAGCCCACCGGTGCGCGCCGCGATCAGCGCCGTGTAGCCAAGGTCGATCCGGTTGCGAAATCCCTCGCGCAACAGCCAGTGGCGGATCTCCGGGTTCTCGCTGTCGGCCAGTCGCTCGACCAGGTGGATGCGCCCCCAGCCGTCGACCTGACGGGCGAGGGAAAACAGGATGCGCTCCGGATCTTCCAGGCGGTTGGCCAGCGCGACCGCGGCGTAGAGCGTGAATTCCTCGTGCCGGGCGAGCGCGCGCAGCAGGTCGTCGTCGTCGCCGCCGCGCAACAGGCCGAGCCAGGCGATCGCCAACTTGACCGGCTCGCGGTCCGGAGCGCGGGTGGCGAAGAAATGCGCGATCGCATGAAGCTTCGCCGGATCGATGCCGCCGCGGACGATGCGGCCGTTCAACGCATCGACCGACTCCAAAGCGGAATGGCGGAGCATCAGGTCATAGAGGTCCGAAAGCGCCTGAGCGGAAGCCCGCTCGCCGAGCGCCACCAGCGCTTCATGCAGGCTCTCGGCGATCGACTCATCGGACCCCGCGCCGCCATGCTGGGCAAACGTGCCATCGAGCGCCCCGGCAGCCCAGCGCAGACCGCCGGACCGGGCCAGTCGCTCCTCGTCCGGCAGCGCCTCGCCCCCCGCCGCAAGGCCCGGCCTCCCGGGCACCAAGTGAGCCCGGACATGGTCGTAAATCGAAACCTCGCCGCTGGCCCAAGGGAGGGAGACCCCTTCAAGCGACCAGCCGTTTCGACCGAGAAGGCGGGAGAACAGAGCCATAACAGGGGCAAGTTTACGCGACCGGCCGGCTCCAGCGCATCGAAGGAGTCGCGATAGACTCGGTGTCGAAAACGATCCGCCCATGCCCAAACAACTGAACGAAATCCTCCATCTCGCCCGGGAGCATTCGACCGAGCAAGAGGCATTCTCCGACTTTGTCGAGAGACTAAGGTCTCTGTTGCAAGATTGGAAGATTCCCTCCGGGGGGCGGCGGGAACCACTGGCCGTCTACCTCGATCGACTTGCAGAAGACGGCGTTTCGGCGGCAGATGAGCAGCCCGTCGTCGATGCCCTGACCCGCCAGATCCTTGAATCGCTCGGTTACCGGGACGGGGATTACACCTACAACCAGGCGCTTGCGGACGGCGCGGATCGGCCGGACTTCACAGTAAGGGTCGACGAGTTCCTCGGGTCTCTCCCGGTTTTCCTGGTCGAGGACAAATCGACCTCAGTGCGCGATTTCGAGCGGCGGAAGCGTAAGGGCACCGCCGAGGAGTCTCCGCTTGAGCAGCTGCGCCGGTACGTACTCGCGGGCGCGGTTCATAGCCGGGCGGGCCTGCTCTGCAACGCCTGGCGGCTCGAAGCATGGGAGTTTGGTGCTGACGGGCCGACGCGTCTCGTGCAGGTCGACCTTCATGCGCTCGCTCGCGCCGCATCGGCGGGGACCGATCTGGGTCAGCAGGGAGCACTGCGCGCGCTCTGGAAGCGATTCTCCCGCTTTGCCTTCACCCAAGCCCAAGAGCTCACCGAGCGGTCGCTGGGCATTCCGCCGCTGGGTCCCGATTGGATCGAACGCGTCCGCACGGCGCTCTCCGTTCGGGGAAGCTCGAAGGATGCCGAGCGGGAACTGCTCGCCTACTACGAGAGCATCTGGCGCGAACAAGCCATCGATGTCCGCGAAGCGCCCGAAAGTTTGGTTGCCTCCCTTCGCGACCTGATCGAGCAGTTCGCGGAGGACGTGCTCCACCAACTGGGTGGGTTGCTCACCCGTTACGACGGGTACGAGGCTGCACGGTCGGAGGTGACCTCGGAAGAGGCCGTGGCCCGGTTGCGCATGGACGTGTCGTTTCGCCAGACTAGTTTCAACCTCTCGAAGGAGGAATTCGAACGAACGCTGCTGACCCCTCTCGATGAGTGGTGCCGTCGACCTAGACTTGAGGAGATGGAGGAATCGATCGAGGCTTGGATCTCGGCTCTCGAGCCCCATGTCCGTCTGGCGGCCGAGCCCGCGACCGATTCGCAGCTCGCCCTGGCAACGAGTTCACGGCCGGCGCCTGAGATTCGTAAAAACGGATCGAGGAACGGCGCGTCGAACGGTAAACGGAAGATCCTCGACGGCCTCGAAGCTGCGCTACGCAAGCTGTGTCGGAAAGCGCTCGATGACCATGCTGCCATCCAACAGCTCGAGGACGAGTACCGCGCCACGCTCCGCGTCACCGAGGCGTATCGCACCTGGCAGCACCGGGTCTCTTCGAGCGCCCTGGTCGGACTGCCGGAAACAGAATTCCGGCTCGAGTTTGCGCGCCAGACGGCGTACGTCTACATCATCCGGCTGCTGCTCGTCCGCATTTGCGAGGACAAAGGGCTGTTCCGGCGCAAGCTGTCGAACGGCGGGCTCGTGCTTTGGCAAGAGCGGGTGCCGCAATACCTCGACTATGCCTCCGGCCGTTCCTATGAGTATCTGACGCGCATGGCCTACGAATGCGCCCAGAACGTCTACGTTCATTTTTATGGCGCCTCTGAGCTTTTCGACTGGTACCGGATGGACGACAAGATGCTCCTGCGGGCGCTGCTCGTGCTCAACGCCTTCAACCTCGAGGGGATAGATACCGACATCATCGGCGCGGTCTACGGCCGTTATCTGGAAGAAGGCAAGCACGAGCAGGGGCGCTACTACACGCCAAGGGCGCTGGTCACCCAAATGCTCGATCTCGCCGGCTGGCGTGGCGAAGAGATCGTCGGACGCCGCATCGCGGATCTGGCCTGCGGATCGGGTAGTTTTCTGGTCGAGGCCTGCCGCCGACTGCTCGACGGCTTCCGCAACCGCGAGGGCCGCATCCCGAAGGCGAAGCTACGGATGGCGCTCGACGAAGTACAGCGCTCGATCTACGGCATCGAAATCAATCCGTTCGCCTGTTACTTGGCCGAGACGAATCTCCTGATCCAGGTGCTCGACCTACTGAAACAGGCGAAGGACACAGGCGTTCTCTTGGTTGTCGATCGGTTCCGGGTCTACAGCGAGGACTCGCTGTTGGTCGACAAGAGGCTCGCCGAAGTGTCAGAAACGTCGCTCTTCCTGCTCGGGAAGGATCGAGCGGACGCCGAAATGATCAAGGCACGGACCGGTCCGTATGCCCAGGGCTTCGACGTGCTGGTTGGCAACCCGCCATACGTTCGCGCCGACGAAGACGCGCCGGCCTGGTCCGCCTACCGACGTCGTTTGGAACGCCAGGATTGGTTCACAACACGATCTTTGAAATGGGATCTCTATGTGCCGTTTGTCGAGCAGTACCAACGGCTGCTGTCCGACCGTCCCGAAGCCCGCTGCTGCCTGGTGACGATCGAATCTCTGGCGACCGCACCTTACGCCGAGAAACTTCGCGAGATGCTGGTCAGGCAGACGACGCTCTACGACATCCTGGTGACCCGGAAGCTCAAGCTGTTCGACGACGCCAAGTGGCAGGACAACGTGATCTTCTCCTTCGCGCGCGGAGCACCGACCGTGCAACACAAGGTTCGGCGATCGACCGCGGAAAGACGGAACGCGAAGGGAGAGATCGTAACCGCGCCTTTCGATGAGCTCGTGCAAGCAGAGGCAGACCCGGAAAGGTTGTTCCGTACTCGGGAGCAGGTGGAACTCGATCTCGGTGATGCGATTCGGTTGGATGAGATCTGCTATGTGTCAGTGGGGATGGTGCTCAACTCCGACGAGCATCTCGAAAACGGTGAGATCGTCCAAGTGCCTGCAGCGTACGATCCAGCCTGGTTTGGAGAGGAGTTGGTCGAGAATCTGGGGAAGGCCGGAAAAAGAATTCGTCACCGCACTTTTAAGAAAGACGAGTTGGTCTCCGACCACCGGGATTCGATCCACACGAAGCCTTATCTCGATTCGCGCGAAGTTCGTCGAGGAGGAATCGGGCATATTAAGTGGCTCGAATACGGCGAGCATACCCGCTGCCCCTCACGGGTGAGGCGTCCAACGTTTCCCGAACTCTACGAGCGCCCGAAGATCCTTTTCGGAACTTTTACCGGAGTGGCTGTCGATGCAGGACCGAGCTATCTCTATCTGGCTGACGGAGTGCGCTTGGCAATACGGTGGTCCGAGTTGGAAGGCATTGCAAACCGCTCACTCGCGAAAGCGCGCGAAAATCTTGGAGAGTCAGGGAGGCTCTCTGCTGCGCTCTCTAAGGGATTTTCCGACTGGTATCTCTGTGCGATTTCGTTGAGCGAGCCCGTCCAGAGCTGGCTGTCGGCCAACAAACGCTCGATGAAAGAGCACGTCTATCCGGACGACATCAAGGCGATCCCGATCAAGCGCCTTTCATTGCAAGATCAGGAACCATTCGTGCGCCTGGAGAAAGAGCGTCACGCTTTGTGGCGAGAGCTGATCGCGCTCGAGGACGATGGGTTCCGAATCGGGGCGCGGATCGAGATCCCGGTCCGCTCGCTCGTCGAAAGGTTTCACCGCGAGCATCCGGAGATCGAGCACCTGACCCTGATTAAGATCCCAAGGTCAATCGTCGAAATCGAGGAAGCCGCGCTGGACCGCGATCTTCATGGAGCGAAATCGGTAGGAGCGGAAATTCGAGTCCGGCGCGAGATCGTTGCGCGAGTCGGCGCAGCAATCGAGAGCAAAGAAGCGATCGCGACGCTGTTCGGGCGCGTTCTCGACGACCTGCCGGGATCGCTCGCCGACTCTTCCGTGCAGGTTCCGCGAAGCGAATCGGGCCTACTCGCACTGGCTGCGTTTCTGGCGGGCCAAGAAGTAGCGGTCCAAAGCCGAATTGTGCGGAAGGAAGAAATCCAGCGTGAGATAGATCGCTTGGCCTGGGATCTCTATCGGCCGGGTTCTTCTTCGCGCTGACGAAGTGGCTGGTGCCGCGGTCAAGTAGGGAACGTTCGCTCCGAGTGCCGCAACAACGTCCACCGCCCGTTCGCCCACTGCTCGGGCAAGATCCTTCCGCGGTTCAGTCTTTCGGCCATGTTTGCGCGCCTAGGAGTGCCTCAACCTCTTCAAGCAAATTGTCGGCTTGGCCTGAGTACGCCTCGACGAGGCGGGTCTCGATCCTTAGCCGTTCCTTGGCCTTGAGGTAGATCTGCACAGCGAAGCCGATGAAGGCCGACCGCCCCTTTTCACGGACCTCAGAATCGACATCGATCTGATCGAGAAGGTCGGAGTCTAGAGAGATCTGTACTAGTTGGGCGGACATGTTGAGAGATTACAACACCTCGGCTGGGTGCCGAACCAGCCGCGCTCCAGGAGCCTACGCGCCTGTCACCTCACTGTCGCTTGCATCAAACAATTTTGATCCAATATGTTGAGCGCATGAGAGCGACATTCCAAGAAACCGCAGAACCGCCCGTTTTCCTTGGCCTGCTGGCTAACAAGCAGCGCTGGCGCATGGTTTGCGCTCTGGCAAAGGGCGATCGCCGGGTGAGCGAGCTGGTGACCCTGCTGGAAGAGCCCCAAAATCTGGTGTCGTACCACTTGCGCCAGCTTCGAGGGCAGGAGGTCGTGCGCGAGCGGAGAAGCTCGGCCGATCAGCGCGATGTTTATTACAGCCTGAACCTGGCGCGGCTTCGCGGCGATCTTTTGGCCACGGCAGAAAGCCTGCATCCTGGGCTCGTCTCGGTGGAGACGGAGAGCGCAGGTTCCGCGGCGGATCTGGAGCCCGGCCTCCGCATTCTGTTTCTCTGTACCCACAACAGCGCGCGGTCGCAAATGGCGGAGGGGCTCTTGCGCCGGTTGAGCGACGGGCGGATCGAGAGTTTCAGCGCGGGCACCGAGCCTTCGAAAGTCCACCCGCTGGCCATCGCCGCGATGGATGCCGAGGACATCGACATCCGAGGCCAGAGGTCGAAGTCCCTGGACGAGTATCTGGGCCAGCCCTTCGACTACGTGATCACGGTGTGCGATCGAGCGAGCGAATCGTGCCCGGTGTTTCCCGGCGCGCCGGAGCGGATTCATTGGAGCATCGCCGACCCGGCGGCGGTCGAGGGCTCGGACGAAAAGCAACTCCGCGCCTTCCAGGATGCGCTGATCGACCTACGCACCCGCATCGGATATCTCCTGATCCTTTTGCGCCGGTCGAATCGCCCCCCTTCCTAGGCTCATGGCATCCCTTCGGAGCTTGGCCCGCCCGGTGGTCGCGGGGCGCGGTCTACGCGACGAACTTGACGGCCAGCCATCCGATGACCCCGCCACCAAGCGTGCCCAAGATCAAGATCGGCGCATAGGCCTTGGTCAGGATCGCCGAGGGGAGACTGATCAGAAGGCCGACGAGGAGGCCGCGGACCCAGCCGGGCGCCGGCATTGAAACCAGCGGCACCAGGAAGCCGATCGCGAAGCGATCCGCGAAGGCGCCGAGCAGAGCCGTGGTTTTGTCCGGAAAGCTCAGGGGCAGCATGAGGCCGACCGACAACGCTCCAAACACGACGCCAGCCACCAGGCCGAAGGCAAGGGCGCTCATTCGCTTTGTCCTCCAAGTCGTTGGTGTACCGATTCTTCCACATTGACCGTTCGCAGGAGAGGGAGGGGGTGGTAGAGAGCAACCCTCCGGCCGCTACTGGCTCGGCGCCTGCGCTCCGTGGTGGCCGTCTTGCCGCGACGGCGCAAATTCTCCCCAACGCGGGAAAACCGGCGACGCTACACCACAGCGGATGGGCATTTCAAGGGAGTTTTCGAACATAGGGCCTATGTTCGAAAACCCCCTGGTGGTTGCGTATACCGATGCCGTACGGTTCGTCTCGCGATGAAAACGGACCGCCTGTTACCCAAACAAGCCACCGCGCCCCAGGCGCTCGTGCCGCATTTTTCGGCTCCCGTTTTGGGGAGCGGGTGCGCCGCGGACATCGCTGGTCCGGACGGAATCCTCTGTTCGGACCCCAACCATGGGGGTGCTTGTCATGAGCGCACAAGTTTCGTCGTCGTCGGGTCCGTCCATCCTACCCACCTCCCTCAAGGCGGAAAGGATTCAGCTTTGGCTCCGGGGGATGCCGGGCTGGAAGCTGGCGGCCGACAAGCTCCGCATCCAGCGCCACTTCATCTTCCGGACGCGGTGCGAGTCGCTCTCGTTTCTGCGCCTCGCCTCGGACGTGGTCGAAGCCATGGAGGTGCCGTTCGGCCTTCGTGGACCGATCCTCGAATACCGCGGCGATCGAGTGACGGTTTCGATCTGGTCGCACCGGGGGACGTTCTCCGGCCCGGATCTCGAGGTCGCGCGGGCCGTCAGCCAGCCGAACTGACCGGCGCGAAGGTCGCTCGCACAGGGGCTTCGCCGGGTAAAGAAGTTGTCGTAGGTGAAAAAAGCGCTGCGCAGAGGCTGGCCACCTCTGCGCAGTTTCCAGCTACTTGGGGCGCCTTTGCCTGCAGCGAGGCTCCCCGTCGGTGTTCCGGTCCGCCGGCTCCCGAACGTCAGATCGATCGTCGATGCACCGGTGCACTGCGGCAGTGTATAGGTGCACCGGCGTTTTGTAGCGGTGCAATCCGCCAGCGCACATGTGCGCCGGCATTTTGCAGTTGTGCAATTCGGCAGCGCACAGGTGCGCCAGCATTTTGCAGTTGTGCAATCCGCCAGCGCACAGGTGCGCCGGCATTTTGCAGTTGTGCGCAGCGGCGGTGCACAGGTGCGCCGGGATTTTGCAGTTGTGCAATCCGGCAGTGCACAGGTGCGCCAGCATTTCGCAGTTGTGCACAGCGGCGTTGCACCTGTGCACAGCGCGTTGTCCTCCGACGTATCTCCCGAAATATCAACGAGTTAACCGTATAGGCCGCCCGCGGGCGGTCCGTTCTTGAAAGGAGGTCGTGATGAAACGCAGAACATATTCGGAACAGGTGGACCGGTGGCAGAGCGTCGCCCAGAACATCGAGGAGATGGTGCCCAACCTGCCGGGGATCGAGGTTCCGTTCGCCGAGCTGAAGCTGAAAGTCGAGGCTCTCCGGGCGGCGCACGACAGCATCCTGGTGATGACCGGCAAGCAGCACGAGGCCGTGCTGAATCGCCGCAACCTGGCCCAGGAGGTTCGCGATTCGGTGCGCCGAATCGCGGCGATCTCCCGGGGTCAGTTGGGCTTCAAGAACCCTCTTCTCGACACCTTCGGGGTTCGTTCCGAGGATCCGGCGCGCCGCCGAGCGAAGTCCGTGGAGACGGCACCGCCGAAAAAGCAGGTTTCCGCCGAGTAGTACGTGCGCCCGGTTCTGCCGGGGAAGGAACGCACGTTTCGCTGTCTGACCTACTTTGACGTCATCCGGGTGGGGCGCCGCCCCACCCGTTTTCATTGGAGTTGCTGTTTCTGGACATATTTGTCTCATTCACGCCTTGACTTTGCCAATTATGTTGGCGCAAGATCGTTTCCAGCAGCGTCGTAAAACACACTCCGGTGTTTTAAACGCCGCTCGGTACGACCCAGAATCGCCCGGGGCATCGCTTTCGCCGATGCCGGCGTTCGGGGACTTCAGAGAGGGAGGTGTGTCTTGTCCAAGATACTTCGCCTAACGCTGTCGGTCCAGATCTTTGAGCAGCTGGCGGCCGAGGCAGACGCCGAGAACATCCCGCAGGTCGAGCTCGCCCGCCGCTTCATCTCGTCTCGCTACGAGAAAGCGGTCTCCGCCGGCTCGGGCGCCGCCACGCCGCACCCGGCAGTGGATGACTCCGTCACCCTCTGCCGAGAGGGGGAGGTCATTCTCAGTCGCGCTATCGATGCCTACGGCCGGATCGTCGAAGCGCTCGAAAGAATAACGACCACGCCGGCCGGCCGCGACCGGATCGCGAAGATCGGCAAGGATCTGGACATCGTCGGCAACGGAATCGCGCTTCTCCGCGAGCTGCTGGACAAGTTAGGAAGTTTCCGCTTGGTCCGCGCCCCGCGCGGCCCCAATTCGCGTCCTTTGATGTCGCCGGTCGCCAATGATCGGGGTTACTTGGAGCCGTCGGCGCTGCGGAGCGAATCGAAATGCCGGAAACGATAACGTCCCGCTCGATCCGCCGGGGCTTCATCCCCCACCATCCGCCGACCCGCCGTCCGGCGTAGGATTCCCGGGAGACCTGACTCGTATGCCCGATTCCCCTTTGGCCTCGATGGCGCTCGGCCTGGCGGCGCTTTGCGGCGCGGCCCTGGCGCACTTCGCGCTCTGGCGGCTGGGCCGGCGGCTGCCGCTTCTGCTCGCCGACCGCTCGCGCCGCAAGCGGCAGAGCCGGGGCGCCCCGCCGCTTCCGCCGGGGATTCACCTGGTTTGGCAGCGACGTTTGGAGCTGGCCCTGCTGCCGGTCAAGTGGGGGCTTTGGCTCGTTGCGGGAGCGTATGCGATCGACCGTTTCCCGGGCCTCGGCGAGGTGCGCCGCCAGGCTGTCGAGCTGCTCGCCGCAAGCTTCACCCGGCCGCTGTTCGCGATCGAGAAGCAGACTTTCTCCGCCGCGGATCTGGTGATGCTGCCGATCGCCCTCGGCGCGTTGTGGCTGGGCGTCGCCGGAGTCACCTGGCTGTTCCGGTCCTATCTGCTGCGGCCGCTGCGGCTGGAAGTCTCGGCCCAGGACAGCCTGACCGGCCTGCTGCGCTATGCGCTGCTGTTCGTCGGCGGGCTGATCGTCCTCCAGGTGTGGGGCCTGGACGCGCGAACTCTCGCGATCGTCGGCAGCGTGCTGGGCATCGGGCTCGGCTTCGGGTTGCAAAACATCGCAAACAATTTCGTCTCCGGCCTGCTGATCGGGCTCGAGCGGCCGATCAAGAGCGGCGATTTCGTCGAAGTCGGCAAATTCTCGGGAACGGTCGAGCGGATCGGCGCGCGCAGCGCGGTCATTCGTACGACCGACCGGGTGAGCATCCTGGTTCCGAACTCGCGCTTCCTCGAGACCGAGGTGATCAACTGGAGCCATGGCGATCCGGTCTCGCGACTGCGCATTCCGGCGCCCGCGGCCTACGGCAGTCCGATCGCGAAGGTGCGCGCCGCATTGCTTGGGGTGGCCCGCAGGCATCCCGACGTGCTGGACGATCCGTCGCCCGCCGTTCAACTCACCTCCTTCGGCGAATCCGCTCTCCATTTCGACCTGCTGGTCTGGACGCGCGACCCGCGCGAGCAGAGCCATCTCAAGAGCGATCTGAACTTCGGGATCGAGAGCGCGTTTCGCCGCGAGGGGATCGAGATGCCGTTGCCCCAACGCGTGGTCCATACGGCGCAGGTGACGGAACCGGCCGCCGGAGCCCCGGCCGCATCGGGCGATGACGGGGCCGACCGCGACCTGGCCGGCCGCCCCTGGACGGACGAAGAGCTGCAGGACCTGGCGGCCCGAATGCGCGGCGAAGGCGGCCTCGCGATCGAAGACCGCCGCCACCTCTGGAACGTCTACCCCCGCTGCTTCACCGGCCGCGAGGCGATCGACTGGCTCGTCCGCGCCGAAGGCACCAGCCGCCGCGAGGCCCTCCGCCTCGGCCGCCTGCTGGCCGAGCGCGGCCTCCTCCACCACGTGCTCGACGAGCACCCGTTCGACGACGCGAACTTCTTCTATCGGTTTTATCGCGACGAGCAGGGCGGGGCTGGGTAGCGCCCCCGCTACCGCATCGCCGGTCATCCGCACGGCCGACCGAAGGGCTTAACGGAGCGGAATTTTGGGGCTCGCCCTGCCCAATTTGTTCCCACCCGAAAACGGCCGCCCGGCGGTGGCGCAATTCCCACCTTGAATGAGGTTCTTGGCCATCGATTACAAAACTACTCTCCTCCCAAGAACGAGGCGCTCTCGTTCATCCAGGAGGAAGCCATGAGAAATTCGAAGCTGTCCCCGGTCGTCAATTCTTCGCCCCTGCTTGCGGTTGGTCTCTTCTCGTTGCTCGCGCTTCTCCCGGTCTGCTCTCTAAAGGCCCAGCTGGGCACCGGACCGTTCGCCGTTTTTCCCACTCAGAACGTCGTGGACGCGAAATTCCTCAGCTTTGGTTGCCCCGGCCCCGAGATGATGGAGCAGGGGGCGCAGATGGCGATCGCCGCGCCGGCCGCCACCTCCACTTTCGAGCTGAACGTGTTCGACGGCGACACGGCGACAGTCGACGCCAACAGCAAAAGGCATTGGGACGGCGGCAGCCGCCAGTTGAAGTTTTCTCTCTACGCCGATCCCCTTCGCGAAGGCAGCACCGCTCCGGAAAACCTGATCGGAGAATGGTTCGGCAACGCGGAGAATGCCACCAGCGGCTCGCTTTGGACCTCCTCCGCCGTAACCATGCCGGACAACGACTGGTGGGCCGTGACGGTGACCAACGCGACCCTCGCCCAGGCGCCGAGCGGCAATTACTTCTACAACTTCGTGATCGAAACCGACGGCGCTTGCGAGTCGAACGAAAGCTTGGAGAGCAACCTGAAGATCGCGGTCTCCGATCCGGTGACGTTCCAACTCTCTCGCTTCAGTTTGGTCGGCGAGATCTGCCAATCGATGGATGACGAAGCGCTCGTCCATCCGGGTTCCTCGATGTCAGTCCCAGTCCCGTCGAGCCCCGTCATGGTGAACTACGACGGCAGCTTCGAGCTCTTCTTCCCCGTGCTCGCCGGCCAAACCGAAGTTCGCCTTTTCGAGGGCGACTTCGATTTCGGCACCGATGGCCTGACCGGCTACCCCTCGGAGGTCGGGCTGGACGCGTGCGTCGACGAGGACGACCCGGACACCGACTCGGCGTATATGGACTTCCCGTTCCTCACCTCGGGCGCGAATGCCGAAGGTGCAGCGGGTCCCGGCTCGCCGGCCGACGACAATTCATCCGACGAGCTGCGGCGGGGCGAGCTGGGTGATCCCAACGGCATCGGCTGCGTTCGCTACGAGGTCACGGATCCGGAGACCAACGTCTATCGGAACGACAACCCCTCGGGCACCCAGGAATGGGAACAGTTCCTGATCGCCAGCGCCGATTCGCCCCTGCTTCATTCGGCGGACCAGGTCTACGAGGGTGCGACGCTGCCGGAAGGCATCTGGACGATCAAGATCATCGGCCTGGACCTGACCAATCCGACGTTCTGGAATGCGTCAACCGTCTGCTCGACTCGTCCGGCCCGCGAGACGCTGCCGGAAGAGGACCCGAACGACGTGCCCCGGACGGCGGCCTGCCCCTCGTTGCCGACCTACCTGTTGGGCGACTTCGTCTGGAAGGACGGCAAGAACCGGGGCATTCAGGATGCCGGCGAAGCCGGGATCGCAGGGGTTCTGGTGGAGATGGTCCGCCTGAGCGACGAAGCGGTGATCGCGACGGCTTGGACGGGCGACACCAAGGACCCGAACTGGGCGGCGTGCGCGGCGAACGAAAAAGACGCCGACACGGCCGGCCTGGTCTGCTTCGGAGTGGAATCCGCGGGCAAGTACGAGCTCCGGATCGCGAAAAGCAACTTCGACTCCGATGAGCCCCTGACCGACATGATTTCGACGACGGGTGGCGAGACCGCGATGCTCTCGTTGGGCGCCGACAACTCCATGAACCATAGCTTCGGTTACCAGGTCGTCGGGTTCGGCACCCTCGGCGGCAAATAAGGGCGGCGAGAGGAAACGCCGGCCCCGAAAACGCCGGTTCGTTCCTCTTCCTTCTCCGTTCCCTTCAGACCCGGTGCTCTTCTCGGTGGGGGCGGCTTGGTTGGGCGTCGACGTACTCGACGCTCAGCCGGGCCGTCCCTTGGTGCATTTCCCCAGCCGTTACGCCGGCAGAAGGGGTGGGATCCGGAGCCTACCGAGGAGATCGCCGGCCGCGCCTTCGCTCGAAGCCGGCACTGCAACCGGCTCGACGGGCGAGTCATGCTCCCCGAGATGGGCGTCGCCCACCGCGCCATCGCGCGGCTCGCTCCGCCTCCGCCACTCTTCCAGGGTTTCAAAAAGGCGTCCGGCGTCGAGGGCAAAGTTGCGAGTCCTCCTGAAAATTCCCACGGAGGCGCTCAGAAGCGAGCTCTTGGTCCAGGCCTGGTCGTAGGCGAGCCAGGCCTCCGCGTCGTCGATCAATCCGGCTTGGGCTGCTTCTCGAAACATGTCCCGCGGCCCCAGCAGACTCCGGTTGACCCCGAAACTCACCAGGAGGTGGCCCTCGATCAGCCTTCTTGCGATTTCAAACGTGTAGCTGAAGCGGCGGACGGCGGCATCGCGTACGATGTCGCTCTTCGCAACCGCCAGCACCTCGGCGAGTGACTTGAGCGCCTTCTCGAAGGCCCTCATCGTCACGCCCCTTTTTCTCATCTCTCCCGCATCAGCTTTTCTCATCCGCGCTCCTTCGACCATCCCACGGGCAATAGTGCCGCACAACGGCGACATCCTACTCTCCTAAGCTCGAAAATGATGACTTCGCCGAAAGATCCGCAAGGCTGGGCAGGGATCCCCGCCCCCTTGCCCCTGCCAACGTCCACGGCGTCGAGCTGAAGCGAAGGCAGAATCCTGCGACAACGGCGACCGACGCCACGAGGGCCAGGATCAGCCCGCTGCCGGGGCGAATGTCCAGCGCGATCCCGGTGGCCGTCAAACGGCCGAAAAGTGGGAAGTCCCAAGCGGCGCCGACCGGCCCCGCCGCCGCGGGCAGAGACTCGAACGTGGAGGTAAGGCACGCCATCGAATCGGCGATGGCGACCAGGGAGAAGCTGAACGCGGGCAGGGCCAGAGCGGCCCAGCGTTTGCGGGGGAGCGCGGCGGCGACCGCCAGGAGAGCCAGCACGGTCACCAGCCCCAGGGCCATGGAGCTTTCCAGTTTGGCGAGGTCGCTCAACCTAGCGTCGCCGAGGCTCCCGGCGCTCGCCAGGGCCGAGTGGAGCGGTCCCCGAAGATCGTTCAGGTAGGCAACCACGCGAACCCCCTGAGGCTGATCGGGGGTGACCCGTTTCATCTCCCAGTACGGAAGCCAAAACGAACCGGCAAGCAGGATTGCCGCAACCATCAACGCCAGAGTCGCCGCCCACTGACTGCTTCGGGTTTCTAGGGATACACCGGTTTGCATAGGCATGGGAAGGGCTCTGGTTTCTCAAAGAAGGAGCAGCGTTAAAATTGCAGGTGAAATGTAGGCGACGAAGAGCCAGTGGGACACAGCCGATCGGGTAGCCTTGCCACGCCGGAAGGTAGGGACCAGCCCTGTCTTGAGAGAGACGCCGGCGGCCGCACCGCTTAGCTACGACGGAAGGATCGAACCGGATTTATTAACTTAGGAGAGCCCTAGCTTGCCTGCTCCAATCGCTGGAGTTTACTTCCTACTGTGCCGCCCGGTCGCCTGGCGCGGGCCATCCTCCCGGTCGCGCGCAAATGGCGGGACGCGCGCCGGGAGGTCGATGGCCTTCTCCTGATCGCTGTGCGCTATTTGATCGAAAAATCGATCAGCTCGACCGGGGCGTTGCCACCCCCTTCGGGATCGACGGTGAACGGATTTCCGATGTCCGCGATGCAATCGCTGGAATTCGAGTTCGGCTGCGAGCTGGCGAACGTGCAACCTCGCAGAAGCGAGATGACTCCGCTGGTCCAGCCCATCGCGGCCAAGGGCACGGAGCACTCCACGCCGGAGTCGCGGGTGTCGGCGGGGCACGAGAAAAGAATGTCCGGAGCGACCACGTTGTTGCTCACCGCGCAGTTGGTGCCGACCGGAACGGGAATCATTTCGGCGGCGCTCGCGCAGGTCGAATT
>Ga0068860_100001806_pt1 | contig 22765 bp, 21 predicted proteins | sample KBSSwiS32_FD_66597 | JGI IMG/M metagenome (GOLD analysis project Ga0068860, IMG submission 66597) | Switchgrass rhizosphere microbial communities from Kellogg Biological Station, Michigan, USA - KBS Switchgrass S3-2 | ecosystem: Host-associated > Plants > Roots > Rhizosphere > Soil ...
CGATTCCGCCAAAGGACACCATGACTTCCACCCCCGCTGCGCAGGCCTTCTCCGCGTCGCTGCCGACCGCGCGCCTGGACATCTATGCCCCGATCCACCGCGCGCTGCGCCTGTTCATGACCGACACGCTGGCGCGCGTCGGCGCGCTCGATGCGGACGATGCCAGCGACGTGGCGACCACGCTCGACCAGCTCGATGCCTTGCTCGCGCTGTGCCGCCAGCACCTGCTGCTCGAGAACCAACTCGTGCACCCAGCCATCGAGGCGCTGCAGCCCGGTGTCACGCGCGACGTGCACGCCGACCACGAGCACCACCTCGAATCGATCGGCGCGCTGCAAGACGAGGCGGCGGCGCTGCGCAGCGCGCCCGACGCCGCCGCCGCGCTGCGGCTGTACCGTCACCTGGCGCTGTTCGTGGCCGAGAACTTCGAGCACATGCACCTCGAGGAGACGGCGCACAACCAGGCGCTGTGGGCCGGCTACGATGACGCGGCGATCGCCGAGCTCGAGCGGCGCATCATCGCGAAGTCGACGCCGCAGCAAAGCGCGCTGGTGCTGCGCTGGATGACGCCGGCGTTGCCGCCGCACGAGCGCGCATCGCGCTTTCGCGCGCTGCAGTCGGTGGTGCCGCCCGAGGCGTTCGTCAATCTGCTCGACGTGGCGCGGCGCGCGCTCGACGAGCGCGGCTGGGCCAAGCTGAGCGCATCGCTGCGCGGCGTCGCGGTGCCGGCCTGACTGCGGGGCGGCATCCGCGGCGTGCGGCGCGCGTATCGGCGCGCGCATTGGAGATCTGACGGAGCGGTCGATGACGATGTGGATCCGACGCACGCTGATCGGCGTGCTGGTGCTGGGGGTGTTGCTGGCCCTTGCGGTGGCCGCCCTGGTGTGGAACGGCGAGCGCAAGCGCGAGCGCAGCGTGCAGCTGCCGGCGCTCAACTCGCCGCCTTTCATCGAGGACGCCACGGCGCGTGCGCGCGGCGCCTATCTGTACGCATCGCGCGGCTGCACCGACTGCCACGGCGCCGACGGCGCCGGCCGCGTGTTCGTCGAGGACGGCAAGGGCCTGAAGATCCAGGGCCCGGCGATCCACGCCGGACCGGGCAGCGTCACCGCGGGCTACACGCCGCAGGACTGGGATCGCATCGTGCGCCACGGCGTCAAGCGCAACGGCCGCCCCGCGATCGTGATGCCGAGCGAGGACTACAACCGCTTCACCGACAGCGACCTGGCCGCATTGGTCGCGTACGTGCGCGCGCTGCCGGCGAGCGGCGGCGGTGCCGCGCTCATCGAATTGCCGCTGCCGGTGCGCGCGCTCTACGGGGCCGGCTACATCGAGGATGCGGCCGCCAAGATCGATCACGCGCTGCCGGTGCAGCCGCCGGTGCCGGAAACCGTGTCGGTCGAGCACGGGCGCTACGTGGCCAACACGTGCCTCGGCTGCCACGGGCCGCAACTGGCTGGCGGCAAGGTGCCCGGCGGGCCGCCCGACTGGCCGCCGGCGGCACGCCTGAACAAGGGGCCCGACAGCGCGCTGGCGCGCTACCCCGACGCCGATGCGCTGATCGCGATGTTCCGCAGCGGCAAGCGACCCGACGGCAGCGACGTGAAGGTGATGCCGTTCGGCTCGTTCTCGAGGATGAGCGACACCGACCTGCGGGCGCTGCACCTGTACCTGAAAAGCCTGTGAGTCAGCGCGTGGCCGGCGCCGGCAGCGGCGCGACGCCGGTCTCGCCGGGCAGCAGGTTGACGATCACCGCGGTGGCGATCGCGATGCACGACATCGCCAGCATCAGCGTGCCGAAGCCGGCCGCCTTGACCACCGGGCCGAGCAGCCACACCGCGAGCGAACTGAGCCCGATCGACACCGTCAGGCGCATGCCGGCGACACGCGAACGCATGCGGTCGTCGACGTAGCGCACCACCATCGCGTCGGTGAACGGGATCGCGCCGAACACCGTGAGCATCACCGCGGCCAGCGCCGCGTAGAGCCACCAGCCCTGCGCCTGTGCGGCGAGCGCGAACAGCGGCACTTGCGCCAGCATGATGCCGAGGTACAGCCGCTTCAGCGCGATGCGGTCGATCAGGCGACCGACCACCAGCTGCGCCAACGACGCCAGCGCGTACACCGCGGCCAACAGCAGACCGAGCGTGGCTGGGTCTTCGACGATCGCGTGCATGCGCTCGGCCAGCAGCTGCGCGTTGCCGTTGGTCGTCATGTTGAACGACAGGCTGTTCGCGGTGGCGGCCACCGTCATCACCGTGAAGGCGCGCGCCAGCTGCGCGGCGGGCAATCCGCCACCCGCCTTGCGCGTGCGCGCAGCCGGCGGCTCGGTCTCGCGCGGCGCCAGGCGCCAGAACAAGATGCCGCAAGCGATGCACACCAGCCCGGGCACCACGAAGGCCCAGCGCCAGCCCAGCCACTTGACGAGGAAGGCGGTCACCAGCGCAGCGGCCGCGATGCCGAGGTTGCCGGCCAGGCCGTTGACGCCGATCGTCGCGCCCGGCTTGCTGGCGTGCTGCACCAGCATCGGTATGCCCACCGGGTGATAGATCGACGCGAAGGTGCCGAGCAGCGCGAGCGCGAGCGCGATCGACCATGGCCCCTGCGTCAGCGCCACCAGAAAGGCAGCGGCGCCCATGCCGAAGAAGAACACCAGCATCATCTGGCGGCGACCCCACAGGTCGCCCAGGCGCCCGGCCGGCATCGACCCGAGACCGAACATCAGGAACGCGCCGACGCTGTAGGGCATCAGGTCTTCCCAGCGCGCGAAGCCGAACTCGGCGGCGATCGTGCTGACCGCGGTGGCGAACACCAGCAAGAACAGGTGATCGAGCGCGTGCGCCACGTTGAGCAGCAGCGAGACGGGGCGGGGCAGGGGCGACATCGGCGGGACGGGGAGACCGCGGAACGGTATTGCACCACGTCGGCGCACGGCAGGTGCGGCGCCACTCCCAAGCCATGGCACTTGCGCAGCCAGGAACGGGCCGCGCCGCCGCTGCATCGAATGGGCAATGCGGGCCCATTTGAATTGGAGAACGACCATGAACAAGACGACGACCCGCAGCGGCTCCGCTGTGCCGATCGATTGGCGCGCTGCCGGCTCGCGCGTGCTGCCGCTGGCGGCCGCGCTCGGGGTGGCCAGCGCACTGGCCACTGCGTGCGGCGGCTCCGACGACGATGACGCTGCGGCGCAGCAGGCGGCGCTGGTGGAGCAGGGCCGCCAGATCTTCCGGTTCGCCACCTTCGGCGACGAGATCAAGTGGACCGACACCTTGCGGCTGCACGAGGCGGTGCGCAGCGCCGTCGATCCCACCACCGCACTGGCGGTGGGCTTGAAGGTCGATGCGGAGGCGCTGCCGGCTGCGGTGGTCGACGGCATCAAGAACGGCACGGTCGACCTGAAGAGCCCGGCCACGACAGTCACCCTGCTCAAGCTGAACGCCGTGGTCGGCCTGCGCGGCGCGGTGGAGACGGTCAACGGAAAGGACACGCTGACGCACCTGGGCGTCACCTGCGCGCTGTGCCATTCGACGGTCGACGACTCGTTCGCGCCGGGCATCGGCAAGCGGCTCGACGGCTGGCCCAACCGCGATCTGAACGTGGGCGCGATCATCGCGCTGTCGCCGGTGCTCGACGCGCCGACGAAGGCGGTGTTCAACTCGTGGGGCAAAGGCAAGTACGACCCGCGCTTCAACATCGATGGCCTCAACAAGCCGGCGGTGATCCCGCCCGCCTACGGACTCGACGGCGTGCACCGCATCACCGCCACCGGCGACGGCGACGAGATCGCGTACTGGAATCGCTACGTCGCCGTCACGCAGATGGGCGGCCAGGGTTCGATGAACGAGCCGCGCCTGAACATCAGCATCACCAACGGCACGCAGGACCTGGTGAGCGACCAGCTGCCCGCGCTGCAGGCCTATCAGCTGTCGCTGGCGGCGCCGATGCCGCCGGCCGGCAGCTTCGACGCCGCGGCTGCGCAGCGCGGCAAGGCGGTCTTCGATGGGCCAGGCCAATGCGCGGGTTGCCACAGCGGCCCGCAGTACACCGACGCCAACCTGCGGCTGCATCCGCCGAGCGACTCGATGGCCGAGCCCGAGGTGCCGAGCTATGCATCGCGATCGGCCACGAAGCAGTACCGCACCACGCCGCTGAAGGGCGTGTGGCAGCACGCGCCCTACTTCCACGATGGCTCGGCAGCGACGCTGGCCGACGTGGTGGCGGTCTACAACACCAAGCGGGCGCTGGGCCTGAGCGCTGCGCAGATGAGCGACCTGACCGAGTACCTGAAGTCGCTGTGACGGCGCCGCGGCGCGCGGCTCACCCGCGCCCGCGCGCCGCGCGCAGGAACGGCAGCAGCACCGCGAGCAGCTCGTCGGGCCGCTCTTCGGCGATGAAGTGGCCGCACTCGATGGCGTGGCCGGTGACGTCGTGCGCCACCGCGCGCCAATCGGCCACGCAATCGAACTGCTTGCCGATGACGCCGCGCGCGCCCCACACCGCGAGCACGGGCATGGCGAGCTTGCGAGCACGATCGGCGCGGTCGTGCTCGAGGTCGATGCCGGCCGATGCACGGTAGTCCTCGCAGCTGGCGTGGATGGTGCGTGGGTCGAAGCAGCGCAGGTACTGCGCGAGCGCGCGCGGGTCGAAGAAGCCGCTGCCGCTGCCCAGGTCGATGCCATGTCGGCCGAACAGCCCGCGCAGCCCCACCGCGGCGACCATCGTCTCGGGCAGCGGAGCGGGCTGGATGAACAGGAACCAGTGGTAATACGCGCGTGCGAACGCCATCGTGGTCTGCTCGTACATCGCCAAGGTCGGGCTGACGTCGAGCACTGTCAGCGAGCGGACGAGCTCGCCGTGGTCGCGCGCCAGCCTGTGCGCGACGCGAGCGCCACGGTCGTGGCCGACGGCGTCGAAGCGTGCGTGGCCGAGCGAGCGCATCAGCGCCACCATGTCGGCCGCCATCGCGCGCTTGCTGTAGTTGCTGTGGTCGGGCAGGCCGCGCGGCTTGGACGAGTCGCCGTAGCCGCGCAGGTCGGCGCACACCACGGTGCACTCGCGCGCCAGCGTCGGCGCCACGCGGTGCCACATCGCGTGGCACTGCGGGTAGCCGTGCAGCATGAGCAGCGGCGGTCCGTCGCCGCCGACCATCGCCTGGATCGTCACGCCATCATGGCGCGAGCGGTGTCGCCTGAACTCGCCTGCGGCCATCGTCACCTCCGCGCGGCATCATGCCAGCGGCCTCTTCGACGTGACAATGCAGCGATGCGCAAGGACGAAGTGGCGCGCGGGCCGCACGGCCGCGCGCTCGTGGTCGACTCGATCACGCAGCTCGATGCCGGCGACGCAGCGGCGATCGTGGTGTCGGGCTCGCACGGCGGCATCAGCTCGGGCGAGTTCGCGCTCGCGGTGCCGCTGCGCCTGGTGTTCTTCAACGACGCCGGCGTCGGCAAGGATGGCGCCGGCATCGCGGCGCTGGCGATGCTGCAGGCGCGCGGCGTCGCCGCGGCCACGGTGGCGCACGGCAGCGCGCGCATCGGCGATGCGCTCGACGCGTGGCAGCACGGCGTGGTCTCGCACGTCAACGACGCGGCGCGTGCACTCGGCGTGCGTGTCGGTCAGGTGGTGCAGGCCGCGACGCGGGCGCTGCTCGGCTGATGCCTGCGCGGCTCAGGCCGATGCGTTGGGAGGCCGGTGCGCACGCACGCGCGGGTCAAGCGGTGACGTCGAGCAGCGTGCCGAGCATGCGGTCGTGCGCGCGCAGCACTTGCAGGTTGGCCTTGTAGAGGGTCGCGCCGACCTTCAGCGCCACCAGGTCGTCGGCCAGTGCGTCGCCCACGACCGGTGCGCGCTCGATCGTCGTCGCGACGCCGCCGCCCTCGACTGCCTGCTGCGCCCCCACCTGGCGACGGAACCCCGGCGTCAGCGCATTGGCGATGTTGTGCCCGGCACTGGCGACGCGCCATTGCGCGCCCTGCAGGCCCGACAGTGCGATCGAGGCGATCGAGTTCATCGTGCGGCCATTGTGTCGCGCAGCCCTCGTTACAGGTGGGGGCGCGACGGCAGTCCGTCACGCGCGGCGTGACGCTTACTCGGGCCTGCCGCTCTCGGCGAGCGACCTGACGCGCTTGAACTGCTCGGCGAGCACGCCCTCGACCAGCGGTGCCAGCTTGTCGAGACCCGCATCGGGCGGCCCGCTGACGCGGTAGGTCCAGCGCAGGATCGTCTTGCTCTCCTGCATCGCGATCGTGAAGGTCAGCACGCCGTGCACCGGCAGCTCCTGCAGCGGACCGAGGTTGGCATACAGGCGCAGCATGCGGCCCGGCTGCACCTGCACGACGCGTCCATGCTCCACCGCGTTGCCGTCTCCCCAGCGTTCGCACCAGCAGCCGCCGGCCTGCACGTCGAGGCTCAGGTTGGACGGCTCGCCCGAATACGTGTGGCCGCCGCTCCACCAACGCGGCAGTTGCGTCAGCGCGCGCCACAGGTCGGCCGGTGGCGCCTTCACCTCGTCGCGCAGGATGACGATGAAGCCGTTGGGCGTGACGTTGCCCGTTTCGGCGCAGGCCGGCAGCACGCATGCGAGCGCCAGTGAGGCAACCCAGCGGGCGAACCCGGTGTTCATCGCAACAGCGTAGCGCATCGACCGTGCGCCGTGCGCGGCGTTGCGTTAGTCTCGCGCGCGATCGATCGACCGAGGAGCACGACGATGCAGCTGGCAATGGTGGGGCTGGGTCGCATGGGCGCGAACCTGGTGCGGCGCCTGATGGGCGCCGGCCACGAGTGCGTGGTGTTCGACCGCGACGGCGTCGCGGTCGACAAGCTGGCGCGCGAGGGCGCTTCGCCTGCCGGCTCGCTGCCCGATCTGGTGTCGCGCCTGCGGGCGCCGCGCGCCGTGTGGGTGATGCTGCCGCACGGCGCGGCCACCGAATCGACGCTGGCCGAACTGGCGCCGCTGCTGTCGGCCGGCGACGCGGTGATCGACGGTGGCAACGGCCACCACCATGACGACGTGCGGCGCGCCGCCGAGTTGGCGCAGCGTTCGATCGACTACCTCGACATCGGCACCAGCGGCGGCGTGTGGGGGCTCGAGCGCGGCTACTGCCTGATGATCGGCGGCCCGGCGGCGAGCGTGCAGCGGCTGGCACCGCTGTTCGACGCGCTCGCGCCCGGCGTCGCAGCGCAACCGCGCACCGCGGCGCGTGAGGGCGAAGCGGCGCAGGCCGAGCGCGGCTGGCTGCACTGCGGGCCGGCCGGCGCCGGACACTTCGTCAAGATGATCCACAACGGCATCGAGTACGGGATGATGCAGGCGCTCGCCGAGGGCTTCGACATCCTGCGCAATGCGGGCCAGTCGTCGTTCGGTGCGGCGCACCGCTACGACTTCGACGTGGCCGACATCGCCGAGCTGTGGCGCCGCGGCAGCGTGGTGTCGTCGTGGCTGCTCGACCTCACCGCGCAGGCGCTGGCCGAGGATCCGCGACTCGACGGCTTCACCGGCGTGGTGGACGATTCGGGCGAGGGCCGCTGGACCGTGCAGGCCGCCGTCGACACCGCGGTGCCGGCGCCGGTGCTCACCGCGGCGCTGTACGCGCGCTTTCGCTCGCGTCAGGATCACACGTTTGCCGACAAGCTGCTGTCGGCGTTGCGTCGCCAGTTCGGCGGCCACGTCGAGCGCAAGCAACCTTGAAGCCCGTAGCGCCGGGACGGGTTTGTCCCGAAGGTCGCGCACAGCAATCATCATACGATTGAGGCGCTCGCGCACCGCGCATGACGGTGCGCGCCATTTCATCAGGAGACAACTCAGCATGCACACCCCCTCGTTGCTCGCGCGCGCCGCGCTCGCCGCCGCGCTGCTCGCCGCGGCGCCCGCGTTCGCGCAGGAAAAGCTCACCGTGTTCTGGGTCAAGGGCTTCTACAAGTCCGAGGACGATGCGCTGTTCGAGGCGATCAAGAAGTTCGAGGCCAAGAACAAGGGCATCAAGGTCGAGCTGTCGCAGTACCCGATCCAGGACATGATCCCCAAGACCGTGGCCGCGCTCGACTCCGGCTCGCCGCCCGATGTGGCTTATGCCGACGTGTACGACTTCCAGGTCACCGCCAAGTGGGCGTTCGACGGCAAGCTCGAGGACCTCACCAGCGTGATCGACCCGATCCGCGGCAAGTTCGAGCCGGCGGCGCTGGCGACCACCTTCCTCTACAACGACCAGACGAAGTCGCGCGCGTACTACGCGTACCCGATCAAGCAGCAGACCATGCACATCCAGTACTGGAAGGACATGCTGGCCGATGCGGGGTTCAAGGAAAGCGACATCCCGACCACCTGGAAGGAGTACTGGAACTTCTGGTGCGACAAGGTGCAACCCGCCTACCGTCAGAAGACCGGCAACCGGGCGTTCGGCATCGGCCAGCCGCTGGGTGTCGATTCGAGCGACTCGTTCTTCTCGTTCCTGACCTTCGCCGACGCCTACAACGTCAAGATGGTCAATGATGCCGGCAAGCTGCTGGTCGACGACCCGGCGGTGCGCCAGGGCCTGATCGGAGCGCTCACCGACTACACCGCGGTGTACACCAAGGGCTGCTCGCCGCCGTCGTCGACGAGCTGGAAGGATCCCGACAACAACGTGGCCTTCCACAACAAGACCACGGTGCTGACGCACAACGCGACGATCTCGATCGCCGCCAAGTGGCTCGACGACATGAACAACACCACGCTGACCGAGGCGCAGCGTGCGACCGCGAAGAAGAACTACACCGAGCTGATCGCCACCGCCGGCTTCCCGAGCAAGCCCGACGGCAGCAAGATGGTCTACCGCGCGGCGGTCAAGACCGGCGTGATCTTCAAGGACGCGAAGAACAAGGCCACGGCCAAGAAGTTCGTCGCCTTCATCCTCGACGAAGCCAACCTGACGCCCTACGTCGAGGGCTCGCTCGGGCGCTGGTTCCCGGTCACCAAGCAGGCGCAGCAGAGCCCCTTCTGGAAGAGCGATCCGCACCGCCTGGCGGTCTACAACCAGTTCATGAGCGGCACGGTGCCGTTCGAATTCACGAAGAACTACAAGTTCACCGTGTTGAACAACGAGAACGTCTGGGCCAAGGCCGCCAACCGCGTGCTCAACGAAAAGGTGCCGGTGGACAAGGCGGTCGACGAGATGATCGCGCGCATCAAGACTGTGGCGGGCACGGAGGCGCCGCGCCCGTAGCGCCCGGCGCGGGCGGTCCCCGCCGTCGCGCCGCAGCCGGCAGCGCCGGTGCTGCGGCCGCTGCGGGTGATCGAGCCTCGAGGCCAGCCACGGGAGTCGTTCGAGCATGAGCACAGCCGCCGTTTCCGTCGCCGCACCGGTGCCGCAGCGCACGACCAGCCGCTGGCAGTTCTGGGGCCGCGCGATGGTGCTGCCGTACCTGCTGGTGTTCGTCGTCTTCGTGCTGTATCCGGTGGGCTACGGGCTGTGGCTGGCACGCCACCCGTCGAGCTACGTGCGCCTGTTCGACGACCCGATCTTCTTCCGCACCGCGATCAACACGATCGTCTTCATCGTGGTGGCGATCAACCTGAAGATGATCGTGGCGCTCGGACTGTCGGGCTTCTTCGTGCACGAGCGCTGGTGGATCCGCGCGCTGTCGGTGCTGTTCATCATCCCGTGGGCGGTGCCGTCGATCCCGACCATCCTGTCGGTGCGCTTCATGCTCAACCCCGAGTGGGGTGTCATCAACACGACGATCTTCCGGCTCACCGGGCTCGATGGCCCCAACTGGCTGAATGATCCGACCCTGGCGCTCAGCTTTTCGATGCTGATGCACGTGTGGAAGAGCCTGCCGTTCTGGACGCTGATCCTGGTGGCAGGGCGGCTCGCGATTCCCGGCGAGCAGTACGAGGCCGCCAGCGTCGACGGTGCCACCGGCTGGCAGAAGTTCCGCTTCATCACCTGGCCGGCGATGCGCTCGCTGTACCTGACGTCGACCATCCTGTCGATGATCTGGACGCTGGGCGACTTCAACAGCGTCTATCTGCTCACCGGCGGCGGCCCGGCCGACCTCACGCACGTGCTGGCGACGCTGGGCATCCGCTACCTGCGGCTCGACCAGGTGGACCTCGCGATGGCGAGCATCGTCGTCTCGCTGCCGCTGGTGCTGCCGCTGGTGTACTTCATGATGAAGCGGCTCAGCAAATGAGCGCCGTGCGGCCACTGCGAAGGCGCTCACTCCCCCTCGGGGGGAAGGGCCGCAGGCCCGAGGGAGCTGCATGCGCCGCGCGGCCGCTCCGAAGGTGCTCACTCCCCCTCAGGGGGAAGGGCCGCAGGCCCGAGGGGGCTGCATGCGCCGCGCGGCCGCTCCGAAGGCGCTCACTCCCCCTCGGGGGGAGGGGCCGCAGGCCCGAGGGGGCTGCATGAGCACTCGCATCAGCTGGCGCAAGGTCAGCCTCGAGGCGCGCCTGCTGCTGGTGGGCATCCCGGTGCTGCTGTGGACGATGATCCCGGTGTACCACCTGTTCCTGTTCGCGATCTCGTCGAAAGACTCGGCCACTTCGGGCCGACTGTGGCCCAAAGAGCCGACGTTGCAGAACTTCGAGATCGTGTTCCGCGAGCAGCACTTCTACCTCAACCACTTCTGGCTGCAGCTCGGCAACTCGCTGTTGATCGCGCTGGCGGTCGGCGCGCTGACGCTGTTCGTCGCCACCTGCGCCGCGTTCGCGATCAGCCGGCTCAAGGTGGCCGGCGGCCGCACGGTGATGAACCTGGCGCTGTTCACTTACTTCATCCCGGCGGCGTTTCTCGCGGTGCCGATGTACAAGACGATGGGCCTGTACGGCCTGCTGAACAACCAGTGGGCGCTGATCCTGGCGATGGTGACGATCGCCTCGCCGTACTGCATCTGGGTGTTGAAGCAGGCCTCCGACAAGCTGCCGCTCGAGCTCGACGAGGCCGCGCGCATCGACGGCGCCAGCCCGCTGCAGCTGTTTCGCCTGGTGTACCTGCCGCTGATGGTGCCGTCGCTGGTGGCGGTGGGCACCTATGCGTTGCTGCTGGCGTGGAACGAGTACCTCTATGCGTTCCTGCTGCTGTCCAACGACACCGACATCACGCTGGCGGTGGCGCTCGGCCACTTCCTGTCGGCCGACGACTCGCCGTGGGAGCTGTTGATGGCCACCGGCTTTCTGTACGCGCTGCCGCCGGCAGCGATCTACTACGCGTTCAAGCGCTACATGGTCTCGGGCATCACCGCCGGGGCAGTCAAGAGCTGAAAGGCTCCAGCATGGCATCGGTCTCGTTTCGCGACATCCGCAAGTCCTTCGGCAAGATCGAAGTGATCCACGGCATCGGCTTCGACATCGCCGACGGCGAGTTCGTCGTGCTGGTGGGGCCCTCGGGCTGCGGCAAGAGCACGCTGCTGCGCATGCTGGCCGGTCTCGAGGAGATCACCGCCGGCGAGATCGTGATCGACAGCCGCGTCGTCAACGACCTGGAGTCGAAGGACCGCGACATCGCGATGGTGTTCCAGAGCTACGCGCTGTACCCGCACATGACGGTGCGCGAGAACATGGGCTTCTCGCTGCGCCTGCGCAACGCCGACAAGGCCACCACCGACGAGCGCGTGCTGCGCGCCGCGCAGATCCTCAATCTCGACCAGCTGCTCGGCCGCTATCCGCGCGAGCTGTCGGGCGGCCAGCGCCAGCGCGTGGCGATGGGGCGCGCGATCGTGCGCGACCCCAAGGTGTTCTTGTTCGACGAGCCGTTGTCGAACCTCGACGCCAAGCTGCGCGTGGCGATGCGCGCCGAGATCAAGGCGCTGCACCAGCGGCTGAAAACCACCACGGTGTACGTCACGCACGACCAGATCGAGGCGATGACGATGGCCGACCGCATCGTCGTGATGCACGACGGCATCGTCGAGCAGATCGGCACGCCGCTCGAACTGTTCGACAGACCCGGCAACCTGTTCGTCGCGCAGTTCATCGGCTCGCCGGCGATGAACGTGCTGCCGGGCACGCTGCGCCGCGGCGCCGACGGTGCGTACGTCGAAGCGCTGGGTGCGCGCTGGCCGGTGCCGAGCACCGCCAGCGGCAGCGATGGCCAGGCCGTCAGCTACGGCATCCGCCCGGGCGACCTGAGCCTGGCCGACAGCGGCATCGCCGCCAAGGTGTTCGTGGTCGAACCCACCGGTGCCGAGACCGAGCTGCTGGTGCAGGTGGGCGACACGCAGTTGATCATCGTGATGCACGGCCGCACCAGCGCGCAGCCGGACGACACCGTGCACCTGGGCGTCGCCGCGGCGCATGCGCACGTGTTCGATCGCGCCAGCGGCCGGCGCCTGAGCTGACGTGCCGTGCCGCCGGTCATCGTGATGGGCGTGTGCGGCAGCGGCAAGAGCACCGTGGGCGCCGTGCTGGCGCAGCGCCTGCACGCCGCGTTCCTCGAGGGCGACGCATTCCATCCGCCGGCCAATGTCGCACGCATGGCCGCCGGGGTCGCGCTCACCGACGACGACCGCCGCGACTGGCTGCGGGCGCTGAGCGACGAACTCGGCGCCGCCGCGCGCGCCGGCCGCGCGGTGGTGTTGTCGTGCTCGGCGCTCAAGCGCAGCTACCGCGACACCTTGCGCGCGCAGGCGAGCGACCTCGCGCTGGTGTACCTGCGCGGCACGCCGCAGCTGCTGGCGCAACGCATGGCCGGTCGACAGGGCCACTACATGCCGCCGTCGCTGCTGGCCAGCCAGCTCGCGACGCTCGAGCCGCCGCAAGACGACGAGCACGCGCTGACGCTCGACGTCGCGCACGATCCGCAGCAGCTGGTGCACGAGACACTCGCCTGGCTGGGCCGCTCGCATGCGGCGTGATCCGCTGCGCGTGCTGCAGCGACCGCCGCTGCTGCGTGCGGCCGCGGTGGTGATCAAGAACGCGCACGGCCACACGGTCGACCGCATCGGCGAGGCCATCGTCGGCGGGCGCTACGCGGTGGGCTGCACGCTGCCGGCCGAGCCGCTGCTGTGCGACGAGTTCGGCGTCAGCCGCACCGTCGTGCGCGAGGCCGTCAAGTCGCTCGCGGCCAAGGGTCTGCTGGTGGCCGGCCCGAAGGTCGGCACGCGCGTGCTGCCGTCGGACAACTGGAACTGGTTCGACCCCGACGTCGTCGCGTGGCAGACGCACGCCGGGTTGACGCACGAGTTCCTGCGCGATCTGCAGGAGCTGCGCCGCGTGATCGAGCCGGCCGCGGTGCGCATGGCGGCCGAGCGCGCCACCGCGCGCGACCTGGCCGAGATCGAAGCGGCCTATGCCGGCATGCGGCAGGCGATCGAGCAGGGTGGCGACTACGTGGCCAGCGACCTGCGCTTCCACCAGGGGCTGCTGCGCGCCGGTGGCAACCGCATGATGGTGCAGATGAGCAAGGCGATCGGCGCGCTGCTGCGCACCAGCTTCGAGGTGTCGACCACGCTGCTCGACGGCCCGGCGTCGTCGCTGCCGCTGCACCGCGCCGTGCTCGATGCGGTGATCGCGCACAAGCCGGAGCAGGCCGAGCGCGCGAGCCTGAAGCTGATCGACAGCGCGGGCGACGACATCGACCAGGTGCTGGCCTCGGGCCGCAAGCTGCCGTGGCTGCGCCGCGCTGCCGCGGCCGGCGGGCGTCCGCGGCGCGCGCAGCCGCCCGGCGCGCGGCGCGACAAGCCGGCAGGGGCTTGAGCCGGACCTTGATCCGGCGCCCGATCCGGCCTAGGCTGCAAGCCTCGGACGTACCAGAGGCATGTCATGAAGTTGTTGTCGATCGCGCTCGCGTTCCTCGGTGCCGGCGCATTGGCCTGCCCGGCCGATGACCCCAAAGATGCCCAGGCCCCCGTGCAGGACAAGCCTGCCGCCGAGGCGAAAGCGCCGGTGCGCGCGCCCGCCAAGACCGTGGCGGCGAAGAAGGCGCCGGCCACCAAGGTGGCCGACAAGTCGGCTGCCGAAGCGGCGCGCAAGTCGTCGCTGTAGTCGGTCGCCTCAGTCGGTTTCAAGCTGAGCCTGCGCCGCTGACGCGGTGCTTCGGTGGGGTTGCGCGGCGCTCGCCGTGCGCGGCGCGACGCGTTGTGCCTCAGGCGCTGCGGCGGCGCCACAAGCGCGCGAACACCGGCCAGGCCAGGATCACGAACGTCGCTGCGGCGAGGAAGCCGGCGATCGGGCGCGTGAAGAAGGCCAACGGATCGCCGTCGGACTTGATCATCGAGGTGACGAAGTTCTCCTCCAGCATGCCGCCCAGCACCACGCCGAGGATCGCGGGCGCACTGGGAAAGCCGTTTTCCTCCAGCACGAACGCGAACAGGCCGAACGCCAGGATCAGCAGCACGCCGAACACCGTGTTGTTGATCGCGAATGCGCCGACCGCGCAGAACAGCAGGATCACCGGCATCAGCAGGCTCTGCGGCGCGCGCAGCACGGTCTTCGCGACCTTGATCGCGGCCCAGCCGAGCGGAATCATGATGATGTTGGCGAGGATGAACACCAGGAAGATCGCGTAGATGTTCTGCGGGTTGTTGATGAACAGCGTCGGCCCCGGGTTCATGTTCTTCAGGTAGAGCACCCCGATGGCGATCGCGGTGATCGAGTCGCCCGGGATGCCGAACACCAGCGCCGGCACCCACGCGCCGGCCAGCGCCGAGTTGTTGGCCGCGCCCGACTCGACGATGCCTTCGACGTGGCCGGTGCCGAACTTCTCCGGCTCCTTCGAGAAACGCTTGCTCGACGCGTAGGTGATCCACGACGCGATGTCGGCGCCGGCACCGGGCTGGATGCCGATCGCGGTGCCGATCGCGCTGCCGCGCACGAGCTGCCACTTGTACTTCTTCGTCAACTCCCACATGCCCTTGAACACGTTGCCGATCTTCTCAGCGGCAACCGGCGGCGTGGGATGCAGCGAGGTCACGTAGCGCAGGATCTCCGACACCGCGAACATGCCCACCATCACCGGGATCAGCGATACGCCGCCGGTCAGCTCGGCGTTGCCGAACGTGAAGCGCGGGTGCGCGCCCGGGTTGTCGAGGCCCACCGCCGAGATCAGCAGCCCGAGCATCAGCGACGTCACCGCCTTGAGCTTGCTGGACGCACCGATGAAGACCGCGCCCGACAGTCCGAGCACGACGAGCCAGAAGTACTCGAACGACGAGAACTTCAGCGCCACCTCGGCCAGAACCGGGGCGAACGCGATCAGCACCGCGGTGCCGAACAGGCCGCCGATGGCCGAGAACACCAGGCCCGCGCCGAGTGCGATCTCGGCCTGGCCTTTCTTGGTCATCGCGTACGCCTCGTCGGTGTAGGCCGCCGAGGCCGGCGTGCCGGGGATGCGCAGCAGCGCGCCGGGAATATCGCCGGCGAAGATCGCCATCGCGGTGCAGCTGACGATCGCCGCCACCGCGGGCACCGGCGGAATGAAGAACGTCACCGGCACCAGCAACGCGGTGGCCATCGTCGCGGTGAGCCCCGGCACCGCACCGACGAACAAGCCGAACAGCGACGACGCCAGGATGATCCACAGCACGTAGGGATCGAACACCAGCGCAAAGGCTTGGCTGATCACGGCCCAAGTCAAGTCAGCTCCTCAAGCTGCCGATGCAGCTCGATTCCGCCCAAGCCACCCGCCAGCCAAGCGGCCGCTGCGGATCCGGCTTTGCCGGTCCGCTGGCGGTGCCCCCTGGAGGGGGAGGCGCCGAAGGCGCATCGGGGGTGGTCAATACAGCACCGGCAGCACGCCCCACGGCAGCGGCACGCGCAGGCCCTTGTAGAACGCGATGTGAATCAGCACGGTGCTCACCACCGACACGATCAGCGCCATCGCCGGCTTCACGCGCAGCGCGAGCATCAGCGACAGCAGCATCACGATGCCGGTGACAATGAAGCCCACGCGCTCGCTGGCCAGCACGTACAGCAGCAGGCCGAGCACCGTGACCGCGAACGCGATCAGCTGGCGCGGGTGACCGGTCCACGCGCCGCGCACGAACCACGCCGACGCGGCGCGTGCGCGCACCCCCTGCACGATCAGCAGCACCGAACACAGCGCCAGCACCGCGGCGGCCACACCGGGAAACGCGGCCGGCCCGATGTTCTGCCCAGGGATCTTGGGATAAACCTGGATCGTCCAGAGCACCAGCAGCGCCAGTGCGAGGAACAGCGCGCCGAAGACGGCGTCGTTGAGCTTCACGCTGCGCGCGCTGCGATGTGCGGACGCGGCGCCATCACTTCGCGATGCCCACGGCCTTCATGGTCGCGCCGAGGTCGGCGTCGGACTTGGCCATGAATGACGCGAACTCCGCCGGGGGCGCCCACAGCATGCCGAAGCCGCGGTTGGTCATGAAGTCCTTGAACTCCTGTGACTGGTGCGCCTTCTGCAGCGACGCCAGCAACTTGGCCTGGATGTCGGCCGGGATGCCCTTGGGCGCCGCGATGCCGCGCCACGCGGCCATCGTCCACGCGCTGCCGGTTTCGGCCTTCAGCGTCGGCACCTTCGGAAACAGCGCCGCGGGGTTCGGGTCCATCACCGCCAGGCTCTTCACCTTGCCAGCCTCGATCAGCGCGCGCGCCTCCGGCAGCGAGCACGGCACCACCTCGACGCCGCCGGCCACCAGGTCATTCAAGCCCGGCGCGGCGCCGTTGCTCGGCACCCAGGGCAACGCGGCCGGGTCGACCTTCTGGTCGCGCAGGAAGCCGGCGATGGCCAGGTGCCAGATGCCGCCCTGGCCGGTGCCCGAGGCCTTGAACTTGCCCGGGCTGGCCTTGATGGCGGCCACCAGGTCGTTGACGTTCTTGTACGGCGCGTCGGCGCGCACCTGCACGCCGGCGGGGTCGGCGTTGACCAGCGCAATCGGCGTGTACGACGCGCCGTTGAGGTCGGTGAGACCCTGGTGGTGCATCATGCCGATCTCCACCGTGATCATGCCGATCGTGTAGCCGTCGGCCGGCGCGGCCGCGATCGCCTGGTGGCCGACCACGCCCGAGCCGCCGGTGCGGTTGACCACGTTGACCGGCTGTCCGAGGTCCTTCTCCATCAACGTGCCGAGGATGCGTGCCACCGCATCGGTGCCGCCGCCGGCGCCCCATGGCACGATCAAGGTGATCGGGCGTTCCGGGTAGGCGGCGAGCGCACCTGCGGGCAGCAGGGCGAAGGTGGCGAGCAGCGCGGCCAGCGCTTTCGAAAGCGTGCGCATCGTGTGAGTCTCCTGTACGTCTTGCAAGGCCGCAGCGCGCACCAGCGGCGGCGGCCGTGACGCGATGATGCAATCGGCCGAGCGTGCGCGGCCACCGTGTTTGCACGCGGGTCGTCGTACGACTCAGGGTCGGCGGGGCAGTACCGTCAACGCGGGGCGCGCTCCCTGCGCCTTGCCGGTGATCGGTGGCGGCGGCAGCTGCGCTTCGCCCGGCTCGATCACGAAGTGCCGCTGCAACGTGTACCACGGCGCGCGCAGGTCCGGTGCCGGCGCGGCGCGCGCATCGTCGTGGCGCTCGTAGTGCGCGATCAGCGCCTGCGTGACGCCGAACTGCGCGTCGTTCTCCAGGTGCGGATCGTCGCTCGAGTACACCTGCGAGAACTGGGTCTTGTAGCCTGGCTTGTGGATCAGGAAATGCAGGTGCGCCGGCCGCATGTTGGGGCGGCCCTGCGCGCGCAGCAACTCGCCGACAGGGCCATCCACCGGCACCGGGTAGCCCGCCGGTTTCACGGTGCGAAAACGGATGCAGCCCTGCGCGTCGGTGGTGAAGCGACCACGCAGGTTCATGTCGGCCTGCTGTGGGTCCTGGTTTTCGTAGTAGCCCTCGGGCGATGCGTGCCACACGTCGACCTCGGCATCGGACACCGCGCAGCCCTGCGTGTCGTGCACCCACGCGGTCACGAACACCGCGTCGCCCGGCGTCGGCGAGCGCACGATCGAGCCGCCCGGCTCGGTGTGCGGCGCACCCTGGCGCCAGAACGGCCCCATCAGGTTCGCGGTGGTGCCTTGCCCGTCGGGAGCGCGGTTGTTGAGCAGGCACACCAGCGACGAGACGCCGAGCGACCCAGCGGCCAGCATCACTTCGTTGTGCGACGCGGTGGTGGCGTGCCCGAGGCGCGCGATCGCGACGCACAGCCGCCGGAACTCCGGCTCGGTGAGCTGCGCATCGCGCACGAACGCGTGCAGGTGCGCGATGCCGGCCAGCAGGATCTCGCGCGTGCGCGCATCGGGCGTGCGCGCGGCCTCGGCCAGCACGGCGGCGGTGACGTCATCGGGGGTGGCAATCAACATCGTGGAAATTCCGCGTACCGTTGTGTGAAGTGGTATCGGTCCTGGCCAATGCGCGCCGGATTTCCGCTATTGTCCATGCGACGCATGGCACCGCACGACGCCGTGGGCGGCGAAGAACCCGCGTTTTTGCTGAACCATCGGGCGGGTCGCCCTGAGCGACGCCGAGCGTTCGGCGTGCTCGCGGTCTCGCTGCTGGTGTTCTGCGCGGTCGCACCGTGGGCCAGCGTGCCGCTGGCGCCGGTGGCCGCGTTCATCCCGGCCTACGAAGGCGCGCTGGTGGTGATCGACCTGATCGCCGCCGCGCTGCTGTTCGGCCAGACCCGCATCGTGCGCGCGCGCGCCCCGCTGGTTCTGGGCAGCGGCTACCTCTTCACGGCGCTGATGACGATCGGCCACGCGCTGACGTTCCCCGACCTGTTCGCCCCCGGCGGCTTGCTGGGCGCCGGGCCGCAGAGCACCGCCTGGATCTACATGTTCTGGCACGCCGGCTTTCCGCTGTTCGTGCTGGCTTACGTGTGGGTCAGTGGACGCGAGCGTGCGACCGGCGCGCCGCCCGGTCAGCCGCTCGGCGCGCACGCCTTCGCTGCGCCGGCGCTGGCGGTGCTGGCGGCGCTCGGGCTGGTGGCGCTGGCCACCGCGGGGCATGCGCAGCTGCCGCAGATCATGCTGGGCCATCACTACACGCCGGCGATGCTGGGCACCGTGGTCGGCGTGTGGCTGTTCAGCCTGGCGGCGTTGGTGGCATTGGCCCGGCGCCCGCAGTCGGTGCTCGACCTGTGGCTGATCGTCACCACGGTGGCGTGGCTGCTCGACATCGCGCTGTCGGCGATGCTCAACGCCGGCCGCTTCGACCTCGGCTTCTACGCCGGCCGCATCTACGGGCTGCTGGCGTGCAGCGCGGTCTTGCTGCAGCTGCTGCTCGAGAACGGCCGACTGCATGCCGGCCTGGCGCGTGCCTACGAGGCCGACCGCGCGAAAGCGCTGGCGCTGGCGGCCGCGCGCGACGAAGCGCAGGCGGCCAACCAGGCCAAGAGTTTGTTCCTGGCCAACATGAGCCACGAGATCCGCACGCCGATGAACGCGATCATCGGGCTGTCGCACCTGCTGCTGCAGGACGACCTGAGCGAGCGTCAGCGCGACTACATGACGCGCGTGCACCACTCGTCGAAGGCGCTGATGTCGCTGCTCAACGACATCCTCGACTACTCGAAGATCGAAGCCGGCAAGGTCGCGCTGGAAGAAGAGGAGTTCAGCCCCGAGGACACGATCGAGACCGTCGGTGACCTGTTCTCGGCCAAGATCGAGGAGGCCGGCCTCGAGCTGGTGTTCGAGATCGACGAGCAGCTGCCGCAGCGTCTGGTGGGCGATTCGCTGCGCCTGGCGCAGGTGCTGAACAACCTGGTGGGCAACGCGATCAAGTTCACGCCGCGCGGCGAGATCGTGATCGGCGCCAGGCTGGAAACACGCGACGACGCGCGCGTGCAGGTGCGCTTCAGCGTGCGCGACACCGGCATCGGCATGTCGGCTCAGCAGAGCGGGCGTCTGTTCCAGGCGTTCTCGCAGGCCGATCGCACGATCGCGCGTCGTTACGGCGGCAGCGGGCTCGGGCTGGCGATCTGCAAGCGGCTGGTGGAGCTGATGGGGGGCACGATCACGGTCGACAGCACGCCGCACCAGGGCAGCACCTTCAGCTTCACCGCGGCGTTCGGCGTGGCGGGCCACGGCGGCAGCGAGCCGATCGATCTGCATCGGCTGCGCGGCATGCGCACGCTGGTCATCGACAGCCAGCCCACCGCGCGACTGATGCTGCAGCAGCTGCTGCAGAGCTGGCGCTTCCTGGTCAGCACCGCGTCGTTCGCCGACGACGCGCTGCACAAGCTGCGGCGCGCCGAGGCGGGGGCGCCGTTCGAGCTGATGCTGCTCGACTGGAAGTCGGGCAACGGCTCGCTGCTGACGCAGGTGCAGGACGCCACCGCGGCGCGCAGCGCCACGCCGCTGGCGGTGGTGGTGATGGCCAGTGCGCACGCGCGCGAGCGCGTGCTCGAGGCGGTGGCCGACATGCCGGCGGTGAGCGTGCTGGTCAAGCCGGTCACGCCGTCGCGCTTGTTCGAGACCGTGCTGCGGCTGCAGCACGGCGAGCGCGTCACCGGCGCGCGCGTGCCCGGCGGCACGGCCGACCTCGCCGAAGCGCTGCGCCCGATTCGCGGCGCGCGCGTGCTGCTGGCCGAGGACGACCCGGTCAATCAGCAGGTGGCTGCGGCGTTCCTGTCGATGGGCGGGCTGCAGGTGACGCTGGCGCAAAACGGCGTCGAGGCGGTCGACTGGGTCAAGAAGGCGGCGTTCGACGTGGTGCTGATGGACATGCAGATGCCCGACCTCGACGGCCCGAGCGCGACGCGCGTGATGCGCCACCTGCCGCAGGCGTCGACCCTGCCGATCATCGCGATGACTGCCGCTGCCATGGAGGAAGACAAGCAGGAGTGCCTGGCTGCCGGCATGAACGCGCACGTGTCCAAGCCGATCGACCCGCAGCAGCTGGTCGACACGCTGCTGAGCTGGGTGAACGCCGCGCCGCGCACGGCCGGAGCGCGATGAGCGTCGAGCGCCAGCTGGCCGAGTTCGTCTGCACCTTGCGCGCCGACGACGTGCCGGCGCCGGCGCAGCGCGTGCTGCGCCAGATGCTGCTGGCGGTGAGCGGCACCGCGCTCGCCGGGGCTGCCGAAGACGGCATCGCGGCCCTGCGCGCGCTGCTGCGCGAGCGCGGCGGTGCGGCGCAGGCGCACACGCTGGTGTTCGGCGATCGGCTGCCCGCTGCAGCCGCCGCACGCTTCAACGGCACGCTGTGCCGCGCGCTCGACTATTGCGACGCGATGGCGCCGGGCCCGCACATCGGCTCGTCGGTGGTGCCGGCGGCGCTGGCCGCGGCCGAACTGGCCGGCGGCTGCAGCGGTGCCGAGTTCGTCGCCGCGCTGGCCGCGGGCGCCGAGCTGAGCGCGCGCCTGAACCTGAGCGAGTCGCAGTACGACGGCTTCGATCCCACCGGCGTGCTGGTGGTGTTCGCCGCTGCCGCAGCGGCCGCGCGCATCCTGCGGCTGACGCCGCAGCAGACGCTGCACGCCCTGGCGCTCGCGTTCAACCGCTGCGGCGGCAGCTTCCAGAGCAACGTCGACGGCACGCTCGCGGTGCGCATGGTGCAGGGCTGGGTCGCGGAGGCGGGCGTCGACTGCGCGCAGCTGGCGCGCAGCGGCGTCACCGGGCCGCCCAACTTCATCGGCGGCCACTATGGCTATGCGCACCTGTTCGGTCGCGATCGTTTCGACGCCGCGGCTGCCGTGCACGACCTCGGCCGCGAGTGGCGGCTGCAGCGCGTGGTGTTCAAGAAGTACCCGAGCTGCGGCGTCACGCAAGGCGTGACCGAGCTCGCGCTCGCGCTGGTGGCCGACGCGGGCGTGCGCGCCGAGCAGGTGGCCGGCGCACGCGTGCGGCTGCCGCCGTACGCGCACAAGCTGGTGGGTCATCCGTTTCGCGTCGGCACCAACCCACGGGTCGATGCCCAGTTTAGCGCCGCCTACTGCGTCGCCAACGCGTTCGCGCGCGGCGCGTCGCAGCTCGGGCACTTCGCGCCGTCGCAGGTGGCAGCCCCGCAGCTGCAGCGGCTGATCGAGCGCATCGAGGTCGTGGCCGATGCGGCGCTCGACGCGCGCGGCCACACCGCGGTCGATCTCGAGGTGCGCCTGCTCGATGGCCGCACGCTGGTGCGCGCGCTCGACATCGCACCGGGCTTTCCGGGCGCGCCGCTGAGCGACGCGCAGCACCGCGCGCGCTTCGACGATTGCGTCGCCTACGCGCCGCACCCGTTGCCGCCGGCGCAAGTGCAGCAGCTGGTCGATGCGATCGACAGCGTCGCATCGCTCGACGATGCGCGACGGCTGTCGGCGTTGTTGATCGCGCCGCATTGACCGGCGCGCCGCGTGCGCTGCGGCGGCAACGCTCGCAAGAATCCAAAGCCCTGTTGACGACGCGCTGATTCGATGACGAACCGCGTCGGCGCCGCAACGCGACCACACTCGCCCCGTTTTCGTCACGGAGCCCTTCGATGGCCACGACCTTCATGCTCAACGGCAAGTCGGTGTCTGTCGACGCCGACGCGTCGACGCCGCTGCTGTGGACGTTGCGCGACCACCTCGGCCTGACCGGCACCAAGTTCGGCTGTGGCATGGCGCTGTGCGGCGCCTGCACGGTGCACATGAATGGTGCCGCGGTGCGCTCGTGCATCACGCCGCTGTCGGCGGTGGCGGGCGCGCAGGTCCGCACGATCGAGGCGCAACCCACCGATCCGGTGGGCCGCGCGGTGATCGACGCGTGGGTGAAGAACGACGTCGCGCAATGCGGCTACTGTCAGAGCGGCCAGGTGATGAGCGCGGTCGCGCTGCTGCAGAAGAACAAGCGCCCCAACGATGCGCAGATCGACGCCGCGATGGCGGGCAACATCTGCCGCTGCGGCACCTATCAGCGCATCCGCGCGGCG